>Ga0116229_10015355_pt1 | contig 10452 bp, 9 predicted proteins | sample S1TSphgellanicum_3_FD_87313 | JGI IMG/M metagenome (GOLD analysis project Ga0116229, IMG submission 87313) | Host-associated microbial communities from peat moss isolated from Minnesota, USA - S1T2_Fc - Sphagnum magellanicum MG | ecosystem: Host-associated > Plants > Peat moss > Unclassified...
GTCTTACCTGGGAAGCCATCCCGTTCCACGAGCCCATCATCTTCGGTACGCTCATCGCGGTACTGGCGGGCGGTTTCGCTCTGCTCGCGATCATCACGCATTTCCGATATTGGGGTGTACTCTGGAACGACTGGATCACCAGCATCGACCATAAAAGGATAGGCGTCATGTATGTCATCCTAGGCTTGGTCATGCTGCTGCGCGGATTTTCCGACGCGCTGATGATGCGAGCGCAGCAGGCCGTTTCATTCGGTCACTCGATGGGCTTCCTACCGCCGCACCACTACGATCAGGTGTTCACCGCACATGGTGTGATCATGATTTTCTTCGTCGCGATGCCACTCGTGACCGGACTCATGAATTTTGTCGTTCCGCTCCAAATAGGAGCCCGTGACGTGGCATTCCCCTTTTTGAATAATTTCAGCTTCTGGATGACGGCAGCCGGAGCGGCACTCGTCATGATGTCCTTGTTTGTCGGGGAATTCGCGCGCACCGGTTGGCTCGCTTATCCGCCGCTGTCAGGAATCGCCTTCAGCCCGGACGTGGGCGTGGATTACTACATCTGGTCGTTACAGATCGCCGGCGTGGGTACGCTGCTCTCGGGTATCAATCTCATCGCGACCATCGTCAAGATGCGCGCACCCGGCATGAGCTTGATGAAGATGCCGATCTTCACCTGGACGGCATTGTGTACCAACGTCTTGATCGTGGCTGCATTCCCCGTGCTGACGGCCGTTCTTGCTCTGCTGTCTCTCGACCGGTACGTCGGCACGAACTTCTTTACGAATGAATTGGGGGGAAACGCCATGATGTACGTGAACCTCATTTGGATCTGGGGTCATCCCGAGGTCTATATCCTGATCCTTCCCGCTTTCGGCGTGTTCTCCGAGATCGTCGCGACCTTCGCGGGTAAACGCCTGTTCGGGTATGCGTCGATGGTGTACGCCACGGTCGTCATCACGATTCTCTCTTATCTCGTATGGTTGCACCATTTCTTCACCATGGGATCGGGCGCGAGCGTGAATTCCTTTTTCGGCATCACCACCATGATCATCTCGATACCCACCGGTGCCAAGATCTTCAACTGGCTCTTTACCATGTACCACGGCCGTATCAGATTCGAATTGCCCATGATGTGGACCGTGGGGTTCATGCTGACTTTTACCATCGGCGGCATGACGGGCGTCTTATTGGCCGTGCCACCCGCGGATTTCGCATTGCACAACAGTCTTTTCTTGGTGGCTCATTTTCACAACGTCATCATCGGCGGTGTGCTGTTCGGCATGCTCGCCGGGATTACCTATTGGTTCCCCAAAGCGTTCGGCTTCAAACTCGATCCGTTTTGGGGAAAATGTTCGTTTTGGTTGTGGCTTAGCGGCTTTTGGTTCGCCTTTACGCCGCTCTACGTTCTCGGACTCATGGGCATCACACGGCGCTTGAGCCATTTCGACGACCCGACGTTACAAGTTTGGTTCGAAATCGCCGCCTTCGGTGCTGCGCTCATTTTCCTCGGAATCATCGCCTTCGCCGTCCAGATCGTGGTGAGCATCCGTCATCGGGAGCAGCTCCGCGACGTGACCGGTGATCCCTGGAATGGACGCACGCTCGAATGGTCGACCTCGTCGCCGCCGCCCTCCTATAACTTTGCATTCACCCCCATTGTTCACGACAACGATGCCTGGTGGGACATGAAAAGGAATCGCTACGAGCGGCCCACCGCGGGATTCATCGCCATCCATATGCCCAAGAACACGGGTGCCGGGTTCGTCATCGCGGGCTTGAGCGCCGCGATCGGATTCGCGTTGATCTGGCGCATGTGGATACCCGCCGGCGCTGCGTTCTTCGCGCTCATCTGCGCGGTGATCGTCCACACATTCAACTACGACCGTGCCCATCACGTGTCCGCCGTGGATGTGAACAAAGTCGAGAGCATGCGCACGCTGCAGTTGGGAAATCATGTCTAGCCACGCCCCGTCTCCGTCCTACTACACGACCGAGGCGCATCATCCCGAGAACGGTACCTTGCTGGGGTTCTGGCTGTACCTCATGAGCGATTGCTTGATCTTCGCGTGTCTGTTCGCGGTTTACGCCGTACTCGGTCGAAACTACGCCGGAGGCCCGACTGGCGCCCAACTATTCGATTTACCCATCGTTGCAGTCAACACCTCCCTGCTTCTCATATCCTCGATCACCTACGGCTTTGCCATGGTGTCCATGAATCGTCACCAGATCCGATCGACGCTCATCTGGCTTGGCGTGACCGGCTTGTTGGGAGCCGGCTTCATCACACTGGAACTACGCGAGTTCGCACATTTCATTCACGACGGAGCCACTCCGCAGCGCAGCGCCTTCCTGTCGTCCTTCTTCACACTTGTAGGTACCCATGGATTACACGTCACCTTTGGGATAGTTTGGCTTCTCGCATTGATGGCACAGGTCATCAAGCATGGCTTGATCGAGGAGAACCGCCGCCGCCTGATGTGCCTGTCGATGTTCTGGCATTTCCTAGACGTCGTCTGGGTGGGAGTATTCACCGTCGTCTACTTGATGGGTGTGTTGCCATGAAGGCGCACCAAGCCGCGAATGTCAGGGAGTACGTGATCGGATTCATGCTGGCGGTGATCCTTACGGCGATTCCGTTTTGGCTCGTCATGGGACATGCCTTCAGCCGATCCGGCACGACGGCTGCGGTCATCCTCGCTTTCGGCGCCGTACAAATCGTGATCCACATGGTTTACTTCCTGCATATGAATACGAAGTCAGAGGGCGGTTGGACGCTGTTGGCCCTACTGTTCACGTTGATGTTGCTCGTGATAGCGTTGAGTGGATCGTTGTGGGTGATGTATCACTTGAACCACAATATGATGCCGGAGATGACCGACATGCACGACATGCGCAACATGCCGTGAAGTCCGTGCGTCGAGTCTCGGCGGCAGGCCTCGCGTTATTATGCTTCTGCGGATTTATCGCGCTTGGGACGTGGCAAGTTCACAGGCGAGCATGGAAGCTCGACCTCATTCAACGGGTCGAAACCCGCGTCCATGCGCCCGCCGTGGCCGCACCGGGGGTCGGTGAATGGCCGAACGTGAATGCTCAAAACTATGAGTACCGTCATGTCAAAGTGTCGGGAACGTATCTGAATGCGGCGGCAACGCCTGTGCACGCCCTCACGGAATTAGGCTCTGGGTTCTGGATTCTGGTGCCGCTCCGCACCGCTGATGGCACGATCATTTTGGTAAATAGAGGATTCGTCTCGGCCGATCAAGAGGTCAGCGCTCGCGACGCCGCGGAGCCCGCGACCGTTACCGGTCTGCTGCGAATGACCGAGCCCGGTGGGGGTTTTCTGCGCCCCAATGACGCGGCGGCGAATCGGTGGTACTCCCGCGATGTGCGTGCCATCGCCGACGCGAGGGGACTTCACGATGTGGCCCCCTACTTCGTCGATGCGGACGGGTCTGGAAACTCAAAAAGCGACCCGAGCGTTCCGGTCGGAGGTCTCACCGTGATTAGATTTCACAATAACCATCTCCTCTATGCGATCACATGGTATACGCTGGCTCTCATGATTCCAGGTGCCCTGTGGCTCGCAAACCGTGAAGCGCGATAGTGTAGATTTGGACGTGACGGAGGGATCGGCAGCTACCCTCCTGCACTCGACCGGCTTGAAGAACATGCAGCAGTTGATCCAGCTCCGTTGGATCGCCGTGGTGGGTCAAATCGCCACGATTCTGGTAGTCCATTTCGGCTTCCAGATTCCGCTGCCACTCAAGGCCATGTCCATCGTCCTCATCATTCTTTGCGCCTTCAACGTCATCGGCACACTGCGGCGTTATTTGCCCAACGACGTCTCGAACGCCGAGTTATTCGTGGCGCTGCTGGTGGATGTCGGTACCCTGACGGCGCAGCTATACTTCAGCGGGGGCACGACCAATCCGTTCATCTTTCTCTATCTTCTGCAGGTCATCTTGGGCGCTGTGCTGCTCGACACCTGGTCCGTCTGGGCCATCGTACTTATCACAGCCGCCTGTGTCCTCGGCTTGAGCGTTGCATTCGAACCCTTGACGATACCCACGTCGAATCGCGGCGTATTTCCGACGCCCTACATCGAAGGCATTACGGTCTGCTTTCTTCTCAACGCAGCATTGCTGGTGATTTTCATCACGCGAATCAGCCGTAATTTGCGCATGCGCGACGCTCGGCTTGCCGACTTGCGCGAGCGGGCGGTCGAGGAGGAGAACATCCTACGTATGGGATTGCTGGCGTCCGGCGCAGCGCACGAGCTCGGAACTCCGTTGTCGACCGTCTCCGTAATCCTTGGTGACTGGCGACGGATGCCGGAATTTTCGAGCAATCAAGGACTTCTCGAGGAAATCGCCGAGATGCAGACTCAAATCAAGCGATGTAAGGAGATCGTCAGTGGCGTGTTGTTATCTGCCGGAGACGCACGGGGAGAATCCGCTGCACAAACGACGATTCGCACGTTCCTCGATCAACTGGTTGGAGAATGGCAGACGTCCAGAGCCGTATCGAACATGACGTACGATTACGAATTCGGCGAAGATATGCGAATCGTCTCCGATTCGGCGATCAAGCAGATGATCCACAACGTCCTGGACAATGCACTGGAGGCATCGCCGGACTGGGTGGGGTTCTTCGTTAAACGCCATGAAGAGCAGCTAGAACTCGTGGTCGCAGATCGGGGACCGGGCTTTGCCCCCGCAATGCTTGAAGGATTGGGCAAACCGTACCAGTCCACCAAGTCGCGGCCGGGTGCGGGGTTGGGACTTTTCTTGGTGGCAAACGTGGCGCGAACCTTGCACGGAAGCGTGTCGGCCCGAAATCGCCCGAATGGCGGAGCCGAAGTCATACTCACGCTTCCCTTGCAGACGCTGCAGCTCGCCGGAAGCGCCCATGGAAACTGATCGCCTGCTATTGATCGTCGAAGATGACGAATCTTTCGCACGTACTTTGCAACGTTCGTTCGAACGGCGCGGTTATACCGTTTTGAGCGCGGCCAGCCACGATGACGTGATGGGGATTCTGGCCAAAGACACGCCGGATTACGCGGTCGTCGACCTCAAACTGGCAAACGGCACGTCGGGACTGGCTTGCGTTCAGTCGCTGCATCAGCACGACGAGGCCATGCTGATCGTCGTGCTTACCGGTTATGCCAGCATTGCCACAGCGGTCGAAGCCATTAAACTTGGCGCATGTCACTACCTGGCGAAGCCCTCGAATACCGACGATATCGAAGCCGCGTTTTTCCGTGCCGAGGGCGATGTCGACGTTGCCCTGACGGATCGCGCGACATCGATCAAGACACTCGAGTGGGAGAAGATTCACGAGACGTTGGCCGAGGTCGGCTTCAACATCTCCGAGGCCGCGCGGCGTTTGGGCATGCACCGGCGCACGCTTGCGCGCAAACTCGAAAAACAGCGCGTCAAGTAGTGCCTAACGAAACTGACATGAGGCATTCCATCGCATGTTCTACCTGACAACGGCTCCTTTGTGGCTCTCCGGACTCTTGCTGGTGGGCGGGACGACGGTGATTGCCATGGTTGGCCCTCTCGTCATCCGCAGGCGCATGAGCCTCGATAAGCTCCGGACGAACAACGAGGTCGCGGGCTTCAAGTTCGCCACGGTCGGAGTGCTCTATGCCGTGCTCCTGGGCTTTGCAGTGATCGTGGTGTGGGAGAAATTCAACGATGCCGAGAACAAGGTCGCATTGGAAGCCGGCGCGGCGGCGACCATCTATCGCCTGGCTGGCGGCATCCAAGGAGAGTCCGGGCCGGCGCTGCGCTCCGGGATCGCGTTCTACCTGAAAACTGCCATAGAGAAGGATTGGCCGGCGATGGAGCGAGGCAGAGGCAGCGCGGAGACGAATCAAGCGCTCAATGGTTTATATGCCGCCGTATTGCGCTACCAGCCCCCAGATTCCCGCGGAACCGCTCTGTTGAGCGAAGTGCTGCAACAACTCGATACGCTCACTCAGGCCAGGCGCGCACGGGTGGTGTTGGCCGCCGGAATCGTGCCCGGGGTCATTTGGGTGGTTCTTTTTACCGGCGCAATTCTGACTATCGTATTTACATTTTTCTTCGGTACGCAAAATCTGCGCGCACAGACTTTGATGACGGGCGCGTTATCGGTACTCATCTGCTCGGGGTTACTCGTCATCATTGCCATCGATCATCCGTTCGCTGGATCAGTCAAGGTGGCTCCGGAAGCCCTTGACAATGTTCTTGCGGACTTCACGGCAAGCGAACCTGGCGCGGTAGGTTCCATGCCGGATCCGTCGGATCATAAGGCGCTTTCGGCGCCTTGAACGACCCCTCGAGATAATCGACGAGTGCGTCGATATCCTGGGGACCACCGCGCAGATCCGTGGCCCGTGACAATACGTTGAAATCATCCCCGCCGGAGGCCATGTAATTATCGACCGTGATTCGGTAGCTCTTGGAGGGCTGCTGCACCACGCCGCCATCGACGATATGCTCGATCCCTCCTCCCTGAGTTCGCAGGGTCACGGTCACGACTCTGTGGCAAAGAGGCGCTGAAGAGCGCCATTCGACGTGTAAGCCATTCGACAACTGCAGGATTCGATTGGCGCTCTGTCCATTGCATCCCGCAAACTGTTCCTCCAAGAGATCCTTCAGATCGGCTGCGGTCAGTGTCATCGTCACCAGGCTGTTACCGAACGGTCTGACTGCAAAGGCTTCTTGATAGGTGACGTCGTGAGGATAGGTCGCGCCCGGTACGTCGAACCCCGGACTGCGCACGCCGCCCGGATTCACGAAGGCCATGACGGAACTACCCAGGGCGGTCGAAGACGTTGCGGCCAATTCGGAATCTGCAATCAACGTCCCCGCAGGTTCCTCGCCATCCGGTCCGGGCGTGGCGGTCAGAGGCGCGGTAATCGTGCCGAGTCGTTGATGGGCGAGCGGCGCCACCGCAGCGGCATAGTCAGCGAGGAGTAGGCGAATCTGGTTGACCGGCGCTGAATTTAGAAACGGATGCACCGGCGAGCTCGGCGCGTCCGCGCCCGAATGACTTACCAGGATATTCGACGTGGTGACGTGGGTAACGCGTCCACCGTCGAATTCAAGATCGATGTTGGAGACGACACGTCCGTAGTATCCCGCCTCGGTGACCGGGATCAGCCGTCCGACGCTATTGGGCAGTCGGCAGTTGTATGCCTTATGGGTGTGACCGCTGATGACGAGGTCCACGCCATCGCTCAAACGCGACACGATGCCGACGATGGGTGATCTCGAGGGACCGCCCAAATCACCCGCACACCCGTTGATGTCGCTGATGACGGTCCCGGGGGTCTGCGCCTGAGTACCGCCTTGATGGATGAGAACTACGACGGCGTTGGCGCCCTTGGCCTTGAGCAGCGGCACCAGAGCATTGACGGCACCAGCCTCATCCTCGAATTCAAGCCCGGCAACGCCCTGGGGCGTCTCGATGTTCGGCGTACCGCGCAGGCCAACGCCGATGAAGGCTACACGAACACCGCGAAATGCCTTGATCCCGTATCCCGGCAACAAGGTTTTGCCCGACGCAGTGTTAACGACATTCGCCGATAAATACTGGAATGCCGCACCGGGAAAAGAGTGCTGCACGAGACACGATTGCTGGCCCGTGGGATGGCAACCGCCATGTTGTTTACGCAGCAGTTCCACAGGGCCCGCGTCGAATTCGTGGTTACCTACCGCGCTGAATTCGAGTCCGAGCGCATTCATGACCTCGATTGTCGCCTCGTCGTGATAGAAAGCGGATATGAGCGGACTGGCACCCACGAGATCCCCAGCAGCCACCACGACGTGATTGGGATTCTGACTCACGAGTTGTGCCACATATGCGGCGAGATAGTCACCGCCGCCCACACTTTCGGGCGACTGTCCTGCACGGGTGAGCATACTGCCCGACTCGAGATTCCCATGAAAATCGTTAAATGCGATGATCTTCACGGTAAGCGCCGATCCAACCGCGTATCCCGGATTGAGCGCCCATGCCAGCGCGAACCCGAGGGTAAGCAACCTTGAGACATTCAGCAAAATAGACATCGGCAAAGCACTGACAACCGCGCTAACTTAAGCCTACAACATGATGCGCTCAACTTCGACTGCGATTTCTGCCGAAAGACATCAAAATACGGGGCGCGGTGAGTTGACAATCACCATTCAAAGAGCCTGCACATATGAATGATAAAAATAATCACCGTTACCTTAGCTTCGTGCTCATCATCGGATTGCTACTCGGATCATACGGCACTCGGGCGCAAACCCCGTCGCCCCTGCAGGAATGGCAATACTCGGGAGGTTCCATCCTCGCCCGGCTCTTTGATCCGGACCTGCCCACGTATCGCACGCTGACCGGCCTCGCCGCCGAGGTGGCACCGGTGTACGAGGGCTCGCGCGCATATAGGGTTCAAGGCGGACCGGTCATCAATTTTCAGTATAAGGACGTTGCCTTCATCGCCACGGGCAATGGCATCGGCTACAACGTGCTGCGCGGTGATCATTACCAAGTGGGCGTCAGTATGGGATATGACCTCGGACGACGGATGAGCGATGACTATACGAACCTGAAGGGGATGGGCGATATCGGCGATGCACCCGTTGCCAAAGTCTTCGCCACCTGGGTGGCATCGAAGAGCTTTCCATTCATCATGCGCGCCGACGCACGCCAGTTCATCGGGGGAGCCGAAGGCGCGGTCGGCGACTTGGGCGCTTACATGCCCTTACCCGGAAGCTCCCGGTCCTTTGTCATGTTTGCCGGCCCGTCCGTCACCGTCGCTACCCGTCATTACCTGCAAACCGAATTTGGTGTCTCGCAGCAGCAAGCTTTGGCGTCGGGACATCCCGAATACCTCATCACGCACTCAGGCATTTCGGCGGTAGGCGCAGGGTTCAGCGCGACCAAGTTCGTGACGCCACACTGGCTGGTCAATATAGACGCAGCGGTGAGCCGCATTTGGAACACGCCGGCGCATAGCCCATTGGTGGAGCGTACGACTGGACGCGTGGTCGCGCTCTCTGTCAACTATCAATGGTGAATTCATGCCCCGGCCGCTTCACCGCCCGTTCTTTGCGATCAGCCGAGAGCGGTGAGGGCCTTATCTAGGTTGGCTACGGTGCGTGCCGGGTCGTGCAGCTTGTCCAAGCCGAATAGGCCAATGCGAAAGCTGCGGTAATCGGCCGGCTCGTCACATTGCAGCGGCACGCCTGCAGCAATCTGCAGCCCGAGATTCATCCATTTCTTCCCCGACTGAATCTCCGGATCCGTCGTGTAGCTCACTACGACGCCCGGTGCTTGGAAACCCTCGGCGGCCACGCTCTTGAATCCTCTGCTGACCAATAATTCACGCACCCGGTGCCCGAGCTCCTGCTGCTCTCGCTTCACGCGGTCGAAGCCGTAGCTTTCCGCTTCGAGCATGACATCGCGCACTGCCGCCAAGGCATCGGTAGGCAGCGTCGCATGATAGGCGTGAGCGCCGCTCTCGTAGGTCTCCATGATTTGCAGCCACTTTTTTAGATCGCAGGCGAAGCTCGAACTCGTCGTATCATCAATCTTTGCACGAGCACGCGCGCTCAATGCGAGCAGTGCACAGCATGCCGGACCACTCCAGCCCTTTTGAGGTGCGCTCACCAATATATCGATCTCATTCGCAGCCATATCGATCCAAAGCGCTCCCGACGCGATGCAATCGAGCACGAACAATCCACCCACTGAATGCACTGCCGCTCCCATTTGACGCACGTACTCATCGGGTAAAATGATTCCTGAGGAGGTTTCCACATGCGGAGCAAACACGACGTCGGGTTTGTAGTCTCGAATGGCGGCAACCACATCCTCGATCGGCAAAGGCGCAAAAGGAGCTTGGCTACCGCTCCCAACTTGTTTTGCCTTCAATACCCGCGTATCGGCGGGAATGTGTCCCATATCCAGGATTTGCGACCAGCGGTAGCTGAACCACCCATGACGCAGGATCAGGCATTTCTTACCAGTCGCGAACTGGCGTGCGGTGGCCTCCATGCCGAAGGTACCGCTCCCCGGCACGACGACAGCGGACTTCGCGTGATAAACGGTCTTGAGAATCCGTGAGATGTCTTGCATCACCCCACGAAATTTCTGCGACATGTGATTCAGCGCGCGATCCGTGTAAACCACGGAATATTCCAACAAACCTGTCGGATCCGGTTGCGGCAATAGACCTGGCATGAGTATCCCCAAATGACGAACGTTACCCACATGGTATGACCATGCATGAAATCGATACGACCAGCCGTCGCACCACGTGGATACTATAACTTCGCGGTCATAGTGTCATTCGAGTGCCATCGGCAAGGGGCGACCATGACTCGGGCAAACCCTCAGGCGAAGCCCTTCGGAAATAGGCGATTCGCATGCGCCTCTCGCGATAAGTGCTCACGATAATCGGGATGAGCA
>Ga0116229_10015357_pt1 | contig 10452 bp, 9 predicted proteins | sample S1TSphgellanicum_3_FD_87313 | JGI IMG/M metagenome (GOLD analysis project Ga0116229, IMG submission 87313) | Host-associated microbial communities from peat moss isolated from Minnesota, USA - S1T2_Fc - Sphagnum magellanicum MG | ecosystem: Host-associated > Plants > Peat moss > Unclassified...
AGTATCTTCAACCCAGTCAAGCTCCTCCTTTTTCAATGAGAAGAGGTCATTTGCTATTATTTCACAATCTCATTTCTGATTATATAGCTGGCTGATGTGTATGATCTTGCATATGCTGTATCCCAAATCACAAAACTTTCCCATAACCACACTGTATTACTTCCACACTAGTGAGCCTACTTGTTTTTAAACATACACTCATGGCTTTGGCATAAAAATAGGCTGAACCAGAGAGGAACTGCCAGCTAACTGGGCACAGACATACCTTTCTATCTTGTATAATAGATCCTTGCAAGCTGGTTCTCTATGCATGAGCACCTGTCAATGCTACAGCAGAATGCACATGATGGAGGGGATGTGCCATGTCACTGAAAACCACACATTTGGGAAGCAGCTCCAATTCTCTGCAGAAAGTCCACATCACTGAAATCACAAAAAGCTTTTGTCCCTTCTTTTGATAACATGGAAGCAGCTACCGGAATGTGTCCCCATCCAGGTGTCCCATTCTCATTGGAACTGTGAGTGAGTCTTGTCAATCCAGTGCCATCAATCCGGCAGATAAAAATGTCACCGTATGGCTGGAACTGATGTGGCACTGAGATGGGTTCAGCAGATAGTCCAGCATAATCTGATGTAAAGACGAGGCTTTTGGAGTCAGGGCTGAAGCATGGATGGTTAATCCATCCAGGGCTGCTGTTCAAAACCCTGTGAAGCCCTGTTCCATTTGGATGAATAAGGTAGAGTGCGAACCTGCCTGCATGAAAAAATTAGGTGAAACAAGTTAACCTCTTGGAAATGAACTGCAAGTTTCATCATGTTAACTCAAAAGCTGGAACTCAACTGGGTATGTAAATCACATTTCCACAAACTGAAAAAATGAGAAATGCATCAACAATTTGAGTTTTCATGTACTCATTATGTGAATCTACAGAATGCTTCTTCAATACACAATGGAGGCCACACACCTGGTAAAAGCAGCTTAGAGTTTTGTGTTCAGGGTTTTTGAGTTAGTTCACCTGGGTGACCTCGGTCAGAAGAGAAGGCAATCCACTCGTTATCAGATGACCAATTTGGGTGTGTGTCAGTCCAATCCCCCTCAGTGAGGCGATGAAGATATTTCTCTTCACCATCAACAGCATCCATGATGTACAGATTTTTGTAGCCAGACCGCCCTGAGCGAAAAACAAGATACTTGCCGTCACCTGATGGTGAAGGAAAGGCATTATTGTGTGTACCCTCTTTTGTCAAGTATTTCCATGAAGAGCTTGCTTTATCAGCTTCCACATCTGCAGTATCTGCATTATAAACAGCCACAATGTGTACAGAGGTCTGTGTGGAGCTAAATACAGGTCCATGAGCAGCATATACAATGCCCTTCTGTGTAGGGTCCCATGCTAATCCAAATACGTCCCCTGTGAACACCTTTCGATTTTCTGAGCCATCCAGTCTCATCACATTCATGGATGCACTGTCATCGGAGCTCCCAACATATGCAATTAAGGAACCATCAGGGGAGAATGATGGAAAACTGCCATCTACATGAATGAGAGACAAATTTTCCAATGGTGATGTCACAGATTCAACACGGAGATCCACTGAAGCAGTAGATGAACCATCAGGATGAGTTCCCCTGCATCTGTGGTACCCGATTTCACCTGAGGATGAAGAAACAAAAGGGTTGTAATGATGCACATTCAGGTTGATCAATTCTGTTAACTTGACAAATTTCTTTGTTTGCAAGTCAAAAATCTCCACATGCCGGGTTGAAGCTCGCCTGGTAGCCACGGCAATCCAATTGCCTGTACTTGAGGCTGCTGGAGTGAAAGCATGCACTCCAGGGGGGGTTACTCGCTCTGGCTCTGTGAACACCTCATGAAGAGTTAAGAGATTGTGAGATTGTGCAAAGTAAGACAAAGACACTCTGGCTCAAAATATTGCTCTATATTTCTTCACAAACATAGCAACAAATCATTAAAACCTGGTCATATGAAGGATACTCTCAGCATGGTTTGTAATGAAATCAACTACAGTGGTGTTGTGGAAAAATGAAACATGGCAAGTGCAGAAGACACACACATGCACCTCTCATGAAATGCATCACACTGAAATGCATGTGCTCTTTTTCTGCTCCACAGAAACTCATTCTGGAGGTGCAACATATGGTGGAGAACTTAGGATTGTGGGTTTATTACCATTTATCACTCAGGTTTTCCTCAACACTTCACCACTTTATGTCATTGTACTTGCAGAAGCCCAGTTTGCTCTACTGCATCTTAGGTGGTGATGTAAAAAAGTCACCTAATAGAAAGTCTTTATAGCTCAATAAAAAAAACCCTGAGAAGAATTCAACAGACTGATACCAGGTTTCAACAGCATAAACACGAGACAGTATTCCAGAACCTTGATCAGAAGAACTGTCAAAGGGGTTGATTTTGTAGATGCTCCACCATCCATCTTGAGCTACACGGTGAAAGAAAACAGTTGAACTGTCAGCCCATGAAGGCCAGCCTCCATTTTGCACAACCAAGCGCCTCTGTGACCCATCCTCTGCTTTGAACACATAGAGGCCCAGGTTCAAGTCGCCTATTTCTCCATCCCACTCCCTTCCCTGAGTAGATGCCACCATCACCCACTCACCTGCAATATAACACTCTCTCCTTTCATTAGCAAATGAAATAAACATCAACACTAAGTCAAGAAATCTAGGGCTAATAGCAATCTGCAAGTCTGAGATCAGAATCCCTGTGGAACTACCACCATATCCATTTTCACTGTACTGTCTAATTCACCCTCTGTCTAAGCTGAATTCAAATGCAAAATTCCTCCCATTGCAGAATCCTTGCATAATAGTTGTCGAAGCAAGTTATTGTGGTACTCCTGATAGAGTACTTTGGAATAGAATACATGCTCCTCAGTGTGGAATAAGAGTCAGTTTATGTCAAAGAGATTTTCCAAACAATATGCAGACAGTTCACACTGATAATATGCGTAACCATCAGATCATTAAACTGAAGAGTAGCAGATATACAGGGTATATTGCCCCTCAATGCATTCCAGCACTGAATCCATGTATGCTTCTTTTACATATATCTGGTGCAAATTAGGTCATAAACCTCACTGTATAGATGAACCCAACAGTGTTGTGATTGCAGGCTTACCAGATGGAGAGATAGATGGGCTGAAGTCAGACACACCATATGGACTAAGGCGTTTTGTCACCCGGCTAGCAAAACTGGTGGAGTATATACCATTCCAGCTTTGTCGAGGGCGCTCAGATGGTTCTTCAGTTGAAACGTACACTACTGTGTCCCCAGTCAGTGAAGGCCTATCATTGAGAAAAGCACTAGGACCAGCCCTGAGCATGCTTAGCTTGAATGGTGGCACAGTGCTCTCTTCTCTCATTGTTCGCCGAATTCCTTCAGTGTCTATTCAGCATGGGCTTTGATTTCAGGAAAGAAATGAATCAGGCAAGCAAAAGGATTCTCCAGACTTACAAAATTCCAGCTGAGTCTCACAGAACAAAAAGCCATGGAATTCACAAAGAGTCGAAGAACAAAAGGAAGGAAGGGAACGAAAAGCTTGAGACTAACCTTGAGACTGAACCTTGCCTCCTGCTCCGAAGGGAATATCGATGTATACCTGAGGACTGCCTTCCATTTCCGATACATACAACAGTAATTGCGGCGCATCCTGCTCCTGCTCCTCCTCCTTCTCAGTTTCCAGCAGATTCCGAAATCCATGTGCATGGAGCGTCTTAAGCAATGGCACCGAAGCCAGGGAGGAGGACACTAGCTGTGCATTGTAGTTCACGGATTGCCCAAACGTCATGCGAGTCTCTTGCAACCGCCTCTGTTGTTGCAAGCAACTGCTGCCGTTTCCAAGGGAGAGGAATTGCGAAGGAAGTGAGACGGTGTAGACGTCGAAGTCATAGTGCATACGCCCGTGTGTTGTGAAGGCGATCGTACCTTGGATTATTGCTTCCTGCTGCTGTCGTTCCGCTGTGATGGCGACACTAGTCCATAGCCAGAAGCAGCAGAGCAACAACAACCGATGGTATTGCGGACGACCAGAAATGGTAACCATGACTGCTAGATCTCTCAATGCTAACTATCACTACAAGTCGGGCTCGCTTACTTACACGCAGCGATGATGTGAATTGCGCATATTGCAAAGCGATTTGCGAAGAACAACAACAAGAAGAAGCACAGCCGCAACTGGTGGCAGAAGTGGAGCCCACTTCAGCGTCGTCGAGGCCAAATCCAGTCCAGAAAAAAAAACTAAAAGTCGTGGCTCACTTACTTACGCGGCCCGATGATGTGAATTGCGCATGTTGCAAAGCGATTTAAGAAGAAGAAGATGGAGCACAGCCGCTACTGCTGCAAAAGTGGAGCTCGGTTCAGAGTCGTCGAAGCCAAATCCGGACCAAGAAAAACGTCAAAAAAATTGCAAAAATATCCAGATTGTCCGTCGACGATTCCTACACAGATTTTTATTTTAAAAAACACACTCCAATTCATTGACAGATCTGAAGAAGAAGAAGCATTTCGTCGTCATGTTCTCGCGCGCATTGCTGCGACAAAGGAAGCCTGGTAAACAGCTTAGGGTTTCATGACCACCAGCACGTGTCAATATCCCATTGGTCTATATCAGAATCGGCCTCTCAAGAGCTCATAATGTCCTTTAATGGGAACGAGACCCTTGTGCTTTTGTGCCTAGCTACAAACCCAACTGGTGGGTAGTTTGTTGGTCCCTGTGGGGCCAACTTTTGGACTTTTTACTTTATTAAAACCAATTTCACATTAGGTGAACTGGTTTCTTTAGTGAAAGTGTTTAGACTGTTTAGATTGGAACAGATTTGGTATTAATGTGTCGAATAATCAACATAATTTGAAGATTCTGCTTAGGCTCTTGAGAGTCTGATTATGAAATTTTTGGCATATAAGGAGTATATACAATAATCCAGTGAATACTTTTGTAAGCTTATGCAACCTTTTTTGGTTAGCCTAATGAAAGGCTTCAGTCTTTCGCTGAGTTGGTCTTGGGTTCAAATCTGGCTGCCATAACTGATTGATTCTTTGATATTTTGGACTTTCAGTATTGTTCTTTTTTAGAAAAATTCAGCAAAAGTGAAAATAATATAATTTGTGCCAAACCTAAAAAGGTATTACAAAAATCAAACCCATTCATATTTACCTCGCCCAAAAAAATTTCATGGGGTTGTGTATTTCTAAATTTTCTGCATTACCCACATGTAAATGTAATTGAAAAAAACTTACATAGCGGTTTGTGTAAATGGTTGTAGTGTAAATCATTTACACTTTAGACACATATCACTAATGAAGATGTTGCATTTACAATAATAGTTAGGTTAGAATTATGTGGTGGTTAATAGGGATTGGTGGCTTGTGTAATAGATTACATTAATGTGTTAAGAATAATTTTCCATTTTCCACCAAGTTTTCTTAAATGTACATGTAATTTGTTTGGGTTTTTTTTTTCTTATGTTGTCAAGTTTGTTGCAAGTCATAATTTATCATTATAATTTGAATGAGATTAAAATCTTTCCATTTTTTTGGTTGTTGAAACCATTTACATGTTTTGATCATGAAACTTATTTTCAATCTTCCATATAAAGGAATTAAATAATTAATTATCATTCACAAAGCTAGATTTTGTTGCATGTTCAAACATAACATTTTAAGATAATTCGTTTTTCTGGCCAATGCTAATTAATTAATTAATTAAAATCTTAAAATATACAATTATCTGTGCAACTTTGCATCCAAACACAACTTTGAAAACCCATGGTACATTATAAATTAGATTACAATATTTTAATATGACTTATATCCATTACACATAACTAAATGTACTTAAGTAACCAATTTGCTCCAAGTGAATGTTGAAATTCCCAATAGTTCAATCAATAATATTCCTAATATCTTAATGTTTTATTATGCTTGTGTTGAAAACCATTTCAAAAATTATTGTTTATATTAACCATGATTTGGAATAATAAATACTGGTAATACAATATTTTTCATATATGTTGACTTGGATTTTTTTCCAAAATAAATACAAAATATTGAAAGAACACACACAAACATTGAATTAAATCATGCAAGACAATTGGAATTTTTTTTCTTACTAGTTGAATTGTGTGTAAGTCCACAAGGGGAGGTTGGTGATGTTAAAAAATGAAACGGAATTCAAAAATTTCACCCAATGGCAAAAAAATGATTAATGAAATGAGTGTTGGTTTATTTTAACGGCACATGAATTAAAATGAACATGTATTTTGGTATTGTGGAATACTAAAACATTATTAAAATTTACCAAAATCATGACTATTTCCTATGTGACTGTTGATAAAATTATATTATTGTAATTGTTGTATGCCTAACTCCAATAATTTTTTTTGAAATACCAAAATCAAATATGTTTCCTTTGTGACCATTGATATATTATATTAACACAATTATTATATGCCTAATTCTAGTAAAATAAATATAGATCATCATTGTAATACCGTTTCAACTAAGTACATTATTTTTAGTTTTTCCAATTTTTTTTAAAATGACAGATCTTTATGTTGAAAAACTTGAAAATTCAATAAAGCCAGCCGGATTTGAACCAACTCCCTCATCACTAAACCCAAGCAATCTTACATTAGTCTAACCTAAGTAACAACAAATTGTCTGTGATGGCATTTGTGATTTATTATATTTACTCATTATATGTCGAAATTTCAAAATCAAAAATTGTGGTGCTCAAACAAAAACTTCAAATTATATTAATCATCCAGCATAGTAATGCCAAACCTAAAAAGGTACCACACTAGTATATATTGTACCAAATGCAATGAAAGGTGGTGGCCTTCAATGCCTATAAAAGAAAAATATTTTGCTAGGTGGACAGAAAAATGACATTTCATTGCATTCCTAACATTTTAGGCATCTCTTAAATTGTATGTAAATTAGCCAATAAGGTAGTCAAAATATATATTTATAATTATTTATTAAATAATACTTCATGATCCCAATTGAATGAAGTCAAGCTTTCCAAGTTTTCATTTCCAAACCTAATTTCCAATAGTTGTGAACAAATATTTTCTCCCCACAAATGTATTCAAAACACCACTTTAATTAAATTTCATGAAAATTCATTAAGTTCAATTGCAAAATCAACAAATTTTAATACATGACACGAAATGACCACTTTTATTATAAATAAAAAGAAATGAAAGTCCACATTCCTTACACTTAATATAGAAATAGATTTTGTTGTTGTTTTTGGCCTCACCAAATGTTTATAAATGCCTTCCACATAACAATTTATTTTTAAATAAATTTAATTATATGGCGAGTACTCAAATTTGGTCCAAATATAATCTTCACCACATTTGAAGTAGGCACAAATTACAAATATTCATGAATAGGTTTTGTATGTTAGAAATTGTTGTTAGATATTATAAATGAATATATACTAAACAACAACAATTTCAATGTTAATAAATTCAAGGGTAATATTATTTGTTAGAAAATGATGACATGAATTTGTCCATAATTGATAAGGAAGCTTGTTGGTTGTGAATTGCCCCCACCATTTGAAATTCATTTATGGTTTATCACATTTTTTATGAAACTGAATTTTTAAAAATATTTCATTTGGTTCTTAAATCAATTTTTTATATTTAATTTGATATTTAAAACATTCCAATGTTGCTAATCAAATCATTTGTTAATCACCATTTCATCATGGACATCATAAAGAGTTGACATTAAACAAGAGATTTGAAAAAAATTGAAAATATTTTGTATATTAGTTAGAGATTTAAACTGGTGATTCTCATGGGTGCTATAATTTATCACAAAAAATTTCATGTTAGGGTGGCATGTTTTTGAAAGCAAATGGGGGAAAAAATAAACATTCATTCCATTTGGGCAAGTTAGATATTATAAGATTGCTTATAGATACATTCATGGTTAACATTGAAAGATTTCAACCACTAGGCTAGGGAAATTCCTTGACACATAGATGCATGTATTAGCCATGCCTATGATTTGCATGCCCATCACATACCACACAACCAACATCGATTTAAAAAGCTCCTTTGTCATTTGTGTTTTAGATTCCTTATCCACCTCCTCAATGTATTTGGTTGGGTCCCTTCATATTGTCCCAAAAAAAATGATAAACATTAAGCCAATTAAAAAAGACATGGCCATTCGAAAGTTGAGAATGGAGAACCAATGCATTTTACACCTTCCATTTTAAAGTAGGCATCCCACTTATTAAGCCATTGGATAAGACTAAACTCATGAAAATACACTATCCATTTTCTAACATTGATCAATTAGAAGCTACAATTTTCAACATAGTAGTGAGATTTTGGTAAATAGGTCATGGGCACATAAGGATAAAATGTGTAATTTGCACATTACAAATAACACTAATGTAAGGATGGACTTCAAAACCAACCTCCATGAGTGAACCCTGTATACTCTTATTTGAACAATCATACTAGCATCAATTATATTTCTTGTTCCTTTGGGGAAGTTACTTCCATTTGTTTCCAAATGACATGTAAACAAAGTATTAAAGTGCAATAAAATGAAAAATGTTAATTTTATAGTTCATTTCAATCATTAGTTCAAAAATGGGGTGCGGTTTATTAACCTAAATCATTATGAGACTTTAAATATGAAATAGGTTCACCCCATCCTAATGATTTTTTTTCACTTAAAATCATATATGTCACTATAAAGTCATTATGTAATTGTCATGTTTCATTAATAGTTGATATAATTCATTATAGTAAATAGGTTTCTTTTGATGTTGCTTTAATTTTTTTAGGATATTTTATTTTAAGCTATTATACCTTAGGCTATTGTACCCTAGGTTATTTTAAGCTATTTTACCTTAAATTATTTTTTATTCTTTTTGGTTATTCCATCCTAAGGTATTTTAAGTTAAATTATACCCTAGGTTATCATCATATGTTATTTTAAAATATTATAAGCAAGGTTCTTTTAAACTATTTGAAACTATTTAAAGTATTATAAGCTATATTTGTCTAGGTTATTTAAATTTATTCTACTTTAAGTTATTTTCAGTTATTATAAATTATTCCAAGTTAATAGGCCGTTTTAAATTATTCTACCTTAATTATTTTCAATTAATCTAAACTATAATGCCTTACATTATTCTATATTATTTTATTTTATTTTTTAATTGTTCCACCCCATTCCATTGTACTTTAGGTTATTTAACTTGTTCTAGATTAGGTTATTTTAGGTTATACTTGAAGTTATTTTAAATTATTGTACCTTACATTATTTTAAATTATACCTTAAGTTATTTTAGGTTATTTTAAATTATTTTATTTTATGCTATAACTTAGTTTAATGTTACATAACCTAGAATAACTTATAATACTCTATAAAAAAATAATTCCAATAACCAAATTTAACTCAAGGTGAAATATCCTATAATATATCCAAGAATAACTTAATGATGATAATAATTTAGAATAACTTAAGGTGAAATAATTTAGAATAACCAAAAAAAATTAAAGAAAAATAATGGATAATAGCCTAAGGTGGAATAACTTACAACAACAATATATATATAATAGACTAAAATAACCTAAGGTGAAATACCTTAGATAAGGTGATAATTACCTACAGTAGAATAACTTAAAATAATTTAGGGTGCAATAATTTAAAATAACATAAGGTGGATTATTTTAAAATAATGAAAAATAGGTTAGGGTAAAATTATATAAAATAACCTATTGTGGAATAACTTATAATAGCCAATAATAGCCTAGGATGAAATAATTTAAAATTACTTCTAATAACTTATGGTGGAATAACCTACAATAGTTGAAAATAATTTAAAGTGAAATAACTTAAATTAATAAACCAAAATAACATAGGGTATGAAAACTTCAACTAATAAAAGGTGGAATAGTTGATATTGAAAAAACATGATTCTTTCATGGGTAACATCATGACTGAAATGATTGTAAATTCAAATCCATAAATGTTTGAATGATTAACTATGTTTAATTTGACTAAAGGGCATATTCACAATTACAATACCCAAAAGGACAATCTAATAAAAAAAAATTGCAAAAGACTATTTTGGATTTTTATTACATTTAATATTTCATGATTATAGTGGATTGGTATATGACTATAACTAGAATGATGTCATGTTAATCTAATAAAAAATTCAAGAATAGATTAGATATAATATAAATGTCTTTTTGAATCATTTTAAATAATTGAGTCTTTATCTTAACTATAATGTACTAAACAATGTAATTGATTTTATAATGTTTTAAACAATTCAATTGACTTCAATTTTCTTTCATGGATGAGTAGTGCATACATCTATGTTTGGTAATGTTCATATAATGCATTTGATTAAATAATATATGGCATA
>Ga0116229_10015358_pt1 | contig 10451 bp, 7 predicted proteins | sample S1TSphgellanicum_3_FD_87313 | JGI IMG/M metagenome (GOLD analysis project Ga0116229, IMG submission 87313) | Host-associated microbial communities from peat moss isolated from Minnesota, USA - S1T2_Fc - Sphagnum magellanicum MG | ecosystem: Host-associated > Plants > Peat moss > Unclassified...
AGGTATTATTTACTTGGCAACAAGTCCATTGGATCACTAAACATTATCCATAGTGCATTTGATGATATTTTTTCATCCATTCAGATTTGTCTAGTCACTTGGTCCTTCGATCTTGTGTAAAACGAACTAAAACCCTAAAATGGCTTTTCTTTCAATCCAGAATTCTCTATTTTGGATGGTCATGGGCTTTGAGGCTCTAGTGTAAAAGGGGCATTAGTGATGATATGTAATCCAAGAAATGCCAAATTTGAACGAACCAAGAGACCTTGATTTAGGCAACAAAGAACATGCATGATATCGAAAATGTTTAGAACCAACCAAAAGGAATTTGGAATTTTGGCCACACTAGCTTAGCCTTGTGGTGGGCCAAGGGCACACTAGCTTAGCCCGTGGGCCAAGGGACACTTTCAGGTCAATAGTTTTGAGTGTGGGGTGATTGTTCACCCAAGGAGATTTTCTTTGGGGATTGTGATGATAAAAGTGCATTGGGAACAACTTTCTTCTTGTTGTTGTTGACCTTGTATTTGGGGTGTTTTTGTTTTCACCTTTGGGCTTGTGGTTCATAGAATGTGCTTAGTCAATCTTCGGCAAAGAGGAAAGTTGTAGGTTATGTTACATATTATGTTGTAGCACCGGAGGTTCTTGGTTGAGTGCCTTCCCCTAAACTTGAGCGAATGAGCCCAAGGGTGTTCCCAAACCTCAAGAGAACACACAAGTACAAGAACCTCCCCTTGCGTAAACAACTCTCTTTTTACTCTTTTGTTAATTTCCTCGCTTCTTTCCCATTTTGTAGAAAAAAAACATATTTCCATGGGAACATATAAAATTGGGGGAGATCCCCCAAAATACACATTGAAATAACAAAGGGAGTTCGGATTTTTTGGGAACTTCCTTGAACATTTCCTGGTTTGAACTTGTCATAAGGAGCAAGAGTCATTATTTGCTCATTTGTTAAATTATGTGCAAAAGAGAAAAGCGTATGCTACCAACGTATTTTGGATTTTAATATGACTCTTTGGATGACAATTCATTTTCTCAATTATTTTCATGTTCTTCATTTTCATTCTTTGCCTCTCTTCCTCGCACTTTCCATCCCTTAGTTCCCCTCCTTTCCTTGCAAATCTTATCTTCCTTTTCCTGTGCAGTAATTTGTATCCAGTCTGAATGACCCTCCACTTGTGGGGCTGCATCCAGATAGTGGCTGGATACGTATACATACATACTAGCATCCGAAGAAGCATTTAGCATTAAATGGTGACAAAATTTTCAAACCTATCTAATATGTACATAGTAAAAAAAAAAGTTAAAAATGAAAAAAAAAAAAAATCAGGTTTCAAATGTGGTGAATATTTTTCCATTTTTTCTTTGAAATTTGACGATTTTTTTCAGAAAAAATATGCATTTGTTACAGAATATTCTCTTTAATTATCATTATTTTTTCACATTTTGGCAAAATTTCGCATCACAAAAAACTCTGATGAAATGTAGAAGAAAGTGGGGTTTTTTTTTGTTTTGGGGAAGGGGGGGGGTTCTTTTGGCTGCTTGGATTGCAACATAGGGTATTAGCCTTTCTAATATCAACCCTCTAATTTGAAAATGAGAGAATGTTGTAAGTTATTCCTTAGGCAGTGTGCTTATTATTATTATCAATGCATCTCTGGGCAAAGCCCAAAACCCTAAACACTACCTCCAACTTCTGTTTCTTCTTGTTTGCTTTCCCCAACCCTAACCCTAAATTCATCGCCTACCACATACGTACATACTCACTTGCTGACTCCAAAATATATCCATTTTCAGACATTGGTTAACCCTGTCTTTTGTTGGGCCCTGCCCCCATAGGGACATTGGATCCCTATTGCATTGGATCCAACTTATGGAAGCTTTACCTTATTAGAGCCGGTTTCACATTAAGCGAACCGGTTTCGTTGATGAAAGCGTCTGTACTCCACTCTTTCTCTGCCGCGTTGGAGTAAACAGACCTTGACGAGATGGATGGATGACCGAATGGATGAACAAATGGATGGTGAAACAGATGGATGAAATGATGCTTCAGGATGTCCTTTACTATATGTAATCTGGATTTTTAGTTCAGTTTGATATTCGGCCTTATACATAATCGACGAATATCTGACATTATAGTTTCATTATGCATAACCTTATTTAGACTGGCACATTCGGATAGAATAGATATCTTTGAAGTTCACATTTTTGACAATCCGGATATGCATTAGGTTTAGGGAATATGTCATTTAAGGTTTAGGTGTTAAGAATTAGGGTTTGCAAAAGTGAGAACACAATCAAGTGTTTTGCACTTTGTGGCACATCACTGCTTTTTTTTGAGTGCACAGCACAAGCACATAACCCACATATCGATTCTAAGTTTTTTTAACATAATCAAATCATAAAATTGATATACATAAATTTTTGTGCATATTTAATTGAAAATTGACATATTCATAATCGAATTTTTTTTTCAAAAGGTAAAATAATATGTATCTGGATGGTGTAATAGATTTCAGATTTTTTTGAAATACAGATCCTTCTTCTAAAAAAAAAAAAGAATATATTCTATTGGTATCCTCAGGATAGGCCTAAAATGTGATAACCGGACAACACTGGTTTTGACCCATCTTTCCTTTTTCCTGAGCGCCTCCATTGCTGCTACATATATTTTCACTGCTCCTACATGTAGGACTACTATAATTACGTTGAACCTTGTGCCTTAAATGCTGGGTTTCAGCATTTCATCCCCAGATTTAATAAAACTTCCTTACTTTGCGGTTGCCCAAAGAGGGGACGGGGTGAAAAGAGGCCCAAAGACAGGGTGAAGACAGGATGAATACATGACGACTTTAAAGAAAACTCTAGTTGTGTAGCACCCTTTGATAAGAGAAGGGGCAATCTTAGTGATAAATTGCATATCCAAAAGTTATGTACCAAGTGTGTTGAGTATCAATAAGGGTACCATACAATCACACACATGGGTACCAAAGCTATCATAAGAACATTATAGCAAGCTTTTTACCCATTTAGTTAGCTTTTAGATACTAGGGTTCTATTAGCATACCATCCGACTTTTCACTTTTCTTAGGCCATCCATTGCTTCCCCCCCATCCTTCCAAAAAAAAATTCAAATCAAGCTTTGGAAAAGGTAGTACGAGGTTGATCATCGAGGTCCACCACCTACTTACACACATTTCAAAAGGTTAAGGAGTATGTCAAGTATTGACGGTTATACTTTACAACCAACCAAAACAACAACCTAATTAACAAGTACAACCTTACCTACACCATAATTGAAAAAGTTGAATAAATATGTGTTAATATATATATATATATATATATATATATATATATATATATATGCCTAAATAATCACAAAAACTAAGACCATAGCTACAACTAACAATCATCATGTCTTAGATTATTAATTTTCAACAACATTAGTTAACTACATTAAAATCTCCTATTTTTCAATATTTTATTTACTCAATGATTTGAAATATTATAGATATATTGGAAAGGTCTTGAGTTCATTTCCTTGAAACTTCATGAGTGTAAAGTTAAGATTTTGCTTTTCTTCCCACCTAGCCCTTTTGAGAATTAATTAATGTTGAACATGTCATAGGTACGATATGTGTTTATTTAGTGCAACCCAAACTTATATTAATTAACAAGATGTGAAACAAGCTTTCAAAAAGAGGTCGGTTAGGAGGTTTCATGCAAAGTATGATTTTGGCTCTAGTTTTAACATGAGGCTAGTTTTTGGTGCACTTCTAGTTTTGATTTGTCTATTGTGCAAAATTTGCATTCTCAATATTCACACACAAAATCAAACTTCAAACCAATGTTGAGAAGGTATTAGGGTAAAATCAATACCCACCCCGGGGTTTAAGCTGGTTATTAGGCATAAACCTCTATAGTTAGCATTTTAACCTTTGGAGAACCATAGGTTCATTTAGATGTGAGAATTGATCACCTTAAATCATTGAGGTTATAATGAATCTTAATCCTGATACCTTGGGGTGAAGGGGATATAATTGATTAATTAATTAATTAATTTTCATGAATTGGGATGGTTCTCTTAAGGTCTTGTAAGAATTCGCTTGGATGGCTCTTCTAAAATAGGTAAAAAAATTTCCAATGCTACTTAAAATGAACCCAAAATTCAAAATTGGCCAACATTGGTTCAAATTGATAGATTGCATGACAATTAAAATATATCAAAAAGCTGTATAATAGATATCATTTTCCACAAAAATAAAATAAAGATTGAAATGTTTAACTAGAACAAACTAAGTCTAGCCAAAAAGCTTCTCCCCTCTTGAACTAAAGGTATTTTCCCAAACTATTTTTGTTATGTTTCATCAACATTTCTCTTCACTTAATCTTGTTCCAATTTATAAAATTTTGACAATTTGATTTCAATTATTATTTCACTATCATTTACATATATACTTGCCCACAATCATGACTTTACCAAGTTTATATGTGTCTTATGTTGATGGCCCATGCATGCTTTGAGATTCAATGCATTTTTTAATGGGAAAACCCAAGGTTAATGAATGAAAATAATCAATGGTGCTCCATGTTAACACAAGCAACAAGTCCTATGTCAAGCCATGGACTTGAATTGTGCCAATTTGGGTTATTAACCTGAGATCATTAGTTTAACCATATCAATTGTTCACTTCCCACCAACCCAACTCATACACCTTACCTGAAGATGGCCTCCAGTATTTTTTCTCCTTAGAAACAAAAAATCATGGAAAGGGATGCCATGATCATGAAGTCACAAATGGTGATCCCACATGCATTGAATATCATTGGTAACAATGAACCATACATGAAGGAAATGGTTGATTTGGATGAATGAAGGTTGAATATTGTTTGATAAGGGGTTTTGTAAGTTAGATGCATGCTTAGCATCCAAGATTCTAAACTTTTTTAACAAGCTAAAATCATTATTAGTAGGAATTGAAATGCACCTAAAGTGGGGGCATCAAGCAAAAATTGCTCCCATATTATACTTTTATTAATTATAAATCACATTTTCAACATTGAGCATTAAGAATGAATCATCATCCAAGCCCAAGGTACCCATCATTAGAGATCATGGAGGAATTGAAAATTGGTTTAATAATTCCAAGATGGGAAGGAAACAAAGAATGATATTTTTTGTGAAATTTGCAAATTTGTTTTTGCATGGACAGTAATTTTCCTTTATAATCACACCCTTGGTGACCCTTGGTGACCACTTTTGTTTTTGTGACACTAATGAATTGTGATTTAAATGTGTATAGTCACATTCCATATAAACCTTTTATAAGATTGTGACTATAGAGAAAAAAAAAACCTAGAAAATAACCTTTTTATGCTAGAATAAAGGTGCCAATTGTTTAAATTTTTTACATGGGTTATTCAAAGCTTTATTATGCATTGTAAGATTTGAAAAAGGTTGTGATTTTTTCCTGTTTTAATGTGACAATTTTCATTGAGTTTGAGCCCTTTAACTATTAGCTTATGTATCATGTCAAGTAGATTTTTTTAATTAAGATTTTTTTTTTAAACAAAAAATCACTCTTTTTTTGCTTGTTTGCATTAAAAATGTTTTTTTTCCCTCTTCAACTGGATTCATTGTTGGTAGTTTGCATAACTTGACAATGCAACATTAACATTGCCAAAGAGAACTACAATTTACAAAACCCTAATATTTGTTTTACATTTTTTTCATTATAGTCACATTTACAAAGAAGGTTTTCCAAATATTTTGTGCTACTAATGAGTGTGATAGTGATTCTAAAGAATGGTGTTTCTTACTAAAACAAATAATTACCAAAAATTGTGTGACACAAGCAAGAATGTGATTAAAATGGACATGATTATAAAGGAGGTTTATTGAAGGTGTTGGACAAATTTAAAGGGCAAAAGGTACACATCACCTCAAATGATGATACCTTCAAATTTTGAAGGCATTCAATAGATTAAATGACATTGAATGAGTTTGACTAAAGCTCAAATGAAAGAGCTTGTTCATGCAAGATAGGTGGAGCTTTTTAAAGGTTAACATGCATTAACCATTGTTTTGCATGACCCAAAAAAAAAACATCCTTAGCAATTGGACTACTCTTTGAAAATGTGGAGTTAACATGTGGTCAAGTTTTAACCAATATGCTTTACCATTGATAGACAAAAATGATAATGCTATTGGCCAAGCAAAGGTGTTTCACACTTTGAATTTATGATCTAATATCACTAGTTGCCATGTTGTGAAGGTGATGAAGTTCAAATTACATTTTGAGGTCTTGATAAGAATGCGAAGGATTACTTGTATTATTAGTGTGACTTCCTACATTTTGGGAGTCAATTTTTTTGTAGGTCCTTCCTCCAAGTTCACAAATTCATAATGGAGTTCCTCACATGTCTTCCTTGCAAGTCCACAACTTCATAATGATGGTTTTGAGCTTTCATGTCAAACAAATTTCTTTGCTGCCTCCCCACCCCCACCCCAAAGATGTTTTTTTTTCCCAAGAGCAAGTTTCTACCAAAAATTGTTTGAAGGAATGTAGTTTGTTTGTTCTATTTTGCTTTGCCATGTTGAGATCTCCTTAACCATGGCACCTTGCACTGCATTCTTGGTACCATTGGAAAACCCTCAATGTGGAGGGTTGCATTGAGATGATTTTTTAGTTCAAAAACCTAAGCGAATTCTATATGATATGAAATTTCTAATGGAAATTGGATTGTTTTCCCTTTCAATATTGATTCAATAATATGATATGTATGCAATGACACATGTTGCATTAAGTCATTTGCTTTATTGAATCAATGAATCTCCCAAACAAAAAACAATGTGTGGTTTACTTACCAAGAATATTGTGTTTGTATCAAGTTCCTTGTCAATATCTCTGAAGGAGTGTTAGAATTTCTCCCTAATAGTTCTCATGAGGTTTTCTGGTGTTATTCGACAATCTACTGAAATCTGGTCTGTGGAGGTATGACAAAGAAGTGAGAATCTCTTTGTTGGGCTTTTTCCTTGGGTTTGTTTGCTTCCGAGGTGACATCTTATGTGGAGCTGAGTTAATTGTGCAATTCTTGTTGCAGGACTTATGGGAGTGGAAAGGAGGATAGCACACTCTGTGTTGTTCCTGATTCTGATGAGTCTGCCTGGATGAAGTTGTTGCACCATATGTCATTTGTTGATTGCCCTGGAAGTGACCCAAGAGTTGCTTAAGTTTCATGTATATACCCCTGTCTTGCCCTCTCCATTTGCTGCACTTATGCTGTGCATCAAGAGGAATCAGTACATATATCAGTTGTCCCTTCCAAAACTTTTTTTTTGTCCCTTTAGCATAAGAGATGGTGTCTCGTTGGATTTGCCGGGTTCTTACCATTACATTTGCTTCAAGGGTCACAATATTTTCATGGCGGCCACCATGCTTAATGGAGCTGCCATCATGGATGGAGCATTGCTGCTGATTGCAAGCACTGAGAGCTGCCCCCAACCTCAAAACATCTGAACATCTTCAGCTATTGACATCATAAAAATGAAGCACATCATCATTTTGCGAAATAAGATTGAAGTTATTCAAGAAAGTGTGGCCATCAATCAGCATGAATCAAATTAAAAGTTCATTCAGGTACAGGAGCTTGATTCCTGTTTTTATAACTGGGTTGCTGTTGGAGATGAGTCTATGTTTTGTTATGTGCAGCAATCTTTTTGGGTTGTGTGGTGATGAGGACAAAGATGTAGATAAAGTGTCTCACATGAATATTGTGGCTTTATCTACTGTGGTTGTACCAGGGAACAATTGCAGATGGAGCTCTTGTAATGCCAATTTCAGGACAGCTCAAGTACAATGTTGATGTGGTCTGTGAGTACATTGTGAATAAGATCCCTATTCCAAGATGATTGTCATTTGCTCCTTCAATGTTAACAGGCCTGGTGCTGAAGTGGAAAAAATCAAGGGAGGTGTTGCAGGTGCAGTATTTTGAGGGTATTTTTTCTTCCTGAAGCTGATTCTGTTACTGCAGTGTCTGCCCACTATAAACTCTCTGTATCCTTTTGTAACTCATGGCCGCATCATTGAAGTGTGGGATGTGTTTAGGGAGTATTGAAGTGCAACCTGGAGTTACAACCAAGGATGAGAGTGATGGCATCAAGTGCACACATATCTGCAGAGCAGAATGAACTGCAGTTTTCTGTGCCTGGTAGTCTGTTTGGACTGGGAACAACAGTTGACCCCTACACTTAAATGAGCTGATTGATTGATTGGTCAGGTTCTTGGAGGTTGGAGAGCTCCCAGATGTATTTGTGGAGCTTGAGGTTATTCCACACCCCACAACCCAAAACCCCTGTCTCCTTTTTATCTGCCCATGAGTTTGTATGGCCACATCTCAAATAATGGTTCATAGGCCAAGTTGTCAAGCTTCTTTGAAATCAGTGATCTCAACTCTTGAGGTGAAAGATGTCAAAGGTAGACCACAGAAATCATCCTAAGTGCTGGAAGGTGATGTTAAAATGGAATGTGTTTGGAACTGTGCAGGTGAACTTCTTCTTGCTTCACCTGTTGCTGGGTGTGTGAACCAAAGGGACAGAAAAGCAAGACAAGGTGTCAAAGCTAATAAAGATTGAGGTACTGATGATCAACATTGGGTCAATGTGAACAGGGGATTGTGTGATTGCAGTCAAGAATGATCTTGCCAAACTGCACCTGACCATTCCAGTCTGTACCAGCAAGGGAGAAAAAGTGGCACCCAGCAGATGAGTTGAAAAGCATTGGTGATTGATAGGATGGGGTGAAATCCAAGCCAGTGTGATCATCGACATCCCACAAGCAGTGTAAAAATTGGTGTGTCTTGTCTGACAGAAGTACATCCAACAAAACAAACAAACAAGTCTTTCTGACCAATAGAGCAGTCAAGACCAGAAACAGAAGGCAGTTTAAAGAGACGTAGTAGTAATGTGGATTGGAAGGGAGTTGCTGGGAACAATCTTTGTAAGGTGGAGAATAAGATCAGGCATCAGCATTAATTTTAATTTTGCAATTGAACTTGTAGAGTGTTGCTGCTCCAAAGCAATTGTGGGGTGTTGCTGACCATTTTTACACTTTGAGTGGCTCCTGTTTTACATCTCAATCAATGTATCTTATACTGATTTGTTTTGTGTGTTGGGAATGTTGTGACTCTGTTCCTCAACTGTGGTATACTTTAGACGAGAAGTGTCTTCACGGAGGATACAGCCAAAACTTGGGATCTGAAATATTGCTCCTACATGCTTGCACTCTTTGTTGCAGGTTGGTCAATACCATACATGTTCCTGTTGAAGTTCTCTGAACATGCATGGGACTGGTGTTGTTAAAACTGCTCCTTAATTTAGTTTTAGCTTTGTTTTCATTTTCTCGGTTCTTTAGGATTGGGTTCCATCTTTTCCCAGTTTGGTGATATCTCATTAGATCTGAATATCTGTAACCGTTTTGTGAGATCAAACTCTATGATTTTTTTGCAGGTTGATGGAGATCATAAGTTTTTATTGAAGTTCTTAACACTTAATGACAATATCTTTGTTAGTGAGAAATGTCATCAGTGTATGTGGGAGACTTATCGGTGCCTGTTACTCTGGTCTCCATTGCCAAAGAATGTTTCATATTTCTGCCACCCATGATGAGTATAGCCTTTGCCTAGGGCTTACTTTCTCTCTACCATTTGAATCCAAGACTTTGTACAAAATGACCCAACTTTAAATTTCTTGTTATCCCTAATCCTCAATTAAGGAATATGCCTCTCAAAAGTTAGTGTTTTCATGCAATAGGAGGAAAAGTGTTTTGAAAAGCATGATTTTCAAGTGTATTTTATTTGCAGCTACATTAACACGAGGAGAAAATGTGAGTTGCAATGCACCATACAACGCACATAACACTTGTCAAGTTTTCTCAACATGACTACTTTGGTTTGCCGCACATTAGAAGTAAGATGGGATCCTTTTGGCAACTCTAGGATGCCACTAACAAATTTGGGGTTGCTCTAATATGATGATCATCACAAAAAGATGACAAACTTGCAGGATAAAGGCATTGAGGGGAAAACTCCTTTTGGATGGGTATAAGGGACAGAGAATCAAAGGTAGGTCAAATGAATATTATTTTCTGCATACAGTTTATTCACACCGTATTAAACCTTAGACGTTTATCATAATTTATAAGTGCTTTGCATCTGATTTATTTGGAAATTATCAAATTCTTTGAATCCTGATTTTCTTGTCACAAAAGAGGTGTGATCCAGTTAGCAGTATGTGGAAGGTTTTTCAGTTCTGAGCTTCCTTGCAGTCGTGTGGAATTAAATAGGTAGTCAAGGCAATAGACTGGTCAAGAAAGCAATACCATCCTATGAGCTCAACTGGAATATATATATATATTATAGTGTTATTGTTCTCTCTATATACATGTGTTAGA
>Ga0116229_10015359_pt1 | contig 10451 bp, 7 predicted proteins | sample S1TSphgellanicum_3_FD_87313 | JGI IMG/M metagenome (GOLD analysis project Ga0116229, IMG submission 87313) | Host-associated microbial communities from peat moss isolated from Minnesota, USA - S1T2_Fc - Sphagnum magellanicum MG | ecosystem: Host-associated > Plants > Peat moss > Unclassified...
AAGTTTCAAGTCTAGAGCACTCGCATGCATGACCTTGTACGAAATTGGAACCTTGAAAAAGCCTTTGAGAGCGGGGAACGATGCGAGAAAATGTGAACAAACTTAAAAGCATGGAGTGACAATAATGTACTCCAGGCGAAAGTTCTGGGTGCAAGGTATCATGGAAGACACTAACTGAGTTCTTAGCAGACTCTAACAGCCTCGACCGTTAGAGTTTTTCTGCTGAGACTCTAACAGATATCTGCTGAGTCAAGTTCGGTTCACTTGTTATTGCTACCAGAAGCAATATGCGTTAATTGGCGGGATAGATGGCTCAACGAGGTGAGCGGAAGTGTATCAAACCTCGTAGAAGTGCTAGAGAACTAGGACGTATGTGTCGAGCCCATCACCGCGTAGCTGATGCCCGGATTCGGTAAGTTATCTTATAATACCGAAAGTAAGCTTCTTGTCAAAAAAAAGTTGTAGCGATGTCCGGATCGGAGAGAAGGGTGCTCATGCAATCATGACTCCCAACAGTGAAGGAGTAAAAGTTGACCATGAGGACCATGAGGCGTGATTAGTTCAGAGTGGGCACTCAGGGTCATTTCCATCGCAGTCGATTTCCAATTTTCTGTGCATGATTGATGTCAAAAGCATCATTTGTGAAAACATCTCAAGAGTTCCCATATGTTTACCAAAAAGCTTATTACATATCCCTCCTAAAAATTAGAGTGTTCTCTTGTGTACTATTTAAAATTGGAAGGGAATTATTGTATAAGTTCTCACCCACTCTTTAAATAGTCCACATAAGAACCCTCGTCCTCTCCACCTTGTGATCTGTGAATGTTTAAGTTCATGACAACATCCACCTCCTGCTTTCCAGGGTTGGGCAAAGCCCCACATGTGAGGAACCTAATCCAGCACTTTACTATACACAAAAGATCAAGTTTTCTGACTCCACAGAACCTGCATTATCAAGAGAAGAGACCTCCCTAGCTGGCAAGCCACTCCACCTCATGAGAGACTGGAGTCTGGACTCACACCAGTCTGGGATGGTGTCTGATTCTTCCAAAGCAGCTTGTCATTGCCTCGCAAAAAACTGGACAATCTGTTGGTTGGTGCCCAAACACTGTGTACAACATTCCAACAACAGTCTCTCTCAGTAGGAAACTACCAATAGCATCCAATGTGGCTCTACTATATATGAGCATCCCAAGAATTACATACTTCTCAAGAATCCAAAGTGAACTTGCAATTAGAAAGAATCCCATTGTACAACAGATTTCTTCCTTCTTGAAGTCCTCCCTGAATTCTCTTAACTAGTGTGCATGCTACAAAGCAACATTTCATTCACAAGTCGTGACTCCTTATTCCTTTCAATTCATTTGACAAACATATGATGTGAAAAAAAACATCACAACATGTTAATAATAGCCTTAAATGTTAAAGAAATATCTTCACTTCAATAAGTGTTTGTCTATCTTCTTTGCTCATTGGTTATTATCAAGGTATATCGATTTGTCAAGGAATATGATTAAAATTGCATGGTTTTAATGTTTTAAGGTTTTTATTATCATCGACATCATTTGATTGATTGTGGGTCTTCTTAATTTTCTTATGTTCTCAATGAAGAAGATTTGAACTTCAATGCTTTAGCAATAAGCAACAATAGCAAACCTTGTAAATAGCATTTAAATCAAGAAGATTTGAACTTAAATGCTTTAGCAATAAGCAACAATAGCAAACCTTGTAAATAGCATTTAAATCAAGAATTGTTTATGTTTTAACAAATGAAGTGGATTTGAAAAAGTTTCAATGGCCATCACAATGTGGAATGAGCATGAATATCATACCTACTATGATTGATAATTGACATCTCTTTGTCAAATATTTTATTTATCTTATGAAATGAGGTTTGGCACTTTCAAATTTAGTTATCCATAATTTCAACAATTGAGCAATAACTATACAAAGTACACATTGTGTTGTGTATTTATAATAATAACCCAATTGTTTAGACAATAAATGGTGTAAAGTTGAGAATTCAATTCTCAACAACTTTGGTAAATATTGTAATATCTTGGTGGCTTCAGCACAAATTATATTGTTTTGAGAAATACTAAAAATTTTAATTTTTTTGAAAAAAATTGTGTGAAGGTTATAAATATATATTTTGGAATAGTTGATTTTTTTGAAATGGAATATTAAATTTTAATTAATTATGTGGTAGACATGTGCTAAAGTCACCCTTGTGTATTACTACACTAATAATTTTACTTTATTTTATTTTTCTAGCTATACCTTTTGCAAATTATTTTGTGTCAAACATCAATTGTATGTATGATATACATTTCCTACTATTGGTCTTCTTCCTAGACAAATCCTTGGTATAAGTAGTAGCATTTCAAATTGAAATAAAGACATTTTTTTGGGCACAAAAAAATTGAAATGGGAATTTTTTGTTGCATATTCCCTAGGATGTTTAAGTAGGAAACCAGAAAGTTTGTAGCATTTCTTTCCCTCCACTTAGGCATCTTACACCATAATTCCCATTCCCATAGGACCTTACAAGAAATTGTCCTCCCATCTCAAGAGTAGGAGATTGTGGTAGGCAAGCACCCTAATTTGACAAAGCCAAAAAGTGTTTGAGGTTGTTACATTGCGTGTAACTTTGATGAGCTCAGAATTTTAAACCAATGTAGAAAATGGAGAAAACTTTGTCTTCAAATGACATTGATTTAAATTTGTAAATTCTCACTTGAGCACTTATGTTGTGCAATGTCAATTTATATTTACAAAAAAATAGTTTGTAATTGATGAGACAATCACATTACTTGCATAATTTGATACACCCATAGGATTCATATTATGCACAAAAAGATGAGCAAATAAAAATTGATGCAAGAATTAGGTTGTGGCAACACTTTCTGACCTACAAGATTGGTTTCAAAGAGTTTTGAATATGGAAAAAATGTGGCAATTGGGGTCTGGTTTCTTGCTGAATTCATGACCATTTGCACACTCATAATTGTTTCCAAAAGAAAACCTTGAGAAGTAGCTTGAATGGGAAAATTTAGGGTTTTCAAAAACAAAAGGATCTAAAAGGCACCTAAACCCTATCCAACATTGTCCACTTATGGTTGCTATGCTTTTGGAAGAATAATGGCAGGGCTTTAAGGCAGTGAAATTATCCCATTGGGTTGGGCAACAATGTGGATGAGGGAATGGGCAAAGGGTGGGGGGGAAACAAATTTGGTTAGTTAGTACACAGCTATCCAATTCAATTATTGTCAAAGGTGGAGCATCATTAGCTTTGGAAATTTGATCATAATTTGGATTCAAAGTGAATTGTTGAGCTGATTGAATGAATCTAACATTGAAAGTTTTGAAGCAATCCCCTCCACCTCCCTAGAGACAGCAAGATTATTGGCCTCGCATTCACAAAACTCAAGTGAAGTATTAAGGACATGATTCAACAATTGAAGGATTTGGAGATAAATTATTACAACATTTGATTAAAAATATTGGGATATTAAGATCATTGATCAAAATATTTGAATATGAATCATTGAGCATTCAAGCAAAATGGGTGACAAATTGAACATTTAAACAACAATGGAAATTGCTAAAGTTCATCAAAGAATTTTGAACATGAATTAAACATTCAAGTAAAACATTGATTGTTTTCAACATCAGATTATTTTGACATTTTTGTGCTAAACATGGGTGACAAATAGTATGATATAAGGCCCAACAACACATCAAGCAACCCATCTAAGTTACATTGAACAATATATGAAAGGAGTGAAATCCATATAATTTGGATGAAGTTCAAGCTTCAAGTAGCATGAAACTGAGTTTTGATCTAAATATTCTATGTTGCAAAATTAGGTGTTTTGTTTTGTGTTTGAGGTTTAATGCAAGTTGAATGGTCACTAGGAAGCATCAAAAGCCCAACATCATGTGCCTCTTCGCATTGCCAATTTGCCCTTTGAAGGATGTCATCCTTGGTGGTGCTACAAAATACAAAAGCAAAAAAGCTTTAGCCTTTGTTGAAGTTGCCTCTTCCTCTTCTTCCTCCTCCTCCTTATTGCGAGTCTTAACCTTGTGCTCACAGCTCCTTGATCATGGGCAAGCCTCTTACTTGGGCACAACGTTGGATTGTTCCAGAGGTAAAATAGGTACCTTGTTGAAGGTGTATCATGTTTTGAATTGATTGAAGCATTGAATCAATTGTTATGACAATCAAATTGTTCATTGGTTGATTGATGAATTAATGCAAGTTCTAGATACAAACATGCCATGGGGCTTTTGTGGGTGGAGAAACTTTTATCTTATATATATATATATATATATTAAACCCATGATGAGGATGGGGGAGTTGCAGGTATACCCTGTTGTAGCTGTGCTTGGAACAGCCTTGAGCTTATGCATTTTTTCAATGGGTCGAAATCTGAGCATCAATCCAGATATTAGGTTGACATTCCAATTACTTGTTTTGACTCATTACTCACTAGCAAATTTGCAATTGTTATCCTTGTGTTTTTCATTACTTACACATGAGTAACAACTAATTTCTTGGTCAGACTTACATACATTGACGTTCTCTCAGATGCCTACATGCATGTTATGAAGTCCCTATTTTGTAAGACCTACAAAATTGCCTTGAACAGTCTTGATGTTGTTGCTCATAAAACCCTACTAAAAACATCACAGTCCAACATGATCTTCACCTGATCAATTGGTTGGAGCTTGTGTGTGTATACCCATATTATGATAGACAGTTGAATGGAAACCCACTTCTACTATTATGGCATTCTAACACACATCAAGACCATTTGATTTGTAATTTTTCTTCTATTTAAAACACAACCCACCCTAAACCTTGAAGGGAGAGAGGCCACATTGAAGCTCCTTAATTTGAGATTGGGTTTTACCTCTATTGAAGAAATGCTTACTAAACCTTTGACAAAGTGACAGTTTAGAACCTCTTAAATAAGAATGTCTAATTATTCCCTGAGCTTGAATCACGAAATTAAAAACACAACATATTGTAACAAGAATGGAATTTTGTGTGTGTGTGTGTGTGTGCCTGCACTTTAGAATCAACAAGGATGACAGAGCAGCTGGTGTGCTCGAGAACTACAGGGAGGGAAAGGCTTATAAGGATCATGGTTTTAGACGTTATTTGAAAGATGTCAAGCCCTCTGCATTCAGCAGATATTTCAGTGATCCAAAGTGCCTAATGAAAATTCTTCTCTTACACCATTTCTATCCTCTTGTATTTTTTTTTAATTTGCAATTCGTTGCACTTTTGTGTATGTCCATAAACATTGTTCATAAAAAATTGAGCTTACTTGATGCACCCCTCATGCCACAAAAGCCAAATTGAATCTCAAGCATGTGATGATGGCACATTTTAAACATGGTGGGCTGGTTTTTTTTTGGGGGTGTGTCCAGGGGAAAGTAAGAATATAAATGTTCTACCCAAAATTGAGAACAACTTGGATTGCAAAATTCAGACAGTCTCATGGAAGCTTATGAAGTTGTCTGACCTTGGGTGAGTTGTGTTTATGTTGGGTGATGCTTTGATGCTGCACAAAAACATTCAATATTCAGCTGAGTAAAATTTTCTTTTTAATCCAAAAAACTTCTGATTGTAATAACTTCATGAAACTTGTCCCAAAAACCAAAAGCAATGGTTCTGTCAGTAAAAGTACTGCCTTTGTCTTGCTTCTTCTCCACAATCAAAAGCACAAAATTTGAAATGACTGACAAAGTTGTCATGTGTTGCTCCAGATCAATGCTGAACTCTATTGGTAGTTGCACCCATTTGTTAGTCAGTTCTAGGGTGTCTTCAAAGTATCTTGAACCCCCATCTCTATACATACAAGGGTTATAATATTAGTGTACTAATAGAGTTTTCCTTGAAGTCATCCTGTCTTCACCCTCTATTTGAGCCTCTTTTCACCACCTATCCCCTCTTTGAGCGAGGTCCACAAAGTAAGGAAGTTTTATTAAATCTGGGTATGAAATGCTGAATCTCAGCATTTAATGTACAAGGTTCGAGGCAATTATAGTAATTGTACATGTAGGAGCAGTGAAAATATATGTAGCAGCAGTGGAGGCCCTCACGAAAAAGGAAAGACGGGTCAAAACCGGATGAAACTCAATTTGGCACAAAAAGTGATGCATTTCTGAGTTTGACCTCCCTAATGGACCTTTTTGCAGGTTTTTTTGGAATTTCACCCGATTTGGACCAAACTCAGAGTACTCATGCAGCGTTTTCCTGACTTTACGGACAACTCTAATATACAAAGGGTGTTGAATAAGTAGGCTTGTGTGTAGGTAGGCAGAAAATATGTTATGGACAATGAAATTGCTGGATTTTGTGGTTTGAATTTTTTTCTTAATTATTTTGAGTGAACTAATTATTAAATGTGTAATTGGAATTGGCAGGTTTGTGAGAATTTTAGAGGACCAATGGAAATGGTAAAAAGGTATCATTACTTTGAGCGTTTAGCATAATAGGGTTGTGTCCAGGCTCGAAGATTTTTTTTAGGCCAATGGGATTGTTGAATTTGGTGGTCTAGATTTTATTTTTCTTCATTATCCTGAGTGACCTTACAATTCTAATGTGTAATAGTTGTTTACAGATAGGTCTCTAGCAAATTACTGGCTCACTTTGGTTTTTTTGGTGAAGGGGCTCTTTTATTGGCCGTAAACCAAGAGAATACTTGCACCAATGAACCTTGTCAGACAGAAGATTATGTATCCCCTTCATTTGGCATAACAATAGTAAAAATGAGGGCAAAAGATATGGGATAAAGTGAGGTGTTATTAGGAACAAAATGGGGAATATATGGGAACTTGGGGAGCATCCTTGAGAATCATTTTTTACCTTATGGGAACAAGAGGGAACAAGATGAGAATGACAATATATGTTTATACAGTACTGTTTCATTTTGTTTGTGACCATGTCTTAACCTTCCTGAACCATGGGATCCCTTCTACACTTTTGATACCATTGGAAAGCCCTCGATAAGGTGATATGCACAGTGGTCATTTCACAAAATTTCAACCAATGGGACAAAAGTTATTAAATTTAAAGTGATTTTTGTCATTAAAAATTAATTAAAAATTAAAATTTTGATTTTTTCAACCAATTGATGCCTCTTCAAATTGCATGAGAAAATGTAGTTAACTTTTCCTGCTATGGGAAATCTCCCATTGTCCATCATTTTGGTCATTATCTCATTTAGTCCGCAAATGAATTAATGTCTCTTCATGTCACATGAGAAAATGAATTTGTCTTTTCATCTTATGGGGAAATGCATGGGAAAATCTCCCATTAACCATGCTTCCATTTACCCATCTTACCAATCAACGTTTTTTCATGTCACATGAAAAAAAAAATTTGCTTTTGCATCTCATGGGAAAATCCAAGGAAATTTTCCATGAGCCATCCTATCCACCTTTTTATTATTAACCTTTTTATTTTCCCTTTCACATCCCCAACCTTTTAACACTTGAAGCCAATGACATTTGAGTTGAACCCCCCCTTGATAATTGTTTTTTTTTAATTGAATTTTTTTAAAAAAGTCATGCATCTTGAAGCTTTGAAGATGATCACATTTGGGCCAATGACACAAGGGTTCCCCTAGCAACTATTAGTGCAGCCTATGTTAGCCCCAAGTTTAAACTAGTTACTGAACTAATTTTGCCTTCCGAAACTAGTTTTGGTAATTTAATTAAATTCCAATGACAAAAACTATTAAGTATTTTTTGCACCTCAAGCCTAAAAATTTCCAAATCACCTTCATTAAGTCCTTGTCAAGGACTTTCCAACAATACCAAGAACACTTCCAAATTCTCAAAAAATGTGGTTTGGGAAATCTCAACATGAGAAACAAACAAATAATTTTCCTTCATAGATAGGTATCACTAGTCATTTTATTTCTAGCTAATTATCACTAGATTTCTAAAAAAAAGGTTTGCTCCTAATACAAAGGATTTTAAGGGGGGGGAAAAAAAAACCTATAACCATATGTGATGAAACATTGGATAAGCATATCATTACATTGTGACTAGACAGAAAGTCACTCTAATAGCATGAACACAACAGGTTTTAGGGTTTCGTTTTTTTGTTTGATTGTTGTCAATAGTCGTCAACTTTTTGCATGCTTGTAGCGGAAATTATTCCGTTGCTACTGCAAGGAATGCATGGGTAAACAACCTTGTTTGTTTGTGTGTTATGGAAAACAAAAGCTACACCAAACGATGAATGGTGGAAGGAGCAACTGCATTGAAGAAAGGTTTGCATAATTGACAGTGGAAGGTAAGATAAGAAGCAGAATGAAGAAGTGAGGTAGCAGGTGTTTTGTAGTATGAAATTTTCTTCTTGTTATAATTTAGACTACTATGCCAATCATTGATGAACTCTGCTATGCCAATGACTTAACAGAGTAGATGTGTAGATTTAGGGAAAGATAGATGATATGAGGGGTTGATGCTGAGGGATGATGAAGAAAACAAGGATACGAACTATAGAACTAAGGGGCATATAGAAATCAAAATTCATTTGGGAAGGGGAACCTTTTGTTGTAGTACCTTGAATCCATGTTGTAGATAGTTGTCAGAGTGAGTACTAAAAGCCTCAAAAGGGTGTCCTTAAGTTGGGTAGAATGAGATGAACAAGGTCAAGAATGTGGGAAACTTGAAGAAATGAAATTTGTAATACATTCTTGCATAAGAATTTGTCTTCTTGAGTGGTTCTAAGTGAGCATGGTACCTATTGTTCAAAGTCTTGTTTAGAACATTTGAATCCAAAGGTCTACAAGATTTAGGTTTTCACATGAAAGATTTGATGTTACGCTGCATTGTTGCATTTAGTGGGAAAATGGTTAGGAGCTCATATGGACTGAATGAACCTTGAGAGTTTTGACCTCAAAGCCATACCTCAATAAATTTTGGAGTCTTAGTGATGTGAATTGGTGCTTGGCAGCCAATAAAGAAATGGCCACTAAAGAAATGTGTGATGAAGATTCGTACAGCTATAACAGACTTGCAAATTTGCATGTACAGAAGTTGGTTCTGGTAGAATAAGTAGATATCAACAAAATCTCTCCTTGACAGTGGTATCACAAATCAAGTGATGTAACTGGTTGTAGGGGTTTAAAGATTCTGACTATGTTTAGATTTTTTATATGCAATTAAGTTTATTTGTTTAATCTTCCCCTTTCTTTTGGTATCAGAGTTAGGTTTTATTCTATGACAATGTTGAAATTTCTTAATAGTTGGATTATGTAAACAATTAGGACAATATGTCATCATCCAATGAAAATGAAACTAAAGCGAATGACATTACATAGGAGATCCATGAACAACAATTAGTTGTCAGGTTTTATTATCTGAGAAGGTAGGACAAACTTCGATTAGGGGCCCTAATTCTGCAAATGGTGGGATTTGGTGTAATAACTATTATGGGTGTGAATCCTGATGAAGTTCGGATTGGGGATGTTAGAATGGAGATAGCCCATAATGGTTTCTACACCTGTGTTTAGGTTTGGATGAGGATAAAGGATGGAGCCAAAGGTTGGGAATCAACCTTAAAATTATAGAGGCAATATCACTATACCTCATACCTTGCGTAGAATCTTATCTTCAATTCCTAAAAAATAGAATAGTACACCTAGGATTGGAGACATTTGAATTCCCCAATTTTTTGTCTCACCTAATCATTTTGTTAGACTCTATATACTTGGTGTAAAAGATTTATTTCAAGATGGAGACCATGTTATTAGGGTGGAACACTTGGGATCAAGATCTCGCATCCTAAGTTGGAAAATATGGCGAGATGTGTAGCAAAGGTTATAGTACCAACTAGAGTCTACAAATAAGTAGAATTTCTCCACCCTGCCATCTGACATCATGCCTTTGCGACCTATAATGGAGGGAGATCAGTTTGAATTTCTAAATTAATAATAAATTGACAGAGGTCAATGATTGAGGATGTGAGACCACAACATAAGTTCCGCAAATTAGTTTAGCATCTAAGAGGTTGATGAAGAGAGAATTGTCATGAAAACCCTAAAAGAAAAACTGGTTCATTAAATCTTAAGTATCTTTAAGGTTTTCATCTTTGAGAGACATTGGGTGTGACCACCTTGAGGCGGAAGCAGGGCATGATGCTTTTAACATGATTCATGTTGGTTTTTCATACCAAGTAGCATTGTGGTTGAAAACCAATGCATGATTTGATAGGAAGCAATGGGTACCCATCTAATATAGTGCATACCACTTTCAAACTTGGGATTTTTGTTAATCCAAGATAGGATGTAGGGTGCACAAATATTGGGTGTAGTATCAACCACCTGATCTAGGAGAAGTGGAACTAGTAGATCTACAACATATTACATTGAAATTAAAATTGGAAGTTGCAATATGACTAGCCCGCAATGACGCACTCCCAA
>Ga0116229_10015360_pt1 | contig 10450 bp, 7 predicted proteins | sample S1TSphgellanicum_3_FD_87313 | JGI IMG/M metagenome (GOLD analysis project Ga0116229, IMG submission 87313) | Host-associated microbial communities from peat moss isolated from Minnesota, USA - S1T2_Fc - Sphagnum magellanicum MG | ecosystem: Host-associated > Plants > Peat moss > Unclassified...
ATTTGGTTACATATAGTTAACTTCATTTGCCACATCAATGTTTGATCTAGCCCGATTAGCATGCACATCATTAATCATTATGATGTTGTTCATGGTTGTATTTTTCCTAGCAAGAAATGAAAACACAATAAAATCAATGTTGACCCATTGCATTGGGTCCACTAAGTTGCGTTTCCACTTAATTTCCCTCCCAACAATCTCAATATAATTTTACATCATTATGTGCTCCTTTCTTGAAAGGCACCCACCACTAAACATGCACCATTTGATAATGCTCATCGTTGACTTCTTTGACCACATCATTATGTGTTATTCCCATCAATACTGGATACACTTCAATTTCAAATGGACAAGCAAGAATAAAACCTTTTTCATGTAAATCCTAAAAAGAAGTGTAAGTTGTTATGTTCAAAGATGACTTCATGTTTTTAGGCCACAATACAAAGGTATAACTAAATTTTCCATATCATGAAGGATAGGAATAGATGGAATAGAAAACCTCACATGATTAACTTTCCAATTACTAGTTGGCCAAAAGCCCTATAATAATACGAGACTTTGTTGAAGAATTGGTTTTGACAAGCATTCTAAAATACACTCTCAATATTCAATGTATGGATGGCTTCATGACTCTTACATGCATCTCATCTTTCAAAATATTGAGTTTCCAAAACTCTAAGTATTTCAAGACTCCACTATTAATGAATTTCTCTTTTTTTATTAACTTTGAAACATCATTCCCCCAAATAGGATAGAAAGGAACATGTTTTGGAACTCCACTAGGAAATTTGGGGCAACCTTGATCATCAAACTTCCACAATCAAATCGTAGGGCCATCTTTGGGGCTCCATATTGAATCTATTGGAAAGACCTTGTACTTTATCACTAACCACCCAAAAGAATCCACAAAAAATATGTGTGTCCAACCAATACCTCAAGTCCATCTTTCAAGTATCCTTGAACCCAAGATTTCAAATTTAGGATTTTTTGAATTAGTTGGGGAATGAATGGCCATTCTTGCAAAACCATAAACGATTTCATCAAATTTGCTAACACTATTATTTTGCTTTCTCAATTTCTTTGACAAGTAGCCAAAATTTCCATCAATGTCTTCATGTGTATGACCAATGACAAGAAATCCCAACTAGACTTCTTCAAAGACCTCCTTCACTATTAATAATGATAAAAAAACAAGCAAGTGTTGATTTTTATTATCCTTCACACAATTATCCATTTGAAACAATAACTTCTTAAGCAATGGTTTTGCACCAACCACTTGTTCAGGTGCCTTCAAGGCCTTCAAACACTGTGAACTCCCTCACATTAGATATTCAAAGAATTCATTTTGTAGTTCATGATCAAACAACCTTTGCGATTCATAAATAGGGTCCTTCTCCAAAGTTCATAATAGACGCAAAAGAAATCCAATTGTGAAATCAAGGTCATTGGGCTATAATTCATTTGAGTATTAAATAAATGCCTCAGCACCATGCTCATGAACAATCATTTTAATCAATGTTATTGGCAATTGACCGAGCTCAGAAACCATTTTGTTTTTCACTTACAACCTTAATAGTGTAGTTTTTGAATGATCCATCTTATTGTGAATGATGCAAAAAAATTCCTCCTTTGATTAAATGGATTTTTCTTTTTGTTTGTTGTAAAGACATATGCATGACTTTTGATGCTTATTATGACTTTTCAATTTCAATGCATGTTCCTTTCCACTAGCAATTTTTTTCCAACTTTGGATATCAAGTCTTTCAAAAACTCACATACAATGCATTTTGCAAAGGTTGAACCTCTTTTTCACACATCAACATTGACATGATCCTTTCCAATAACATTTTTTTTCAACCAATTCATAACAAATTGAAATACCTCATCAATATTTAGTTCCTTGTTAATCTACAATATCATAGAAGAAAAAACAAGAGTTTAGACCAAAAAAATCTACAAAACTATTTTTGCATTAATAACAAACAAACAAAAAAATACAACACAAAAAAATTTACAAACATAACAAGTATGCAAAATTTTCCCCCACCTCATTTTTCCTTTTTCGAATATTTTCCAAGTATCAAGAATTAAAAGGCAAACATCTTGTCTACCATTCCCAATTCCCTTCATTTGGTGTGGCATTACATCAACACATTTATTAATCAATGATTAAACATTGTTTTTAGTTTGCCTAATTGCAACTTGTGGCTTTTTCATTCCACCATTTCCATATGGCCTTTGCTTTGTCCCACATTTGTTATCTTGTTTATATAATAGGTATGTAGATTATGAAATCTCAATAATCTTGTACCATATGTGCCACATCACAAATTTTAGTATCCTATATTGTAAAAAATCTTTGCTTCTTTACTCCAATTTTCTAGTGCAATCTTTTAGGAATATCCAAAATATACACTCTTCGATCTGCAAATGACAAGTTCCAAAACCTTTGTCACAAAATTGATGTTTTCTCACAAAGGAAATACTGACAACAATTGAAAGAACAACAATAATTTGAACTTATACTACAAATTGATTCATTGTTTAAAAATTGGTCAATCTTTGAAAGGAAAGCTTCATCTTTTCATTCCCTTTGGTTTTTTTTCAAAAATGTATAATTTTTTTTCTTCACATCTATAATTCCTTTTTCATCCTCTTCCAACACATGATGTTCCTCATATGCAATAAGTAATGACAATAAAAAATGACCATCAAGAATTGTTTGCAACAAAGGCCACCTCCATATTGACATTATTTGTGATATCATTTGGACAGTTCAAAATTGTGACCCCAACATTAGTTTCACCAAGATTGTCGTCCAAAACAAGCTTCCTTAGGTCACATACAATAATCCTCCCTTTAGTAATCATCTCTCCAACATGATTCACCAACCCACACTTTCTCCCATGCCACTCCATTTTTTTCATACAAGGAACATAATTCATTATTTCATGTATATCTTCTTCACCTCTTCCACTTGTTGATGGACCAACCTCCTCCATACTATCAAAAATTCTAGCGTTTTCCTTTGAACTAACCTCCTAAACCCCTTCAATGGGCATTGCATTTGTACATATTTCCTCCCCTTGTAACCTTGTGTGATCTTTCACTACAGACATTAATTGCCAATGAGCATCCAACCGTGACACATCCTTCATTGACCAAAAGCAATTTAATCCCACATAATTTCCAACAAATCTTCCACAAGGATTTTGAAACAGTAATATCAAATTCTAGAACCATCGGAAAATAAATTCCACAACCACCACAATGCAATTATCATGTTCACTAAAATCATGCACAATAATCAAATCAACTCATTTGCATCATTTGCATCTCCCACAACCAACATAAATCCTTCCCCTGTCACTTATCGAATATCAAAGATCAATTGGATCTTTGACCTTCAAAAGTATAATCCCCATCCTTACAACATTCACATCTCACACTAACATGAAACAAAACAATTTGTCTAGCTTAAAAATTCTAACAACCTTCACTATCTTCCAACTAAAAAACATCTTGGACAAAAAATAAAATTAAAGATTGTCAAAAATTATCTCAAAACTATAATTCTTAGAAAGGATGGACAATCGAATGGCTACCCAATTCTTACTTCCTACCACCATAATGGTAATAGAACCAAGTGGCCACCCAATTTCCCCATCTTACCCCCAAAAGGAACCAAGAATTGGATGGCCAATTGATTATTTCATCCTCGTACAAACATGCATAGATAATCGAACAATTATTTATTTCTTACATCCCAACATGGAAAAGGACCAATAATCGAACGACCACCCAATTTCCCCATCCCACCACGAACAAGGACCAAGAATCAAATGGCCACCCAATTTTCCTATCTCACCATGGATAAGGACTAGGAATCAAACAACCACCCAATTTTCACGTCCCATAACAGATCGGGATCGAGAATCAAATGGCTACACAATTCTCCCATCTCGACATGGATAATGATCGAAAATTGTGTAGCCACCTAATTTTCACTACAAAAAACATTGAAAGATGAAAATACAATCAAACAATCACCCAATATGCACTTCACCCCAAACAAAATGAAAGAAAATTAGGCAACCACCCAAATTTCACCCACCCAAACCAAATGAAAGAAAATCAAATGATTGCCCAATTTTTAATCCAACCCTAAACAAAGTGAAAGAAAATCTGGTAGCCACCCGATTTTCACTTCACCCCTACACAAAGTGCGAGAAAATCCAATAGCCACCCAATTCTCATTTCCCCCACAAATAGAGTGAGAGAGAATCTGGCAGCTGCCCAATTCTCATTCCCCCCACTTATTAAAGCAAATTATAAATTAGATTAATTAAAAGAAAATTAATTAACTTAATTCATATTAACAATAATTAAACTAGTTTAGACCCATTAAAACTTAGTTAATAGGAAATTTTAAGCTACACTATGTTCGAACTTCTAAGTTAATTAAGTTGTAAAGTAACATACAAAATTGAAAAATGAAAAGAGTTTTATTAAAAATTATATTCACTAAAATAAAACGTATTCTAAGCTCCATATGAGGTGTTTCTTGAAAATATGTTAATCCTTCTTGTAGCATGAAGATCTATGGGGATCACATTGAAAAGATGAATGTCATATGGAAAAAAAACAAATTGAAGTTGTTGTACTTGAATTTGTCATTCTGAAGTCTTCTAGAAATCCAATGCCAAACCTACTTAACTACTACAAATATCATTCACAAGACGACATGCATGAAACTTTAAAAATGAATGTAACCAAGAAAAAATGTAAAGGATCAACAAGGAAATTGTAAACCTTATGTTAAAGGGGTAAGCTGGTTACATTATTTTGGATGAACAAAGCATTAAGGATAGGGATTTATCATTGGATATTGAAGGTTTAAATTTTGAATTCTTGTTTAATTTTGAATCATGTTGATAGTGACTTGGGGACTACCCAAAAACAGGAGTTCTAGGAAAAGGATATTCATTATTAGACACACAATTTTGGAGTAAGGAGATAGATGTAGGTACTTTGTAGCAAAAACTATAGACTTTATTTTGATACATTATAGATTTAATTTTGTGTTTTGAATTCATTTCAATAGAACTTGGAATTTTTTATTGTATTTTGATTGAAGTTTTCAATAAAAAAAAGAAATATAAAATTCTATAATGATTTTCATATTCAAATTTTTGTGTGAATTTTTTGAAGTATCAAAAATATAAGGAAATGAATTATAATTTTGTGTCTAGACTTTCTACATTATATCTTGAAGTACAAATTCTTGGTATATGAAATAACCATGAATGTAGTGTTTTAATGAATTACAAAGATAGGTGTATTTAGAATTAGAGCAGGAATTATGAATGTGTGCATATAATAATGCAAATTTGTTGTTACAGTAAATGTGGAATAGTTCTACAAGGATTTAATCCACATCTACCATTTGGCAACCATCTTTTGGGGCATTTTTTTTGTTTTTTTTATAAGAACAAAAGGGTTTTCTGCATTTTCCATAGTTTATACTACATATGCAGGTGTTCAAAAAAATAGTTTAATTTTCAATTCAGATCTAGAAGGGATACGTTGGAAGCATCATAGATTTAAGTGATTGATATCATAAAGACTATAGAGTGACCTACAAATTTTGAAGAAAAAGGATTGTGAACCAAGATGAATCAAATGGTGATTTAGAATTTACAATGGTAATTGGATTTTGAAGCAAATTGTCAAGTTACTAAACAAATAAAGAAGACAAGCTTGAAAATGGAGAAGAGTACATGGGAATTACAAAAACCCCATATTGGAATCTAATGTTGGATAAATGAATTTTGAAAACAAAAAAAAGACATGCAAGGCATAGGTCGTTTCTACCATAAAAAAGTGGTAAGGCGTGAAGTATGGATTAGTGGTCTTTAGAGGAAGCATAGTTATAGATAACAATCCCCACAAAAGGAGACATTATCAAATACTCACTTGAATGAATGGGTGCAATATATTTCTCAACCACAATCTATAATTCAAAGTCATAAAGATCAAGACAAAACAGGACTTTTGTAAACCCTAATCAATCGCCGAAAATCTCAAGTCCAGAATCAGTAACTAGTTGAAGAAGGGATATTATAGGAAATATACAATATAGGTTTGTGTATCAATCTACATTTCTAGATTATTATGAATTAGTAAAAGATTGGGAGGTGGAAGAAAACATTAGTATTGATGTGCTTGAGGAGATAGAAGAAAATTCTTTACAATCATCAGGTAAATGCATACTATAGTGTCCCTTTGTTTGTCACAATGTAAAAATTCTTGACCCTCTAACTACATGATGTTTTTTAAGTTATAATTTTTTTTTAATTTGAAAAAAGGGACTTACATATATGATTTATATTATCATAGAAATAACATATTTAAAAAAAAATCCGTATGTTCATTTTTTGGTTTAAAGGGACTTTAAAACTTGTGTCTTAAATTCAATCATAATCTTTATTTAGTCCCTAAACAATTCTAAATGGACTCATAGATCTTGGGCTATTAAATTATTTGTTTGATAGTACTTTGCCACAAGTTGTATGATCAAAATGGAAACTGAAATTCTTATTAAATATGTCATTATTAATGAAAATGGCCATTTGAGTATTTTTTTTGGAAGGTTAAAATTCACAAGTATTTTTCAATATGTATTTTTTGAGTTTGATTCAAGTGTTTTCATTGAATGTGTTTTATAATGTATTAAAAAAGATGTATAACACATAGTTCTTGCAAAAACTTAATTTGTAATCAAAAAACTCATTTTAAAGGTGATGACAACACCAAATCCATTGTAGAAATGGACTTTTTCGGTCCATGTTTTGGTCCACTATAATATGCATTTACCCCATCTAAATATATAGAGGCAAAGGTGAATGTGTTGGATGAAGTATCAAAGTCATATTCACATCAAGGAAATCCAAAATTGGATCAAATAAGGGACACAACCAAAACACGGGATCATTGAATCTATGGATTCAAAGGTAGCCAAATTACTTTCAAAAGTTTATGCATTTTGTGAAGAAGAAGGACATGTAATTATGGATCGTCTTTTTGTGCCTTTTCACATCAGAATATATATTATTAGACATGTGGAATTATAGAATGTGACTGGAACATTAATGGATCAATCACAAGACCAAAAATTAGGAATTCATGTAATCCAAAACAAATTAAAAGGCATAGAGTTGGGAGGCTAATTAAGACCACAAAGTCGACAGATTTGTCCATCCATTTAGTTTAAGAGTGGAATACTAGAAGTATATTCATATCCACATTTTGCGCCACGAAGGATACCAATGGGTAATCACAGAATGGGACATCATCAAATTCAAGTCAACTTAGCTTCACCAAGAGTGTTAGAAGCGACAGTTGCTGAAATTTGGAGACAACTTACTAAAATAAAGGTTACTTAATCACCTAATGTTATCATAACAATCATAGGAGTGGAAATGGTTGTTGCACCCAGCACGAACGATGAAATGTTATATAACTACTATTTGAATAGTTATAGTAAACTTAGTAAGTGATAATAGTTCTTTTGGAAGTAAAAATAACTTGCATTTGTTTTCTGTAGCATTGCTTTCATAAAGATAGCAATGTTTGAGGATTGCATTTTCCACCTTTAACAACCACCAATCAAAGGTCCATATGCCCAACCCTTACCCACTAATTATTTCTTTGACCCTACATTTTAGACAAGTTATCCTACATTTGATTGGTTGTACACAATTAATATTTCACAATATTTATCTTGAACTATGTGTACTAGTCGAACAAACTAATGTTATACACAAAAAATTAAGTTTAGTTGTGTGTAACAAGGCGGACTAACTCTAAATTCTTTTTTTAAATGATCACAATGCAGATGTTTTAAAAATTTTAAAAACTGGTCTCAAGACTGAACCAAAGGTTCCATAAAAAAAATAAAATTAATTAAATTTAAATTTTTTAAAAATAGAATCAAGACCAAAGGTTCCTTTTAAAATCAAGAACTGGGCGCAACATTGGTCAAAACTTCTAAACATTTTGAGCATGTTCTATCAAAACTGGCTTATAGAAGTAAAGTTTATTGTGCTTGGCAGGATTTGTGAAAAATGGCCATGTTTATATATTTCTATGTGTATATGTATATCTGATGTTCAATATATATATACATACATACATACATACATACATACAATCATATTGTATGTATGTATGCCTCAGGATTTCAGGAAATGAACTGCCAGTATTTTTGTTTTTTGTTTGCTTTGATTTTTGTGAGTCTTGGCATTTTGGAATCAAAAGGTTAGTCTTTCAGCTTAGATTGCTTTGGGAGATCTTAATCTTTTATTTAGAGGTTTTGGGTTTGGTGTTTTAGAACTACAAGATTGGTTTTTCCTTTCTTTCTTTCTTTCTTTCTTTTCAGTCTTGGTTCCAGAACTAACCATAGTCTTGTTTTTCCTATTCAAACCTTGCCAGGGTTTCCAAAACTGAAAGTCCATTTTCATAGCCTTGGTTGTTTTTGGAACTATGACAAGGGGTGTGTGACACTGTGAGGCCTTGCCATTTACATTAAATAGTGTCACCTCGAGAAGCTGAACCTTTTTAAAACTATGTAGCACCCCTATTAAGAACTTAATTCAATTTTTAAAATATGTGATTCTTCAATCAGGTTCCAATGCCAATTCCAAAGAAATTTAGAATATGTCAAGTCCAAAGACGGTGGACCTTATAATCTGACCTGAACCTGTTGAAATTCAAGAACTTGCTAACATGGAAAAAATACCACTTTCAAATCAGGGATATGAACACAGCAAAAAGCACAAGTTATGAACATGAAATCCCCCCACATGCCCTAACCAAGTAATCAAATCGGCAACCAACATTGCTCATGTAATTAGCTTGTAAAATCCATGAAGACGAGGCTGAAACTCTTTCCTTCTAAAGCACAAACACATTTCCTACACCCAATAAAAACACACACACATACACATTGAAAGGGTAGAGAGAGAAACCTTTGGAAAACACACTTTTAATACACAGACATCACTCACCAGAAAGGGAAAAAAAATTGGCCAATAGGTTCTCAACAACACAATAGGATTGAAGAATAAATCATCTTCAATGCAAAGTAGTTGCCACAATACAGTCAACAAAATGTTTGTTGTTCAGATCATCAGATTGCAAAATTTTCTCAAAGACCCATTAAGTCATCGGATTCCCATTTTTCTCAAAGACCCACATTCATCATCAGATCGCAATTTTTCTCAGAAGACCCATTAATCGTCAGCTTCCCAATTTTCTCAAAAGACCCGCATTCATCATGAGATTGTATTTTTTTCTCAAAGATCCATTAGTTGTCAGCTTCCCAATTTTCTCGAAAGACCCACATTCATCATCAAATTGTAATTTTTTCTCAAAGACCCATTTAATCATCAGATTCCCAATTTTCTCACAAGACTCATTGTCTTAATACCAATATGCTGCAAAACTGATGAAAAGTAAACATTGTGAGAAAATAAACACCAAGCTAAAAAGTTGAAGGCAGATAGCAAGCAGAACATCGGCTTCCAAATTTTCTCAAAAACCCATTTTTCATCAGATTACGAACTTTCTCAAAAGACCCATCAATATACCAACATCAAGTGCAAAACTGTTGCAAATTAAGTTACATTGTCAGAAACAAAACACAAAGCAAAAAACTTGTAAGGTAGGAAGCCGAAACACTGACCTAAACCATGAAGGGTAGTAGTAGAGCAAAGAAGAAACACTAAGCTATACATATAATATATGTACAAGCGAGTCAATGATTCACTAATAGGTATTCGGGATGTGTTTAAGGTACTGTGGATTGGTATAGAAGCTGGAGTAATCTGTTTCAGGGAATTGGTTGTAATGATTTGGTGGGTAAGATTGGCTTGGCACATATGAGTTATAAGGATTATAGTAGCTAGATGTATATGGTGAGCGGGCCCAATAATCCGTAATTGGCTTTTCTTGATAGTAATATTGATAGGCGGATGGTGGATTACTGTTCACAACTTCTTCAGATTTTTTCTCAGCTTTTGTCTCACCTTTCTCCTTGGGTGGTGACTTGTTGTCTTCAGCTTTCTTCTCAGGTGCTTTCTCTTCAGTCTTTTTCTCAGTCGAATCGGGTTTTTTCTCAGCTTTTGTTGACTCCTCAGTTTTGGTCTCAGCAGCTTTTGTCTCCGCTTTTGCTTCTGGTGCTGGTGCTGGTGGCTCCACCACAATCTCTGCTTTCTTGTCGAATTTCCTTGCTTTGTGTAATACTTGCTGTGGATTTGTCTTTCCTGATACTGTGACTTTGCGGGTTGGAAGATCTGCTTGTATATCCGTAACACCTACAAAACAAAACAAACGGATGTTGAGTACAAAATTGAGAACTCCAAAAAATAAATTCTTCTTCTTCTTCTTC
>Ga0116229_10015364_pt1 | contig 10448 bp, 6 predicted proteins | sample S1TSphgellanicum_3_FD_87313 | JGI IMG/M metagenome (GOLD analysis project Ga0116229, IMG submission 87313) | Host-associated microbial communities from peat moss isolated from Minnesota, USA - S1T2_Fc - Sphagnum magellanicum MG | ecosystem: Host-associated > Plants > Peat moss > Unclassified...
CCCCTAGTCCCCTTTCACAACCAGCACTGAGCAATGCGCCTCTTCTACCACTTGACTACTAACAGATCCTTGGACAATTTTGTTCATTCCTGTTAACCCACGACTCCCAATGACAACCAAGTCCGCTTTGTAAATATTGGCAAGACGAATAATCTCTTCAGCCGGATCGCCCGATACTAGTTCAAGTTCACTTTTAAATGACAACTTCTGCTGGTGAATTTGTAGCTGTTTTTCCATCTGCAAAAATGTTGATGATTCTGGGTGAGGAATATCAGCAGGTAGTTCCATTTCTGTCTTTGACGCAGGAAATACATGACAGATTATAACTTTGGCATCTGTTGGCAGTAGCAGATTATCCAAGGTTTGAATTACTCGTTCGGCTATTTCTGAGTCGTCTAATGCTAACAAAATAGTCTTTAACACTTCTATTTTCTCCTGAAGAGACCCTGTTTATCAGTAGTTGGAGAACATTAGCAGCAACACCACCAAAAGTCGCCCGTTTGTAGACGTAGTTTTGTTGTGAGAGAGTAAACATATAGGAGGAGAACTGGCTTTCTCTTTCCCCTTCCATGTAGTGAGCCCACTACTCAGCTAGGGTTCCCCGACTTGAAACGGCTGCCGTGAGCCACTGCTCGGCTAGTCTGTGCCGACTTGAAGCACGTGGCATGCTTTCCCCCATGAGTGACTAGTATGCTACGGATCGGGGGAAGAATCCCTAGTCCCCATTCCCCAATGGCTTTTCCTCCTGAATTTGGCGGCGCACAGAATTGGCACGGGAAGGCATTCCTTCAGCAGTTGCTAGGATATCAATTGCTTCAGCCACTTTATGAAGTGCAGTTTGTGAGCATTGCACAATACTGGAGTGTTTGAGGAAAGTCTCTACACTTAATCCTGAAGTGTATTGAGCAGCACCAGAAGTAGGTAAGGTACGGTTAGAACCCACCAGATAGTCTCCTACAACTCCTGGTGTCGAGTGGCCGAGAAAGATGGCTCCGGCATGATGAATTTGGGAAATTAGGGACCAAGGATCTTTGACTTTTAATTCCATAAGTTCCGGGGCAAATTCGTTAGCGAGTTCTGCGGCTGCTTTTAGGGACTCAACAATTACGATGAGCCCATTGTGAGCGATCGCTTTTTCTGTGTCTATTCGTCGTGGGTGATCTACCAGTTGTCTTTCTAGTGCCACTTGCACATTTTTCGCTAAACCAGCATCTGTTGTCAGCAAAATCGCTGCTGCCATTGGATCGCACTCGGCTTTAGCTAGCATATCAGCAGCTACGTGAAGGGCGTTGGCACTATCATCTGCGATAATTAACACTTCTCCTGGTCCTGCTAAGGCATCAATCCCTACTATGCCATTGACAAGTTTTTTCGCGAGGGTGACATAAATGTTACCATTGCCAGTGATAATATTAACTTTGGGAATTGTCTCTGTGCCGTATGCTAAGGCAGCGATGGCCTGGGCCCCACCAACGCGATAAATCTCTTGTACCCCTGCTTCTTGGGCAGCTACGAGAACCGCTGGGTTGATTGTTTTTCCTGCGCCTGGTGGGGTCACCATGACGATTCGCGGTACACCAGCTACTTTAGCTGGAATCCCATGCATCAAAACCACACTAGGATAGGCAGCACGACCACCGGGGATATATAATCCTGCCCGATCTACGGGAGTGTAACGTTTACCTAAGACCACTTCGTCGTCTCCAAAGTGTACCCAGCTTTTTGGTACCCGTTGACTGTGAAAGGCTTCAATTTGACGGCTAGCTAACCGAATTGCCTCAAGCAAATCTTTAGATATCTGTTGGTAGGCTGCATCCAGTTGTGAGCCTGTAACCCTCAGTTCTTCAGCTTTCAAGGTTTGGTGGTCAAATTCATCTGTGTAATGCAGTACAGCTTTGTCGCCTTGGCGTTTCACTGCTTGCAACACCTCTCGCACCGTAGCCTCTTTATGAAGCACCTGCTCATCGTGGGTGCGATCGCAGATCCGTTGCAGTTCTGCTCTGACGTCTGCCTGCTGAGTAATGATTCGCAGCATGGAGTAAGGACAATGCCAAAATTAGAATGTTCCCGCATGAGAATTAGTCTTGCTCTTGACCCCATCCGGTAAAAAGCTAGCTCTAGTCCTCTTCTCTAGCTTAACCTGGATTTTTTTGATACTCCTAAGGTTTCCACCAAAAGAGGGGGAGGAGTTCTTGGCAGGGAGAGAGCAATTTAACTACTCCCCAATTCTCCCTTCTCTTCAAGACGCTAGCTTGAGCAATTACCAGCAGGTATTTCGCCAAAAAGTTCCCACTTAGGCAAATTAAATGCTATAATACTAAGTTTAGTAGTGTGTTTTTTTGGAATTGACTGTGGCAAACACAAAGTCTGCTCTTAAACGTGCCCAAACCGCCGAACGTAATCGGCTACGGAATAAAACTTACAAATCAGCAGTTAAGACGCTGATGAAGAAGTACCTTAGTGCTGTTGAAGCCCATACAGCTAATCCTACTTCAGAATCGAAACAGGAAGTACAAGCTCGGATGTCTGAAGCTTACAGCAAAATAGACAAGGCTGTGAAGCGGGGTATCCTTCATCCAAACAATGGAGCGCGGAAGAAGTCAAAGTTAGCTCACAAACTCAAGCCCCTTGACGGGCGATAGGGGGATAGGTAATTAGGTAATGAGCAAATTTTCTGCTAACTACCAATTACCAACAACTATGCAACTGATCGATACCCATGTTCATCTGAACTTCGACATTTTTCAACCGGATTTAGCAACAGTGCGATCGCGGTGGCAACAAGCTGGGGTAGTACAGCTAGTACATTCCTGTGTTGAGCCAGAAGAATTTACCAGTATTCAAGCCATAGCGCACCAGTTTCCAGAGGTCAGCTTTGCTGTAGGGTTACATCCCTTAGATGCTGATAAATGGAACGGGGAAACATCTGGAAAAATCAAATCTCTCGCTAAGGCAGATGCCAAAGTTGTGGCCATTGGGGAAACAGGGCTAGATTTCTACAAAGCTAGTAACTATGAGCAACAGCAGCTAGTGTTTGAAGCACAACTAGCTATAGCCTGTGAACTCAACCTACCAGTAATTATCCATTGCCGGGATGCAGCAGCACAGACCAGGGAACTGTTACAGAAATGGCACACCAACCAAGGAACTAGGGTGCGGGGTGTAATGCACTGCTGGGGCGGATCGCCAGAAGAAACCCAATGGTTTCTTGATTTAGGCTTTTACATCAGTTTCAGTGGCACAGTCACATTCAAGAATGCTAAAGGGATTCAAGCCTCAGCCGCAATGGTGAGCAGTAACCGTCTACTGATCGAAACAGACTGCCCTTTCCTTGCCCCAGTGCCGAAACGAGGGGAACGCCGGAATGAACCTGCCTATATCCTACACGTTGCCAACACCCTAGCTCAGCTGCGTGGAGAAACCGTAGAGGTGATAGCCAATCAGACTACCCAAAACGCCCGTGAATTATTCGGTTTAGCGTAATAAGATACATTGCTATTCTGAATAGTACTCGTTTTGCCCAAAAGCAAACCTACATAGAGGGGAAAACATGCTAAGATAGTTTCTTCCAAAACATATTACTTGCGCCATAATGAGAAAAGAAGAAACTCTTAGCTCCCAAACTTGCTCGTGTAATGTTATCAACATGATTGTAAAACTGGGAAATTTGTAATTATCGCCCTTTAGATGAAATTATTTGCCCTTAAATCCAAAATTCCTTGGACATCCTCCCATCTCTACAAGTAGATACTCTCTTGTAGATGACTAACCTAGCAAGTCAAGTTGAACGAGAGTAAAACAGCGATTTGGAGTGTATTGATCCCTATAGAAACTTGTTAAAAGTAACTGCCTTGTGATTATAATCCAGCGACATCAAGCCACACTAACTAATTTTTCCCAGAATTGTGTGTAGATACCACATTTGAAAGACTCAAGAAACAACACTGGGGCAGGGAGAAAAGCAAATCAAACCCAAGTGTCAACAGGCAAAAGCTGGGTTTTAGCTATCTTGGCTCGACACCCCCTTTGATAAATTGCCGTTCCTACGGCACAAAATCACACTTGAGGGCTGAAAACGGGTAAGTAGGCAAACCCTACAAAAATTTAACCAGGTTGATAAAGGTAGAGGCATGACTAACGAGACATATATGGAACCCGCCTTTCTATTGCCCGACTTAATTGAAATCCAGCGTTCAAGCTTCCGCTGGTTTTTAGAAGAAGGGTTGATAGAGGAATTAAACTCCTTTAGTCCAATTACAGACTATACAGGTAAACTGGAGCTACACTTTTTAGGTCATAATTACAAACTCAAAGAACCTAAGTACAGCGTCGAGGAAGCCAAACGGCGGGATAGTACCTACGCAGTCCAGATGTATGTGCCCACAAGGCTGTTGAACAAAGAAACAGGGGATATTAAGGAACAAGAAGTATTTATTGGTGATCTGCCTTTGATGACTGATCGCGGCACCTTTATCATCAACGGAGCCGAACGAGTGATTGTCAATCAAATCGTGCGCTCACCAGGAGTTTACTACAAATCAGAAATTGACAAAAACGGACGACGTACCTATTCTGCCAGCTTAATTCCCAACCGAGGGGCATGGCTAAAATTTGAAACTGACCGTAACGACCTCGTGTGGGTACGCATTGACAAAACCCGGAAACTCTCAGCCCAAGTACTCCTCAAAGCCCTAGGATTGTCAGACAACGAAATTTTTGATGCTCTGCGCCACCCAGAATACTTTCAAAAAACTATTGAAAAAGAAGGGCAATTTTCCGAAGAAGAAGCCCTAATGGAGTTGTATCGTAAATTACGTCCAGGGGAACCACCAACAGTCCTAGGTGGACAGCAACTCCTAGACTCCCGGTTCTTCGACCCCAAACGCTATGATTTAGGACGCGTTGGTCGATACAAACTCAACAAAAAATTACGACTTTCCGTCCCCGACACCATGCGGGTACTGACCCCCGGTGATATCTTAGCCGCAGTAGACTACTTAATTAACTTAGAATATGATATAGGCAACATCGACGACATCGATCACTTAGGTAACCGTCGAGTCAGAAGCGTCGGGGAGCTACTGCAGAATCAAGTCAGAGTCGGCTTAAATCGGCTAGAACGGATTATTCGGGAACGCATGACCGTTTCCGATGCCGAAGCCCTGACCCCAGCCTCCCTAGTCAACCCCAAACCCCTAGTGGCGGCCATCAAAGAATTCTTTGGCTCCAGCCAGTTAAGTCAGTTCATGGACCAAACCAACCCCCTAGCCGAACTGACCCACAAACGCCGCCTCAGCGCCCTAGGACCTGGTGGACTAACCCGTGAACGGGCAGGTTTTGCCGTCCGGGATATCCACCCTAGCCACTACGGTCGCATCTGTCCCATTGAAACCCCGGAAGGTCCCAATGCCGGCTTAATTGGCTCCCTAGCTACCCACGCCCGCGTCAACCAGTACGGATTCTTAGAAACGCCCTATAGACCAGTAGAAAACGCTTGTGTCCGGTTTGACCTGCCACCAGTGTACATGACCGCCGACGAAGAAGACGACCTCCGTGTAGCACCTGGAGATATTCCCCTAGATGAAAACGGCTACATCCTTGGTCCACAGGTACCTGTACGCTATCGTCAAGAATTCTCCACCACAACACCAGAACAGGTAGACTACGTAGCCGTCTCCCCTGTACAAATTGTTTCCGTTGCCACTAGCATGATTCCCTTCTTGGAACATGACGATGCTAACCGAGCCCTGATGGGTTCCAATATGCAACGGCAAGCAGTCCCCCTACTCAAACCAGAACGTCCCCTAGTGGGTACAGGCTTAGAAGCTCAAGGAGCTAGAGACTCTGGCATGGTTATAGTTTCCCGCACCGATGGGGAAGTGACATACGTAGATGCCACAGGAATCCGCGTGCGGGTAGCTGATAGTTCCGGGTCAGGCAACACCCAACGACCCACAGAAATTAAATACACCCTTTCCAAATACCAACGCTCCAACCAAGACACCTGCCTCAACCAAAAGCCCCTAGTCCGCATCGGCGAGCGGGTAATAGCTGGACAGGTTCTGGCAGATGGCTCATCCACCGAAGGTGGCGAATTAGCCCTAGGGCAAAACATCGTTGTGGCCTATATGCCTTGGGAAGGTTACAACTACGAAGACGCAATCTTGATTTCCGAGCGCCTAGTCCAGGATGACATCTACACCTCTATCCACATAGAAAAATATGAAATAGAGGCTAGACAGACCAAACTAGGACCGGAAGAAATCACCAGAGAAATTCCCAACGTCGGTGAAGATGCCTTGCGCCAATTAGATGAACAGGGCATCATCCGCATCGGTGCGTGGGTAGAAGCAGGGGATATCCTCGTAGGTAAAGTCACCCCCAAAGGAGAATCGGACCAACCCCCAGAAGAAAAACTACTGCGGGCGATCTTTGGTGAAAAAGCGCGAGACGTGCGCGACAACTCGCTACGGGTACCTAACGGAGAAAAAGGCCGGGTTGTAGACGTGCGCCTATTTACCCGTGAGCAAGGGGACGAACTACCACCAGGTGCCAACATGGTAGTTAGAGTATACGTAGCCCAAAAACGGAAAATCCAAGTTGGGGATAAAATGGCAGGACGACACGGCAACAAAGGGATTATTTCCCGGATCTTGCCCCTAGAAGATATGCCATACCTGCCAGACGGCTCCCCAGTGGATATCGTACTCAATCCCTTAGGTGTACCCAGCCGGATGAATGTCGGCCAAGTCTTTGAATGCCTATTGGGTTGGGCAGGTCACAACTTAGGCGTGCGATTTAAGATTACACCCTTTGACGAAATGTACGGGAAGGAATCATCCCGCCGCATCGTCCATGGCAAGCTGCAAGAAGCACGAGACGAAACCAGCAAAGACTGGGTATATAACCCCAGCGACCCTGGTAAAATCATGGTCTTTGACGGGCGCACTGGCGAACCCTTCGACCGACCCGTCACCGTTGGAGTCGCCTACATGCTGAAACTAGTGCATCTAGTCGATGACAAAATCCACGCCCGTTCCACTGGACCCTACTCCCTCGTCACCCAGCAACCCTTGGGTGGGAAAGCCCAACAAGGGGGGCAAAGATTTGGGGAAATGGAAGTGTGGGCATTGGAAGCCTTTGGTGCAGCCTACACCTTACAGGAATTATTGACAGTGAAATCAGACGATATGCAGGGACGCAACGAAGCCCTAAATGCAATTGTCAAAGGTAAATCAATTCCTCGACCTGGAACCCCAGAATCTTTTAAAGTACTGATGCGCGAACTCCAATCCTTGGGACTAGATATTGCCGTCCATAAAGTAGAAACCCAGGCAGACGGTAGTTCCCTAGATGTAGAAGTTGATTTAATGGCAGACCAATTAACCAGACGGACACCACCTCGACCTACCTACGAATCTCTTTCGCGGGAGTCCTTGGAAGAAGACGAATAGAAACATTGAATCCAGGATTTAAGTTTTAAATCCTGGGTTCTAATTCTGCAAGCTTTTCTCAAAATCGAATTTTGAGTCTTGAATTTTTAGACGTTTAAATTTTTAATTTTGACTTTTTAAATTGGAGCGAAGCGATAGATGAGACCCGCCCAAACTAATCAGTTTGACTACGTCAAAATCGGTTTAGCATCACCAGAACGCATCCGCCAATGGGGCGAGCGTACCTTGCCCAACGGCCAGCTAGTCGGTGAAGTTACCAAGCCAGAAACAATAAATTACCGCACCCTCAAGCCAGAGATGGATGGCCTATTCTGTGAGCGCATCTTTGGTCCAGCTAAAGATTGGGAATGTCACTGCGGCAAATACAAACGTGTACGTCATCGCGGCATTGTCTGTGAACGCTGTGGCGTGGAAGTTACCGAGTCCCGAGTCCGCCGTCACCGCATGGGCTATATCAAGCTCGCTGCCCCCGTAGCCCATGTCTGGTATCTAAAAGGCATTCCTAGCTACATAGCCATTCTCCTGGATATGCCTCTGCGGGATGTAGAACAAATTGTCTATTTCAACTCCTACGTAGTTCTCAGCCCTGGCAACGCCGAAACCCTAACCTACAAACAGCTACTAAGTGAAGACCAGTGGCTAGAAATTGAAGACCAAATTTATAGCGAAGACTCTCAGTTGCAGGGTGTAGAAGTGGGGATTGGCGCTGAAGCTCTGCTGCGGTTGCTAGCGGATATTAATTTAGAACAAGAGGCAGAAAGCCTAAGAGAAGAAATTGGCAACGCCAAAGGGCAAAAACGAGCCAAGCTAATCAAGCGGTTGCGGGTAATTGACAACTTCATTGCCACTGGTTCCAAACCAGAGTGGATGGTGATGGCAGTTATCCCCGTTATTCCCCCAGACCTCCGTCCCATGGTACAGCTAGATGGGGGTCGGTTTGCCACAAGTGACTTAAACGACCTATATCGGCGGGTGATTAACCGCAACAACCGCCTAGCCAGACTCCAAGAAATTTTGGCCCCAGAAATTATCGTCCGCAATGAAAAGCGGATGTTACAGGAAGCGGTAGATGCCTTAATTGACAATGGCCGCCGAGGACGGACAGTAGTAGGGGCCAATAATCGACCGCTGAAATCCTTGTCTGACATTATTGAAGGGAAACAAGGGCGGTTCCGGCAAAACCTCTTAGGTAAACGGGTAGACTACTCCGGTCGTTCCGTGATTGTCGTCGGGCCAAAGCTGAAAATTCACCAGTGTGGTTTACCCAGGGAAATGGCCATTGAGCTATTTCAACCCTTCGTAATTAACCGCTTAATTCGCTCGGGGATGGTAAACAACATCAAAGCAGCGAAAAAACTCATTTCCCGTAATGACCCCAGTGTATGGGATGTCTTGGAAGAAGTGATAGAAGGACATCCAGTGTTACTCAACCGTGCTCCCACACTACACCGACTAGGGATTCAGTCCTTCGAGCCAATATTAGTAGAAGGTAGAGCCATTCAACTCCACCCTCTAGTATGTCCTGCCTTCAACGCTGACTTTGACGGTGACCAAATGGCAGTTCATGTGCCACTGTCTTTAGAAAGTCAGGCAGAAGCTAGATTATTAATGCTGGCTTCCAACAACATCTTGTCACCAGCCACAGGCAAACCCATCATCACCCCCAGCCAAGATATGGTGTTGGGAGCATATTACCTCACCGCAGAAAATCCCCAGGCCACCAAGGGTGAAAATAGATATTTTGCCTCCTTGGAAGATGTAATTATCGCCTTCCAACAAGAGCAAGTTGATCTCCACACCTACATATACGTGCGGTTTGATGGTGAGGTGGAAAATAGCGAACCAGATCCCGATCCGTTAGAGGTGACAGAAAATAATGATGGCAGCCGGACACTGCGCTACAAATTCCGCCGTGTCCGCCAAGATGCCCAAGGAAACTTATTGTCCCAGTATATACTAACAACGCCTGGTCGCGTAATTTACAATAAGGCGATTCAAGAAGCTTTAGCAAGTTAGGGTCTGGGGACCAGCAACTAGTGATCAGAAAATCCCCCCAACACCCAACACCCAATCCCCAACACCCAATCCCCCCATGACTAATCAAATGATTTTTCGTAATCGTGTGGTTGACAAAGGTCAGCTGAGAAACTTAATTTACTGGGCATTTACCAACTACGGCACAGCGCGCACAGCGGTCATGGCAGATAAGCTCAAGGACTTAGGCTTTCGCTATGCCACAAAAGCAGGGGTTTCCATCAGCGTCGATGATTTGATGGTTCCACCCTCGAAGCGATCGCTCCTAGAAGCAGCCGAAGCCGAAATCCGGGCCACCGAAGCCCGCTACCAGCGGGGGGAGATCACAGAAGTAGAACGGTTCCAAAAAGTAATTGATACCTGGAACGGTACCAGCGAAGCCCTCAAGGACGCTGTAGTTGTTCACTTCCGCAAGACCAATCCCCTTAACTCCGTCTACATGATGGCGTTTTCCGGTGCTAGAGGCAACATTTCCCAAGTTCGGCAATTAGTGGGAATGCGGGGATTGATGGCAGATCCCCAGGGGGAAATTATTGACCTACCAATCAAAACCAACTTCCGGGAAGGATTGACAGTCACAGAATATATTATTTCCTCCTACGGTGCCCGCAAAGGATTAGTGGATACTGCCCTCCGTACAGCAGACTCAGGATATCTCACCCGCCGCTTAGTAGATGTGTCCCAAGATGTGATTATCCGCGAATTTGATTGCGGTACCACTAGAGGCATTGTCCTGCGGTCAATGACAGAAGGTGCCAAAATCCTAATTCCCCTGTCAACTCGGTTAATGGGACGGGTAGTAGCTGAAGATGTGGTGCACCCCACCACCAAGGAAATAATTGCCAAGATCAACACACCCATATCCGACGAACTAGCAATCAAGATTTACAAATCTGGGGTGACGGAAGTTCTGGTGCGATCGCCTCTCACTTGTGAAGCCGCCCGTTCCGTCTGTCAACA
>Ga0116229_10015365_pt1 | contig 10448 bp, 9 predicted proteins | sample S1TSphgellanicum_3_FD_87313 | JGI IMG/M metagenome (GOLD analysis project Ga0116229, IMG submission 87313) | Host-associated microbial communities from peat moss isolated from Minnesota, USA - S1T2_Fc - Sphagnum magellanicum MG | ecosystem: Host-associated > Plants > Peat moss > Unclassified...
CCCCCGTTGCGCTTCGCCCCGCCTCATCCCCCCCCGCCCGGGCCCCCCCCCTGGCCCGGGCTGGCCCCCCCCCCGCCGAGTCCTTCCCCGCCCGTCCTCCCCCCCCCCATTAATTGGGTAATAACTGTCACAGGAAACAAAACCCATCAAAAAAAAAAACAAAGTTCCGGGCAGTGCCTGGAAAATTCTTCCAATCACTGCCCGGACAGACAAACAGACAGATAGACACCACTGTAGCTTTAATATATTGCCTCTTAAGTTACACACATTGGGATGTTGTCACTTACACATGGACACAATCTTTTAATTGAGAATTTCACAAAAAGAATCAACAACAAAAGTAGCATATCAAGGGGAAAACTTTGGTATCTCATCCTCAACATGACAACCTATCATCAACATGGAAAACAAATATAGTGAATGGGTAAAAATTTCATTCATGTTAGGAAGGAAATAATGTTGTTGCACACCACCTTTTTTCAATCATCGACAACAAAATAATTTTCAAACAACTAAGGCTTGAAAGCTACGTTAAGCACAATACACATGACAAAACAAAAACATGGGAGATGAAGAAAATAATGTTTTTTTCAAACAACCATAATAAAAGTTTGCAAAAGAACATAGTTGGCCTTCATAGGTTCTTCCCAATATTGTGTGGGTATATTTTTTTTAATATATTAAATTGAATATGGGTAAAAAAAATTATGAATGTTTATTCTAATAATGTTATGCATTGTTCTACATGCACAACCATTTATGCATATTTTTATTCAAATTATTTTTAATAACCTTTACAAGTCATTAAAAATGTGTTTTTTATACTTTTATATTCATAAAGGAAAACATCCATGCCAACCATTAAGGGGTCAACAAGGGGGTCAAAACCTAACATAAATTTTTAAAAACAATTTACCAATGATATCCATCCTTCTTCACCTTTATCCTTTGTACTTTTCAACCTTGAAAATGTTAAATTTGGATTCAAGTGACTTTGATTTAGTCTATTAAAGGTTGATTGAAAATGAAGCAAGTACATATTATGTAAATATGAGTGGGTAAAAGTAAAATTACACAAATAAATCATGTTTCAAAGTGAAAATGACAAGTATGCAATTGGCATGGCAAACATGAATCTCTGAAATTTCAAACATCCTATTAAAACTAAGGCTACAATTTGTTATGTATAACCATTTACACACATTTGATCAAAGTTTGAAATATATTGATATACATTCTTATTTTATTATTGATTTGGATCCTTGGTCACCATTACATTTTCCCTTCAAGTAAACCCATTGCCTTTGTTGTATAAATTTATTTTTTAATTTCTTATTTACAATAATCATATAGGTTAAAAACATGGTATATGATTTTTTTCACTAAGTAAATAAGATTTTTCATTTTTTTGGTTTAGGTTTTTTCTTTTGCAATTTTGTAATAGTTGAAATGTGCAAATATTATTTAATAAAGCATATATGGTCATTCCTAATGTATTTTATTATGATCATTATTTTACTTATTTATTGTAATTTTATTATTTTAGTTGATATTCTACATATTAGAAGAAATCCCCCAAAATGCAATCAATGCATTTGCAACTACATACAACTAATTGTCATTTGTAATTAGTTTTAATCATCTTTGCAACTATTTTGTTTTCTTCACCATTCTTGCAACTATGTTACAACTACATTTGTGATTAATGATTTTTCATCTTGCACTCTAAGATTGTTTTATCTATGATCATGCCCATATGTCCCATTTATTGCAAATGGAACCACATTGAATCACACTACTAGGTTGTCAACATAGCCCCTAGTGTTATATATAGGTGTATTAAGAAAATTTTGGAAGGTACATGTGTATTTTTGCTAAGTTTTATTAGGAGTATAATATTGGTGGTACATTTCCATGGGTGTATTTATGAAGTTGTATTTAATTTTTATTTAGGCAAATTAACTACCTACCTATCTACATATGCTTGTATACCTATCTAACCTATGCTACCTACTTATCTATTTATTTTTACCTACATATTTAGCCTAGGTTACTTACCCCACCTAATGTTTAGGTTACCTATTTATTAATGAATTGATAACTAATAGTTAATTTTATAATTAATATTTAATAAGTCAATATTTTTTATAAATTCTATATGCACTATTACTCAATCATTTGTAAATAATTGATTAGTTAGTTAAATATTGGTTAATTATTAATTATCAATTTTTTAATATTTCTATTTCTACTTTTATTTATCAATGATTTTTCACAAATAAATATTTGATAATTTTAACTTATAACTTGTAATTTTAATTAGTTATTAAATAGGTATGAATTATTGATTAATAACTTATAACTAAATAAATTAGTTGACTGATTGATTTGACCTACCTTACCTAAATTTTATTTATTTTGGTCAAAAAAATTTAATGCCACTTCGCATATTTGTATTATGCCACATGTCACAATCTAAAACCTTTTAAAATAGATGATGAAGATGCATTATTTATTTTTAAAACAAAAATTTCCAAACCTTTTTCATTTTGTCACATGTCATTATGTAAGTTGTTGATTTTTATGGTAATATATGAATGGCATACAATACCATATGGATGATGAAATATTGGTTGACCATTGACTTCATCCACATTTGCAACTAGTGTCTTATGGAACTTGTTTAACGCAATTATGCAATTTTTAATAGCAAATGTCCTTTGCAATTAAAATATAGTTGCAAATGGTAAAAAAAAAGATTTAGTTTTTCTTTGGTGGTATTTTTCAATCAAATAATGCAAACAATGTGTTATTATTTTAAGCATATTGCACATTGATACAATTTTTTTGAAAGTTTTTAATTATAGTAATTTGAAAACCCTTTCAAATTTAGAAGAGATCTAAAGTGCTTGGAATCTATTTTTTTATTGCAAGATGCAATTTTTTTGTTTATAACATAGAAAAACATGTTTTAAACAATGATTAAATGCATCACATGTTTGAATTTCATAAAAACATTTCCCATGAATGTGGAAAAGGTTTACTTTGTGCAATTGTAATGTGTGATAAGTTTTTTAAAAGTAAATTTTTAAAATAATTGTTATAACATCTTTAAATGCTTTTTAAAAATCCAATTCACATTTGATACATCCATATAATTCAAAAGACCAACCTCACAAGCCATGATCTACTTTGAATTTACTTTTCACATAATTTTATATGTTTACATCATTGGACTATTTTTTTGGCATGTTTTAACACGATTTCACCCTATGTGACTTTCAAATTTTAAAGGTAAATTATGTGGAATCCATAATTTTGGAAATTCCCAATTGAACAAGAACAACTAAACCCTTGTGCACTAAAATTCCAAATTTCACATGAACCTAATTTTCATCTTTTATAAATAAATCATGGGCCAATATGTATGGTCCTTTTTCACAATGATTTCCCTTACTTCCATCTTCTTTTCCTCTACTTATGATAATGTAAAGTTGTTGAAAATATTGGGTTCCATGTCAAGTTCATCACAAACATCTCAATCTAATCATACAACAATTTTTTTCACAAAAAATCACATTTGACACATACTCCCTTTGTATGTACTTCACAACTACACACTTTTCACAACTTAGAATCTTGATGGATACATGGATCTCATAACTTAAATTTTGGTTCAATTATGAACTTTGCAAATCAATGCACAATGTGTGAGAAAAATTTCACAAAAGTATTTTCTAGGTCCTTCTATTTTTGGCCAACCATCTCATTAATTATCTTTATTAGCTTCAATGATTGAAATATTTGTTTTGTCACCTTCAATATGTGACATAATTTAACAAACATAAATCAAACAAATCCATCATCATCATGTGCATTGTAATATATGGGAATATACACACACACACACACACACATTGTTTTTTTAAATATAATCATTATTTATTTATTTCTCATCCTTGTATAAAAACAAACCTTAACAATATACTAGTCAAATAAAGTAAAGTTAAAATAAATTTGAAATATTCTTGAATTGAATATGATAATTAAAAAGGTGACTATGTAATATACCCAAATGTATAGATCACATAGTAATAGTTTTATCTACCCACTTTGTAAAACATGACAACCATTTATCATTCACATGTTGAAAAATCACATCTATAAGTCATAATATCAAATGTGATGACCTTTTGAATAAGACATTTTTCAACAATGAACTTTTGAACTCATTAAAAATCACATTTTTTGTGACATAATCAATTGAGTTGTGTTAAATTCATGTAATTTTTCAGAATTTTATCTTGGTGGAACATGCAACCATTTATAAAGTCCACTTTTGGTATAGTTAATTTCATTTATAATGTGAGATGTGAAAAAAATAAATTACCATTGTTTTGGTGATACATTTTTAAATTTATTTTGTCCAATTTGTGTAGTGAATGTTCATTGACAAACACCTTCAAAAGTTGGGGATTTGTTCAAATTATACTTGGTACATATTGAAAATGTTTTCTTTCAACTTTTATTCATTACAAATAATGGATGTGACAAATCCAACATGACATTGTTAAAATTAACAAAAATCGGTGAGGTGATGCAAAGGAATATTATTAGGATGAAAATGTTGGTTAATATAAAACATAAGGACCTAGAAGATAAATTATTCGTTCTCTTCCTTGCATAAATAACATTACATTTCTGAAATTTTGTTTAGAATGAATCCAGTTTTATTTCAAAAAAATGCATGTTTATTAACATTCTAGGTCATGAAATGCCCATATAAATCAAATACATATACATGAATAAAACAATTTATGTCATAGATGTGAATTTTCTACCATAGGAAGTGAAAGCCATGGAAATTCAAAATGTTCACATTATTCATGAAGAACCTAATGTTGAACCTAATGGTATGAATAATTTTGATAAATTACAAATAAATGAAAATAAGAAAGAATTTGAAGAAGTCAACCCACAAGTGGACTTTACTTACATTGTAAATGTGTTATTTTCAAAAAATGTTCCATATAAGAACTAAAATCCATTAAGGTTTGATAATATAGAAATTTAATGTTACATTTTCTCATTTGTGAACAAAACAAAATTTTATGCCACAAAATTTGAATAAAAATTGGGTTTCTCCACTTTAAAGTTGCACTTAAGAATTTTTTTAAAAAAAATTTTTTAGTTTCCTATGCATGATTTTTAAAAATTCTACCTATAAAGGAAATAATACATTAATTGTGATTTTTTTCATCTCACAATTTGACTTTTAAAACGGTACATTTGGTTTTAACAAATTTGGCAGAATGTTCATTGAATGTTATTAAGAAATGTGAATTCATCCACATTTTGAAGAACATTCATCAAATAATCCAAAAATCACAATTTTAAATGGATATAATTATTTGTCTAATATTTGTTGGCCATTTAAATAACGTTGATTGTTTTTTCTAGGGTGCATTTTCACATTATGATTTCAAAAAAATTGCAACTTGTTTGTAAAATTTTATCATTTTTAATGTGAAGTTGAAAATTTGAAAAAGAATCACAAATATCTTGAGATCACAAAACCACTTGAAAAACAATGATGTTGATGTGACAAGTTATATATTAAATTAGTTTCATACCCAAATTCAAAATTTGACATTTGAAAAAAATTAGTATTTCATTTTAAAAGGATATGTTTTGATTTTTTATAAATTATTTAAATAGTTTACAAAAAAATCAATCCAAACATCCACATAGCCAAACCATGTCAACATTAATTAACCTACTACCATAATAGAATATTAAATTAATGTCATTCATATTTTGTCATACATAAATGAATAAAATTAATTTAGTTGAATTAAAAATATATATATTTTAAATCATGGTTTTTTGTAATTAGGTTTGGAACATAATAATTTTTATCAAACATTATATTTATTGATTTTTTTAATGTGCCCTTAATATCATTGTTATGATCATGAAAATTTGTGGGGCTTATTACACATTCACAACATTTATTATAAATAATAAACTATAGAGGATTTTTTTAAGGAAATTCAAAAAATATGCTTGAAAAATATGTTTAAATTTTTAAAGAATTTTCTTAAAAAATCCATGAAGAATATGTTTGAAAATTTTTATTATTTTTTCCAAAATATCCTTGAGAAATATGTTTGATTTTGTTTTAAATTCAAAAACATTCATGAAAAATATGCATAAAAGGATGAAAATCCTTGAAGGTGTATCACACAAGACAAAAAGGGCCTAGTCTTTACTACAATCCTTTTTTACTCTATATTTTGATCCCCATATAAAATAATGAATCCAAAGTTGTCAAAAAATTTAGAAGGATTATATTTTAAACCATTATAATTTTAGATTCCACCATAATCCTTCATAAATGTGTCTTTACATGCTAAAAAAAGACTAAGTAAAAAAGAAAAAAAATGGTAACACTGTGACAAGATTTTGGTACACCTTAAAAAATTTGGACCCAAGAGTTTTTAAAAGATTAAAAGATGTAAAACTAACAAAAACTTATATAATAGGTTTCAAAAATAATAGTTAATAGAAGTTTTTAGAACGTGTAACTTTATTTATTTTTATTTATTTATTTTATTTTTAAACATGTTCAATGGAAACTTTTAAAAGATGTGATAGATAAAACATTTCAAAAGAAATGATTAGCAATTTTTTTTTAATTATAAATTTAAAGAAAATTTAGTTGATGGAACTTTTCAAAAGGTTGATGATTTCTAAAAGGTTTGAAGGGTACACCACCATCTAATCTCATCAATGCACTTGTTATAACCATTATACTTTAATTCATTTCATGTTTAACATACATCATGTTTCATTCAAACAATAAAGTCGTTTAATTTTTATTCATTATTGAATTCTTTATTTATTGAATTTTTAAATTTCTCCAAATCATGTTTTAGTTTTCCTTGACAACATCCCAAATTTATGATGTAATTCAAATTTCATTATAAATTATCAAAAAAACTTGTGCATTATACAAAAAGACTGATATGAAAATATAATGTTGAAAAGTTCAAATTGCAAGAAAATTTTAAAATATGAAATTTACAACAAATTTATTTATGGACATAAATTATCATAATTTTAATTTTGTTAAACAAAATAAATTTAAGTAAACTTGAATTTTTTGTGTCATAATAAAATTTACTAAAATATAACTTTAAAAAAATGCCATGTTGTGACATGAAATAATATTGAATTTCAATTAACTAATTTTCCTCTTGCTAACCTTGTTTCCCAAGCTAGACAAATTGATTTTTTTTTGTAGGTGTCCTCCTTTCATGTGCTTCTCCTTGGTTCTATTCTTCTTGTTTCGTGGGTTGATTTGGAGTTCAATCTAGTTCCATTTTGGGGTTGTTCTAGTCTTTTTTTGTGTGCCCTCATTTGTTTCATAGTATCCCTCAAGCCATTTAGGACAAGGTCAAGCAAAATTTTCACTTACTTTTGATTAAATTGCTCAAGACTCAACAAACAAATTCACATGGTTCCTTTTCCTGTTGTTGCCATGTTAGTGTTTGTGTTATACTCAAGGAGGTCGTTCAAGTCAATGAAAGGTTTCTATTCACTTCATGAGGTTTATGGCGGGCAATTAGTCTTCTTTTCAAAAGGACTTTCCATGTGCTTCATGTGAACCATGTTCCCACCATTCATGGGAAGATTTTTCGACCACTCATTTTCATTGATGTTTAACTTTAGGGAAACTCAATGAGTATAATCACATTGTTAGAATTCTCCAACCCATGACGCCAGTTATTCCTTCAAAGGACATCATTGTTGCCCTACGCAAATTACACCCCCTTCTTTTAAATCTTGTCCTTCCACCTATTTTTGACTATAAACATGAACACACTTATGTCCTAGATAAGACTTTATTTGCCCAAGCCTTAACCATTACTCCCCATTTATCTTCGAATGGGTTTTCTAAGTTGGTATATGAACATCTCTTGGGATGCTTCATACCAAAGGACCCATCTTCAAGGTTTTCAAAATTATTCCAAGTTGTTGTTGTTGCTTGTGGGGATATCCCTAGGTCGGCGGCCCTAATGTTGGGGGTTAACAAATTGTTGGCAATGGCAAAGGACATTGGTAGTTTTCATCCTATTGTCGTGAGCGAGGTGTTTATTTGACTTATTAGTCGCTCCATTGTTTTGCAACTTTGGGGGCCATTTCAAAAACCCCTATCCTCCCATTAGTTTGGAGCATCGACCCTTAGAGGCTATGAGGCCATCCCTTTTGGCACCCAAACCCTCCTTGACCTACACCTTGATTGGGTTGTGATGCAAATTGACATCGAAAACGTTTTTAATAACGTTTCTCGAACTGTTATTTTTTGAAAATTGTGTGATGTTAGGGGCCTTTAGTGAGCAATGTCTCATTTACTAGGTTGTTTTATGATGTTCATTTTTCTCTTTATTACTAACATGGGCGGCATGTGGAGGGGAACACCATTATTGAGTCATCTTTAGGCATGAGGCAGGGTGATGCTTTAGGAGGTCATTTATTTACTTTGGCCCATTATCAAGCTCTCTTATAGACCATTGTGAGGGCCCCCAACTATGTATTTCCATCCTTAGTAAACGATACCCGCATCGTGGGGCCTTTGAATGAGATTACTCATGGCTTTGACCACCTTTCTAACCAATTAACCTTAGTTGGGCTTAGGGTCAAAGTGTCAAAGTGTAAGCTTTGGAGTCCATAAAGGATTTTTCTGGGCATAAAAATTCCTTAGGGTTGCACCTTGGTCACAAATGGCTTACGCATTTTGGGTGTGCTAATGGGTTTTGGGGACTTTGCCACACATTTTTTTCGATGAGGCTTTATCTCAAGCATGACACATATCGATGATGCCCATGTTACTTTGGGCATTCTGTCTTCATGTGTAGTTTGTCAACTTCCTTATCTCAAATAGACAATACTTATTTCCTTGTATTTTTTGGTGGATTTTGACAAAATAATTATGTAAGTATGTGGGGACATTATGGGTCCAGGATCATGGGAGTCTTTTTAGAACCCCTTAAACGAGGCATCAGGCTTGACTACCAATATCCTTTGGTGGTATAGGCCTACTATCTATGGAGGAATGTGCCCCATTTATTTTTTTAGGGAATTGGATTATAGTGGCTTCGTATTTATGCTCTAGATTTCATATTTTCAATAGACCTTTTTTAGAGGAGTATGTTTCTTAAGTTGAAGGGGGCCCACCTTTGTTTTAGTCATGCTTACGTGTAGCATGAGATGGCCTTCCCTCTTGTAGCTAGGAGATGCACCTTTTTTTTGAAAGTTTGGTAGTTATTGGCACCCCAAGTCTATGGGCATCTTTGATGGACTTTCACCATGACACATCCCTTAGGTCTATTTTGGAGGATGACTCCATTTCCTTAACATCCAAAGCTTACATTCATTCTTGCAAGGGGGCAGGGCTATGGTTGGTTGTTAGGCCATCTATCCATTCATTTCACATTGCACACTATACTTTCACCTTAACATTGCCTTTTTGTCTCAATTGGATTTAACCCTTGGCATTTAATCTTCTCATGTGTGAGTTTGGACACAAGTTGGATGCATCTGGCATGCATTTAGTTCATTGCCCGTTTGGAGGTCAACGGAGAGCCACACATGATGTCATCTAAAACATCATGTATGCATTCGCTCGAGAGAGTGGGCACGTTGTATGGAAAGAGCGATGGTACACCCTTATGTTAGGAGTTTCATTATGAGTTGATCTCTACATGACCCAAGAAGACTAGGTCTTTGTTGCCAATGTGGTGGTTATAGACCCAATGTGGGAGACAATGGCTTCAAGTGTAATTAGTCAACCAATAAGTGTAGTTGCGAAACTTAGCACCATTGTTAAAATCTATAAATATAGAAGGCTTTATAAGGGCCACCATTTTATTCCAATGGCCATGGAGGTGCATGGTGCACCCAAGTGTGATATGGATCGTTTCATTAGGGAATGTGCCAGTCTTTTCCACAATAGACAATCAAAAGGTCATTTATCCTTGTCTTTTTGCATTCAATTTTTCAGGTAGCATGTTAGTATTATTTTTCAGCGTGCTTTAGCTTTTGCTATAAAAAAGAAGATTACGTTGGCGGGTGATTTCTGTTTTAGACCTCCCATTATTATTAGATCTCACAAATTACATGCAGGCAACATTAGAAAGGTTGTCGGTGAAATAACTTCCTACCACAAGAAGGATTAATTTTTTCCCTTTTTTTGGTTCATGCGAAATGTTCATCTTGTGGCCTTCCCTTATTGTCTCCTCTGCGATGGTTCTAGCCATCAATTTTTTATTCATTTTTTCCTTACTTTCCTTTTATGTTAATGTTCCACCCTACATGAATGTTTCATATTAGATGTCATGTACATTAGTTAATAACCCATTGAAAATTGAATATATATATATATA
>Ga0116229_10015367_pt1 | contig 10445 bp, 7 predicted proteins | sample S1TSphgellanicum_3_FD_87313 | JGI IMG/M metagenome (GOLD analysis project Ga0116229, IMG submission 87313) | Host-associated microbial communities from peat moss isolated from Minnesota, USA - S1T2_Fc - Sphagnum magellanicum MG | ecosystem: Host-associated > Plants > Peat moss > Unclassified...
GATGGTAATGTAAAACTAAATTACCACAAATGTCTACATTAAATGTAATTTTATAAACTTCAATAATCAATTGCAATCACAAACTTGATGCAACATGTGGTTTAATCATCTGTGTATAATTGGCAAAATATGTTAAAGTAGTTGCAAAAATGACTTGGTTTTCATCCATCAATGGAATCTAACAAAAATTGGTAACATATGTTGACTTTTCATTAAATGTTTTATTGAAACACAAAATAATCACAAATTATAATTGCATCTATAACTACAATCTAAATCCATTTGTTTCATAGTCACATAAGTGACTATTAATACTTGTGATTTAGTGACACATAGGACCACTATGTATGTAGTCACAAAATGAGTTGATTTGGGCAATAGTTGCACCTTAATCACAAACACATGGTTGGAATGGACAAGGTTTCTTTTAGTGTTAGCTACAATAAGAAGGTAATGAACTTAAAGGCAACAACTTTTAGTTTAGTTGAATTTTCTTTTCATTTCACTTCTTACAACATATTTGTTGGAAATTAATCATTAGATGGTAGTTGCAAGAAAGTAACTATAACAATAAGGTAGCTACAACAAAAAGGTAGTTATAATAGGGAAGTAGTTGCAATTAAAAGGTTATTATAGCAGGAAGGTAGTTGTAGCAAGATGGTAGTTGTTGTATGAAAGAAGCCAATGGGAGGCAATAACCATAAACATGAAAGCAATAACTACATATGTGAAAGCAATAAGTAAAGCAATAAGTCTTTTCCTAGATGTAATTTTATCATTTTTATTCAATTTCTACCCAACAATCCTTTCTTCATGATAACAATAGGTTACCAATTTTATAATCTTATGATAGCCTTCCCTTCAATTATTTTTTTGATCTAGATGGATCATGGAAGAGAGGATGTTATCTATTTCGCATTTTCATATGCTAACAATAAATACTCTATCTATTAATCTCATGTTGATGGTGTTGAGAAAAAAAGATCTATCACCAAATATGCCTGTAATCAAACCATCAACAAAAGTGAAAGAAGAATATGAAGGTGCAACTTGAAGTTTTATTGAAGAATTGGAACACCACTTCTTAGTGCATGAGGTAATGACCATCTTGAATGTGGTTTATTAATAGTTTTACGCTACAAATGGAAAAGAGCCAAAAAAGAATTTTCACATTCACCTTAGTGTGTTGAAGGTCACATTACATATACTTCACAGGTGCCTAGTGAATCAAACTTGTTGCATTTTTTTTGGAATGCTCGTTTTATTCTTGTGATTTTTTTGCAAGTTGTTTGAATTTGTTTTCTAATTAGGTTTTGAATGCAAAAAAGGTTTAAGTTACAATGGGCAACACTTTTTAAAGGCTGGGGTTCAAATCCTTTTAACTTGGGTGTAATTTGGTTGTATTAATATTTTTACTAGATTATTTGATGATTAACTTGTTGATGCTTATAAGATCACATAATTGGCATCCTTATTACTATCACAAAAAAAGATAATAGGAAAAAAATGAATTAAAAAAATGAGAATTTTTTTTTGAAAATGAATTTCTTTGACAAAACTAAAACTAAAAGTGGAAGGTTGGAAGGTAACTACCTTCCAATCCTTGGACAATACTTTTGTCACAAAAAATACATCACCTTCTTTTTGCCATCATCTTTTGTCATGTTGACCTCCTATTGGCTACCTTTTTGTTATAACTAATTTCTTACTATAATTACCTTCATGTTGTAGCTATCTTTTTATTACAACTATATATTGTTTAATGATTAATTTTTAAGCATTTTAAGAAGTGAAAGATGAAAAAAAAAAACCTAAACTAAACTAAAAACTACATTATTCCACATTAAAATAATACTAAATATTTGTTTTTGCCTCCAAGAAATCAAGGCAAAAACACAAGAGAAAATATGTCCTTTAACCTTCAACCAAAATCCATTATATTTTTTTTCACACAAGTACAACATTTTTTATTACTTCACACACATAGAATGATAGATTGAAAAGGAATGAGGAATAAAAAATAAAAAATGAGGGAATAAGCTTCAAAGTTAATAAGGAACCAAAATGGTTCCCCACCACACATTTCTAAAAAAATTCATTTTATCATAATCTCCTTCATATATCCTAATTAGTGACAAACACCACTTTATTTTTTTTGTTTATATCCCATAATAAATAAAGGACAATAAGTATGAAACTATCAACTAGTAGTTAGATTATTACTAAGAGACCTTTTAGGTTAGCTAAATTAGGGGATTTACCCATTAAATTTATTTTTATTAGAATTCTATTTCAAAATTAACTTCTAATTATTCTGACCTAAAAGTAATTCATTGACGAAACTATTGTCAATTAACAATGTTCAAATACGACTACTCATATATAACATTTATTTTGAAATGTATAGGAATCAAGAATCATGATATGTGTTATGGAGTCATGCAAATTAGGTTTCACAATCTAAATCTAATTGATGAACATGTCATTTGAGTTTTGAAGATGTGGTAATAATCATTTTCTAGTCTCAAAAGTCTAATGTTTATGGTTTAAAATTCTGAATCATTTGTCACATTTTTTTAAAAAAAATTAAGGAGATGCTTAATATATTTCAAAACATTAGATGTATGAAGCATGTTAATGTTAACTAATCTTAATTATCATCGCAAGGGAAAATAATCAAAAGTTAATTTTAAAATAAAATTGCAATAAAAGATTATTTGTTAGTGTGTAAATTTTCAACTTGGTCTAGCTAACTTAAAAGGCCTTTTAGTAATTATCTAGTTACTAATGTTAGGTTTATACTTACCATCCTTTGTCACAATCATGAATATGCACACAACAAACAATTAAATTGCAAATTAACTCTTTCAAGTCTAAAGTTTGTTCTTCCTTCATATTGGAATAGTTAATTACACAACTCCAACAATTTTCTCATTATGGAATATATCAACATATATAAATACGAAACATATTCCAAGGTTGTAAAAATATTAATAGGGAATTAGATACACATCATAACTTGTTACAAGAGAGTCCATGGATTTTCTATCATGGGAGCTAATTATACAAAGTTGAAAATTGACTACACCCACTTACTCACAAGCTTATTTCCCATGATTTTCAAATCTAATACCTTTTTAGAGCAAATTCATCCTACCAATGCTTTTGGCTATTAATCTCAACAAGTTCAATCATAACACTAGTCTAGAAAGTATTATGGCCAAAAAAACATGAAAATACAAACAAATAGTTTATTCAAGTCCTATATTGAATCACACCATGTATCTATGTTGCTTAATTTATTTGAATGAACCTATAGAATCACATAACTCCAATTTAAATAAACTTTTTATCATTTTGACATAATTTGTGTTTTAATTGTATTTTACAACATCCAATACTAAATGACATAAACCTTATTCAATAGATCTTACTAAATGCAAATATTTTGGCAATTTTTTCTAAATTTAATAGTCTTTACACTTATGTTCATATCAACAATTCATGTGATCTTTTTGAAACCTTTATCACTTCATTCCATTAAGCAAATGTAGTAGCATTATTTTTTTTGTAGAAGCCACATATGCATATCAACCCCTTTTGTTCGAAAGATCACATAGTTTTTCACATTCCAAGCTCCTTTGCTAGCATAAATGCAAATTTTCAATAGACCTTTCCTTCCCTTATTTTCTTATGCTTCCCTAAGAGAATTTTTTTCAAGTTTTCACATTTGTCAACACATTGAATTCACGTCCACCTACACCAAATTATTTTTTCATGCTCATCAATGTAAACTTTTGATGTTCGTAATATTTTATCATCATTATTAAAACAAAGGCAACTTGTCATAACCCCACTTCCCATAATACAAATATTGACAATTTTACTACATGCCCATTCCCATCATCTATCTTCAACTTATTTCTTTCCTAGCTTAATAAAATGAAACAATCCCCGCATTTTGATTTTCATTTCAAAAATTCGAATAGGGACATATGATCATGAACACTTTTCTCTTTCAACTAATTATCAAGTCCAGAATAAATTGTTGTTATTTTATTTTTCTACATCAATACAAGAACACAACCTAATGAACCATGGGAGCACGATGGAAACCTCAAACCGATAATTAACACAATTTTCCTTGCACTTCTATAATACAAACTACAATTTGCACATACCACCAAACATACAAGGCTCATATTGCTTTAATTCACAAACTCCCAATAAATTGTTCCCTTGCACTTACTTCACAATGTTTAAGTTCCCTTCATCAATAGTTTTCCCACCATCTTTTTTCAAGTGTCAACTTAAAGTGACTGCAAAACAACAAAAATAGACAAAAACTAGGAACTTTACACCTCAAAATCTTTAGTTGTGGAAGCACCCCAATAAGAAATTTTCTACAGCCAAGCTTTTATTGTTCATTTTTAATATATTCAAGCTCAAAATATCAACTAGTCCAACCACATTTGTCTTTTTAAATGAACAACAACACATCATTAAATATCAACTTCATTGAAATCATCATCAACAAAAGACTTTGCCCAAGCACACAAAAGGTCCATACACATGCAAAAAATAAGCAAAACCATAAACCTAATGTCTCCAACCCATTAAAAATGAATCATTCATAATTATTAATCACAATATAAGCTTCATGATATCAAACTTAAACACCTTGATAAAGTGACAAAAGAAGAAATTAAAAAAGAACCAACAATATTATCTGAAAAGGAAACACGAAGTTTCTTAATATGGTGAAGAGAAATTTGAATTTAATTGGGATGAAAACCCATGCGTCTTTTTTTTAATTAAAAAAAAACATTTGGCTTGTATGAACATCAACATGTACCTTCAAGCATCATACAAACAAAAGTGAATTACTGAAATCCTGAATCTATTAAAAACATGGATATAAAATAGGGACTAAATAATCATGCTTAACAAGTCAAGACTCAAGACCTTGTTTGTTTTGTTCACAATTGAAGCAAGAAGAGTTTTTACTTGTTCCCCAAGCATTGTCCCTGTTGTAATCAATCCATGAAACCATATATGCAACTTTTACACCATGTTGAATTTGGCTTGCATGCAATAGCCACAAACATACCCACATCAACTTTGGAAACTCTAGAAATTCAATGTAATGCAACATCAATTAGATTCAAGGGCCAATTACAGCTCCTACAAACATTATTCCTATGGATGTGTTGTCCATACATAAATTGTGTACAACCTTAACCCATGAACACAAAACAATGATTTTACTGCATGTTCCATAGTTTGGAATCCATTCCTTGCCAAGCCCAATGTAAGCTACTAATCTTGAAACTAAAGGCATGAATGATTCGTCCAAATGACAAGGAACATGGATCCCAAACGATAAACTCCAACACATATGAAATTATTGGGACCAATTACAAGTAGGTGTAAATAAATATAAAGCCATTCTTTATCTTGGGGATGTTATCCTATTTGAGCGTGAACATCCTTTTTCAAATGCAACTCTTCATATTTTGAAAAGCAACCTTTCATCTTTCAAAATATGAACATCAACTTTTTAACCTTTCCTTACCCTTTCCCAATGTTCCAAAATGAGTTGTGACCGAACAACGGGTCATCGCACAATGGAGCTATATTGTTTCTGATCCTGATTTTTGCAACCATCACTGGTTTGGCTGCGCATTACTCTCATTCACTGCAGGAATGCCTGGCGGCTACTGCTGAAGGACCAAAGAGGCTCATTGCGCGTGAGGAAGACGGCGCGCAATTATGGTTAGGGGAGGTGCTGCAATTATGATTTGAAGCAGTGGAGAGCGCATGGCGGCGAAGGAGCTAGCAATTCAGAGGCGAGGAGAAAAGTTTTGGAGTAGCAGATTGTGGGTGTGCAAAGGAAGAGAGCTGCAGAGGAGGTGGGAAGTTTTTTTGGAAAAACATGTTATTGGAGAGGACGAAGGCAGATTGTGTTAGATGCTCACAGAGATGTGTAGATTGAGGGATAGATTGGTTGGTTTGGAAGAAGATTGGATTGGTTACAAATTTTTCGTTGCGCTAGTGTCCAGCCAAGCACTTGCAATTGGCATCAGGAAGCATAGTTTGAGGGAGTAACAAAGTAAGACTAGAAACCAGAAATAGATTGAAGTTGTTTGCACGAGCTGCTAGGATCTGTGAGGAATGCTAGGAGGATGGCCCTCAGCTGTCTGTTCATTTGACGTTTTTGTATATATTTGCACCTTCAATGTTTGTAATACATGAGCTTTGGGTCAAGAAGAGTGTTGTTAGGGTCTTGCTGTTGCATTCTATTGAGGAAATAGGTTTGTGGTCTTGTTGAACATTTGTATGCCAAGAGTCACTGGTTGAAAGGACCAAGTACTGTGAGCTCTCCGATTGGTGGCAGATCGGCAGAAATCCAAAGCAATCCGAGTCTGTACATTTTGTGAATAAAATTCAAGTTTTGAGTTCCATGATTGGAGCGGTGAATGTTTCAAGAATGCAAACTGTGTACATTTGAAGATCTAGGTGTGCATACAGATTGAGTCTTGAACAGAGTTTGAGAGAGAGAGAAGATCAGGGGCCACGATTCAGTTTCGGGACCTTAGAAATTTGAGCTCCGTGAGGATCTGTGTCTTGCCAGGGTGTTCGATTAGATTGTGCACCCTCCTTTTTGGTATCAGAGTAATGTCATGTGAAGTTGAATTGAGGGAGATAACTAGTCAATGGTGTCAAAAAAATTGATATTGGCAAATATTAAGCGAGGAATTGCAATTTTTTCATCCAAGGAAAAGAAAAGCAATGATTTTGGTTGATGTGACCCACATTGTTTTATTATTATTGAAAATTTTAATATTCAACATATTTAAACTAGTTTCAAATTAGTTTGAATTTTATATTTGCATTGAAATTTAATATCATGTTTAATTTGATTTTTAATTTTATCTGAAAGTGTGAAAAGTGATGAAAAAAAATGATTATGCTTGAGTCCATATACGTGGAGTTCATGTTCATGAACCATAACACCAAGTAATTGTAAATTCTCCATGTGTTAATCTTGTACAAACTAAGGTTATATGCATAAATGACAAATTCCCAAAAAGGTCGCGAACATAGTAAAAAGAAAACATAACAAGAAGTCAAAGACTCAAGACACAAAAGGAATAGGGCAACCATGGAACAAAGAACCTTTCAAGGCCAAATAGTATTGGCAACCTTTGTCCAATGCTAATTCATATTACTTGCACTCACAAGTCATATACTTGCAAATTGAAACCTCGTGGCCCTCATCCCACCATTGCCTCCCTTATCCTTAATTAAAGGGTACTAGTTTTTTTTTTCACTTTGTGGCTACCTTCAAATTGGGAACCAATCAGGAAGTGCAGGGTCAAACTAGGGCCCAAAGACAGGGTGAGTTTAAAGCATAACTTTATGTCTCTCTCTGCCATTATATGATGGTCTGTGCAGTATAGTTTGGACTATTTTATTTTTATTTTATTATTCTTTCAAGTTTTAGTTACCTATTCATTTTGTGCTACAAAAAAAAGGTCCATAAATAGTTGGAAAAATAATAAAATTTGGTTACCTATTTCAGCTCTGCCATGGATATTGGAGACCAATATTGAAAGTGGCTTTCATTGTTCAATGGCAACATGGCAATGATGCAAAACACACACACACACACACACACATTATGGTAATTATTGTTTTAATAATAAATAAATAAATAATAATGATATTATTTTGAAAAACATGTTGTAATAATTTCTTAAATAATAGTAAAAAAAAACACTATCAACAAATTTGTAAATGTTTTAATACTAGTATTAAATCTCAGCTTACTAACTAGATTGAAATCCTTGTACAAGCTTCTTTTACCTACCACACTTATCTTATTTTGGCATAGACTTGTTGACTTCATTTCACTTGATGTTTCATTCTCAAAGGGGGTTCGCTTCTTTTGATGGGGTTTGGGGTGACTTGGGTCGATTTGTCCCTATGGAAACCAAATGACTCTTGCGATGTGGAAAGATGTTTCCATTGGGTTTAGGGTGTAGGGTTTCAATGCAAATGTATAATTAAAAGGGGCAAAAACTTTGAAAGGGTACTTCTGTAATTTAAGCATATGTTTTCAAATAATCATACAATATTATCTAATAAAATTGCATCCAATGTATGAAATATAGTAATTTTGGGGGCTTGGCTTTTTTTCTTTTTTTTTTCAGTTTAGTGTTATTGGACATTTGATGAATTTTTTCTCCAAAAATAGCAAACATAGTCCAAAACAAAAAATAAATAAAATTCCAGAAATTTTCCAATTCATTGGTTGAAAAAGACATTGAAATTCCTAATCTTTGGATATCAATTAGAATAATCACATAATGATATAATTGACAATTTATTGCTAAGTATCATAATAGCCCTTTGAGTGTGGTCAAGCATACACGTCAAGCATTCAAAACCCATACAAAAATTGGAATCAGATAGAATTTTTCCAGAGGAAATATGCTGAAACTTTGAGCCCCACACTTGATAGATGGTCTTTTTTGAAACACGTACAAAAATTTCTTAATAAATTGTTCCACAATTGCTTTAGCAACAACAACATCATTCGTCGGATCCACCGCTACATAATGAATTTTATGTACCATGAAAAGGGATTTCTGGAATGAATAAATTGTTGCAATAAATAGACGTATAGTGCATGGTTGCTCACCAACCCAACACTTGCCCCAGAAAACTCGGACCGTTGTTTGTGGGTGTACAGTTGTCTATACACACATATATATAACTTATTCGGCTGGCTAGGCAATTTTATTCGTCCATATTCTTTCTTGCAATACACAGGGCAATGACGGTGCTTTTCACCCATAGTAAAAAAACACTATAAAGCTATACTTTTTGCCCATGATAACAAACTCTATAAATCTATGCTTTGTATCCATAATAACAAACTCTATAAATCTACGTTTTTTGCCCATAATAACAAACTCCAAAAATCTATGTCTACAAACAGTATTGAATGAATGAATGAATGAACAAAACACGTCAATACAGTATAGGGTAACCATCACGCCAAATGAGGCAAAAATCAAGTTTGTGTGGAAAAACAATCACAAGAGACTGGGCCACACCATGAAGCACACATATTTACACTCTACAAAAGGCTTGCAAAATCTACAAATGAAAAGTGCACAACAATGGTATATATGTGTGTGTGTGTGCTTTGGATGACTAGTGGTTTTATTGGTAGGTTTTCTTAGAGAAAAATCAATATTCTTGGGAGAAAAAAAGGGGGGGGCCTTATTGAACATTTAAAATTCCTTTCTTTTGGTTTTTTTCCCCTAATAAAAGGAAAGAAAAAACACCCAAACACCCTACCTTGCATCTATGTGGGGTATTTTAAATGCCACCCACTCCATTTCACGATGTCTAGTGATTATATGGTAGGTTGGGTATTTGGGGTTTTTTATTTTTATTTTAAATTTTAGGATGTTTAAGTTATTATTTAATAGGTTGGGTATTTGGGGTTTTTTTCTTTTTATTTTAAATTGTAGGATGTTTAAGTTATTATTTTATAGGTTGGGTGTTGGGGGTTTTTTTTAATTGTATTTTTAGGTTACAAATAGACATTAAAAAAATTTGGGTACGAAAAAGCCAACCTCCGTATTAACACCTGGCCAGATTTGGCACGTAGCTGCAGATACAAAGACAAAAGAACGGAATGAATTTTTATTTTATTTTTTGAAAGAAAGAAAGAAAGCAATGCGCCAGTCCGGTTCTAAATTTCCAGATTCCCTCCAATCCATGCGCAGCAGGACGCGCTGCACCGTTCCTTTTGTGGCGGACGCGAACTTTGCGGGCACGGGTGGTGGGGTTGGGACCCTGGCAAGGGAACGAGCGGGGCCCACTGAGGATTCAGGAATCTGCCTAATTTTAATTTGTTTTTTCTTCTTTCTAAAAAAAGCTTTGTAGAACTTTAAATATACTCATTAAGCTGAATCTCAAAGAAAAATAAATAATTTTTAAGAATTTGATAAATGAAATATTATTGTGAACCCCGTGTTCTAGTAGTTTGGGTTCCCATTAGTATTTTCAATTTTCTCTCCTTTCTAGTGCTAATAAAATTTAATGGTAGATGAACCCTAGATCTCAATTCAATTACTAGGATACTTACCAAATGTTGATTTTAAGGGACAAATTTAAAATTTTCAATCTTTTTTTCTTAAAATTCAGAAACTAAATTTTTTTAGGAAATTAGAAGCCTCATTACCATTACCTTTTATTCTTAACTATTTTTAAATTTCTGAAGTGTAGTTTCCATTTTAGCACACAAGTTGCTGAAATTTTCCTTCTTGGTAAATAAGCCATAAAAGGTGACTTTTGTATGAAAGGACTGCAAGATTCAGGAGCTTGAAATTTTGCAATTAATAGGTACATACATAATTTAAAAA
>Ga0116229_10015368_pt1 | contig 10445 bp, 11 predicted proteins | sample S1TSphgellanicum_3_FD_87313 | JGI IMG/M metagenome (GOLD analysis project Ga0116229, IMG submission 87313) | Host-associated microbial communities from peat moss isolated from Minnesota, USA - S1T2_Fc - Sphagnum magellanicum MG | ecosystem: Host-associated > Plants > Peat moss > Unclassified...
AATCAGCAAGTCTAAACTTCATGTTGATGGACAATTGAAAGTTAATGTTGAAATTGTTAATTTAATATGATTAGATTTATAACTTCCATCCACATGTTAAATACATTTTTCTGATCAAAAGCTTAGTAAATCTAATGTTTTATATGTTTTGATGAATAATAATTGTCAACATGCCCATTGTCCATGCAAATTTACTAAGAAGGTTCGTTTATGTTTTGATAATACTGATGTCACGTTGATAATTACAAGGTACTTGTTTATACTCTGAAAGTAAAACTAAATTTTATTTAAAATTATTAGAAAAAAATATTAAGCTCACAAAAAAAGTTTAAAACAATTATTTTTTCAAATCATTCCAATATAAAGTTAAAGATGTTTCATTTAAAAGTAGATTATGTATTTATTAATGGCAAAATTTTATCACATTTATGAATATATAAGGGTAGGATTGACATTTATTCCATTATAATTAGGTAACAAAAGAATACCTTGAAATATAAAGGTATTCAATAAATCCAAGTAGTGACGCAGTGACCCATAATTAAATTAATATGATAGAAGAGTTCTATGAATCTAATTTGTTTCCCCAAAGTGGAGGGTGGGTTTGTTTAGGCATATTCTCTACGTGAACAAGATAAGTTGATGAATCTTATTGACCAATGATTAAACAACAATGTATTGGATGATGAAACACAACATGTGATTAATGTGGCATTATTATGTGTGCAAACATCAGCAACAAGACGTCCATCGATGTCACGTGTGTTAGCCATGTTACTAAATGAGGTGGATATGGAGGTTGTTTAAAAAAAAGTTAATAAGATTCATGAAATGAATGTCTCACATTTTTTTGGGTCAAACAATTCCTTTAGTCCAAGTGTGATGCGCTCCCAAGTCCCTAGGTAGCCCCAAATTGGGGCTAAACCATTCAAGTTGCGGAAATAGAAGGGATTTGGGGCACACTCTTAGTTTCCAGCATTAAAGGGGGTAGGAGGGGCGTGCTGAAAGCTTCGGGATTATACTAGGAAGAGGGACAAGCTATTTAGTTACGCGGTCTTGCATCCAAAACCAACCATCCAGTGGGTTAGATCACATTCAGAACACTTTGGGTGTTGGGACAAGCCATGGACAACCTTGGACTCACTTAATTCACCACGGCCCAAACTCAGGGGAAGCCACCACCTTCCCCCTTATAGTATTCTTTGTGACTCTCCGTTGCACCTGCATTCAAATGGCATTTTTTCCCAGGACTCCCAAAGTGGAGTCTCGAAACTGTCCCAGTTTGGACTCCCGAGATTTTGGGCGTTCGTAACTTCTCATTTCGACCTCCGATTGAGATGAGGTTTGAAGCAAAGTTGTAGTTCTCCTTGAGAGCTTTCCAATATTGGATCGCACTTGACCTGCACGCACCAGGATCGGGTCGATTTTCAACTTTTAGTGGTTAGGAGTCAAACTGGTAGTTTGACTCCTGGCCCTTCTTTTGACCATAACTTGTGTTGCGAATGTCCAAATGGCTCATGCAAGGCCATTTTGGACATCCACACTTCAAGACCTTTTCAATAGTATAAAGAACACTTCAATGTGAGGTGTTTTGACCCTTGCAATCACGTTCTAAATTTTCAAGAATCTCGGGGGACTCCCAAGTCCCATTTTCGGGAGTGTGAATGGCGACTTCACACTTCCCTCAAAGTGGGGTTGCGACACTCTCCCCCATTAGAAGAAAAGGTCAATTTTTTCATTAACATTTAAAATTTCTCTTTGCAATTGCAATCACTTTCTTTGGATCCTTGGCCATAAAATGCCGACTTTTGCGGCAAGACCTTGCTTTAAGCTAACTTAGGCGTCCCTAAGTTTCCAACACTTTCTTGGCAAGTCCAAGGGTATTTCATAAAATACCCTTAATTCTTGCTCCATCAAAAGATTAAATTAGCCTAATTAACAAAACCCTCATTTGGGAAGCCATTCTTTTAACCTTCCCCTCATGAGAAACTCGAGTCAAGTCTACTTTTGACCTAAACTACTTGACATGACTCCTTTCCCAACCTTGCGCCTTGATCACAATAATCAAGCCTTAATTATAAGGTTTGCCTATCAAGGTACGAGAAGTGACATTTGAGTTTTACTAAAACCCAAGTCCTAAACTACACGATTAAAATATGCGAACGGGGTCATGACTTCCTACGTTGGCTGCCACTATTAACCAACCCTTTGGGATGCATTTAAAACTTGTGCATGTCCCTGCAAGCTCACCTTGCTTGCTTCCTTTTTTGAGGTCAAGGTTTTTCTTAACCCCAAAGTAAGAGTCCGATTTTGATTTGGGCCTACGCAAGAAGTTCCATTTATCCAATGCCAATTTGACAACCCTATTAGCACTTATACATTATTCTCGTGATACAATCTTTTGGAAGTTTTTAAGCCTTAATTTCACTTGCAACTTGATGCGGTACATTTTATGTGACACCTTACCCCACTAAAAGAAAGGTGATGTCTTCATCACGTTCTATGTTTCTTTTTTGCCAGTCTAGTGTGGAATTCTTCTGTGGCTTCTTGGGCATGTTCCATGTTGGATTCATTCACCCAAGATGCCTCTATTGGATGGTATCCATTCCACTTCACTAAGTACTCCCGCTCTCATCCTCTTAGTTGCCTTGATTTGAGCATGGCCTCCACCTCAAACTTTGGTTCATTATGAACCAAGTTTGGTGGGGGCCTTGAGTTGTGCTCTCGATTAGGCCTTGAGGCATTGCGAGCGACTGGCTTCAAAAGATAAACATGAAATGTGGGGTGAACTCTAAGATTTTCCGGTAGTTCTAATTTATTAGTGTCGGATAGTTTCTTTTCCAACACTTTGAATGGACCTGCATATGGGCCCAAAAACTTGTGACTTAAACCTTTTGGCAATCGGAAATTCTTGATGTTCAACCACACTTCGTCTCCCTTTTAGAACTTCACCTCTCGTTGGGACTTGTTCACAAAATCCTTGTACCTCTTGTGCGCCTTTTCCAAGTTGGCCTTTGCCAATTCCCAAAGGGGTCGCCTTTCTTCATCAAGTTGTGTGACCATTGGCACTTCCTCATTTGCATCACTCGGGGGTTATCCATGTGTTGCCCAAATTATGGGCATAATTGGTGACTTACCCGTCACCATTTCAAATGGGGTGGCTCTAATTGCGGAATGTTCCGAGTTGTTGTAACAAAATTTGGCCAACTCCAAATGGTCCACCCAATCTTGTTGATCTGTCGCCACATAATTCCTTAAGAATTGTTGGATCACCAAGTTGACCCTCTCAGTTTGTCCATCGGTTTGAGGGCGAAAGGAAGTGTTCATCTTCAACTTTGACCCCATTCTCTTCCAAAGCACTCGCCAAAACTTGCTTGTGAACTTTGGGTCTCGATTCGAGACTATGTCCTTTGGAAGACCATGATGCTTGAAAACATGTGTGAAGAATAACCTTCCCATCTCTTGGGCTGTGGCTTCATCCTTTGTGGGAATGAAATGTAATCTTGCTAAATCGATCCATCACCACCATGATGGCATCAAAGCCCCTTGATGGGGGCAAGCTTACCATGAAATCCATGGATACACTTTCCCATGGCCCTTGAGGAATTGGCAAAGGTTGTAACAAGCCCACTTGCTTCTTGTTAAGTGTTCGATTTTGTTGGCAAGTCAAACAAGTCTTCACATACTCTTTTGCATCATCTTTCAAGTTGGGCCAATAGTAAGCTTTCTTAAGGAATGTTGTGGTGCACTTTGCACCACCATGGCCCGTAAGCAGTCCATCATGACATTCCTTCAAAAACAACTCCCTTACCCTTCTTTTCGGCACATAGAATCGCTTTATTTGTACCACAATATTCCATTTTGCAAATGGAAGTGGGACTTGGCTCCATTTTGAATGTTTTGCCTTACCTCTTCAACAAATGCATTTCGACGGCTTGCTAGTCGAACTTCTTTTTGGAGTTTCGTCTCTCCCACATACACGACTTTAAGTTGGTGTTTTCGACTTAGCACATTGGGCACCACATTATCCTTCCTGGGTTTGTGTCGAATATCCACATTGAACAAGGCCAATGTGTCTTGCCATTTTACTTACTTTGACGATAATTTGGGTTGAATGGCAAAGTATTTCAAGGTCACATTGTCGATCCACACCACCACATCTTTAGAGCCTATGTAATGGCCCCAAGTCTTGAGACAATGTATGATCGCCCACATTTCCTTCTCATGTGTTCGCCACCTTCGCTTCGTCTCACTTAACTTCTTGTTCTCAAATGCCACCGGTCTTTCTTCTTGCACTAGGACTCCTCTAATTGCAAAGTCGGAAACATCGAAATGGATCTCAAAGTCTTTGTCAAAGTCGGGCAACTTCAACATTGGTGCCTTCACCAAAATGCCTTTCAAGGTCTCAAAGGCTTCATCGCATGCTCCTTCCCATTCGTAAGTGACGGTGGACTTCTTCAAGAGGTTTGTCAAAGGCGCGGCTATTTTTGCAAAGTTCTTGATGAACTTGTGATAATAGGAGGCCAATCCCAAAAAGGATCTTAAGGCCGACACCGCCTTGGGTGGTTCCCAATCCACAATTGCTTTGACCTTGTGATTATCCATCTTCAAACCTTCTTGAGTTATCCTATGTCCAAGGAAATGCACTTCCGTCACCCCAAATTCGCACTTCTTCAGCTTGGCATACAACTTGTTTTCCCTTAGCCTTTAGAACACCTTCTGAAGGTGCTCCACATGTTCTTCCAAGGAGCCACTATAGATCAAAATGTTGTCTATGTAGACGACCACAAAGTCATCAAACCATTCCCGGAAGATGTCATTCATGAGAATGCAAAATGTGGCGGGCGCATTGGTGAGCCCAAAGGGCATCACCAAGAATTCGTATGAACCGTACCTCCTGCAACAAGTAGTATTTTCTTCGTCCCCTTCCGCAATCCGAAGTTGGTAGTATCCCGAACGTAGATCGATCCTATTAAACACTTTGGCTCCCGAGAGATGATCAAATAGATCATCAATTCGAGGCAAAGGATACCGGTTCTTCACCGTTGCCTTGTTGAACACTCTATAATCAACACACATTCTCAACGTCCCATCCTTCTTGTGAACAAAAAGGACAGGTGCCCCATATGGTGATTTGCCTGGTTTGATATAACCTTTTGTGAGGAATTCTTCAAGTTGAACCTTAAACTCTTTCAACTCCTCATGGTTCATTCTATATGGGGCCTTGGTGGGAGGTGCCATTCCTGATATCACCTCAATTGCATGATCAATTCGTCTTCTCGAGGGCAGGTCTTGGGGCAATTCTTCGGGCATCACATCTGGGAACTCTTCGAAGACTTGCTTTATGCACTTGGCGGAAGTCACCAACTTGGTGGTTTCCTTGGGTTCATACTCATCTAACACTTGCATGACACACAACATGCCATAACCTCCCACGCATTCTCTTTCTCAAGTTTTTCTTAACATAAAGTGGATGGTTGGCCCACCCACACAAGACATATCATGTGCTTTCACTTTCACGATCCCACTTTTGGAAGGAATTCTAATTAGTCTATTGTGCCCTTCTATGAGCACATTGTTTTGGGTGATGAACTCCATTCCCAAGACACAATCCATTCCACCTAAGGCGAAAATTAACAAGTCCACCTTCCCTCTCCAATTTCCTAATTGGAAAGGCACTTATTTTGCTTGTGACGTAATGGGATGGGGAACCCCATCCGTGAAATGCACCTCAATGGGTGCCTTGAGCCTCTCCAAGTGGAGCTCCATCCTTTCGGCGCTTTCTCGAGTTATGAAGTTGTGAGAAGCCCCTGTGTTTAAAAGACATAACACACCCCCCTTAACAATCTTCCCTTCAAGAAGATGAGTCGATTGCATTCCGCTTGGGCTAGGTTGGTGTTAAGGGGAATAACTTTAGAGCTTCCAAACCCCACTTTGGACTTGGGATAATCTTTGGAGTAATGCCCCATCTCATTGCAATTGAAGCACACTCCTTTAGGTTTCACCCCAACGTCTCCATTGGGTTGGTTCCCTTTGAAAGGAACCCCCTTCTTCACAAAGTTCCCTTTGGGTTTAAACCCCGAGCCTTGGAATTATTTGGGCTTATCTTTTGTTGGGCTTCCTTGCCCACGGTTCCATTCACCGTCATGCCTTGACTTCTTGTGAGGGAACTTGTTGTCCTTCTTGAACCTGGATTTTTCACTCCGCCCCACATCCAAAAAGCCCTCCACTTTTGTGATGGTTTCAGATAGTGAAGAGGGCCAATTTTCCTCAAGCTTTCGCTTGGCCCAAGTTGGAAGTCCCATCACGAATTGACACACATAATCCAGCTCATGCATGTGCCCGATTTCAAGCATTAATTCGGAGTAAGCCCTCACATATTGCCTCAAGTTTTTGTTTGTGGCATTCACAAGGTCACGAAGTTTGCACCTCAAAATGTAGTCAGCATTCCTTGGGACAAATTTGGTTTCGACACGTTCCTTGAAGAACTCCCAAGTGTAACCATGGTTCTTCGATTCCTCTTGTCTCACTATCCTCCACCATGTGATGGCATAGCCTTTCAAGTAGGACTGGGCAAGCTCCACGGCCGAATGTCGTCCAACCTTGGCGGCACGTAAATAATCCTCCATCTTCGCAAGCCAAGCATCCACAACCTTTCGGTCGTGGGCACCATCGAAATTCCCAGGTTTGGCCGGTTGAAATCTCGCATCCTTGGATGCCCCTCCTTTCAGGGCCGTAACCAGCTCACTGAAGTCGGGCCTATTCATTTTGAGGAGGATTTCCAATTGTTCCTAGGTGAATAGGACCAAACTCCGTTGCTCCTCTTCACTTTCGGGCTCATCTTGGTCCTTGGGGATCCTCGATTCCTCCTCCCCAATTGATTCCAATGGGACTATTCAGTCTTCAATGGGTTCTTCCAACATGGTCTCTTGTGTTTGCTTACGGTTCTTCTTGGGTGCCATTTGGGACTCCCAAAAAGTGGGTCGGGCTCAATCGGAGTTCTAATACCAAGTGATGTGTTCCCAAGTCCCTAGGTAGCGTCAAGTTGGGGTTAAGTCACTCAAGTTGCAGAAATAGGAGGGATTCGAGGCACACTCCCAACGTCCAGCACTAAAGGGGGTGAGAGGGGCGTGCTGAAAGCTCCATGATTAGACTAGGAAGAGGGACTCACTTGACTCACCACACCTAGACTTGGGGGAAGCCACCACCTTCCCCCTTATAGTATTCTCTGTGACTCTTTGCCGCATTTGCATCCGAATGGCACTTTTTCTCGGGACTCCCAAAGTGGAGTCCCCAAACTGTCCCAATTTGGACTCCCGAAACTTTGGGCGTTCGTAACTTTTCACTCCGACCTCCGATTAGGACAAGGTCTGAAGCAAAGTTATAACTCTCCTTGAAAGCTTTCCAATTTTTCATTGCATTTGACATGCGCACACCGGGATCGGGTCGATTCTCAACTTTTAGTGGTCGGGAGTCAAACTGGTAGTTTAACTCCCGGCCTTTCTTTCGACCATAACTTGTGTTGTAAATGTCCAAATGGCTCATGAAAGGCCATTTTGGACATCTACACTTCAAGACCTTTCCAATGATATAAAGAACACCTCAATGCAAGGTGTTTTGACCCTAGCAATCACGGTCTGAGTTTTCGGGAGTCCTGGAGGACTCCCAAGTCCCAGTTTTGGGAGTGCGAGTGGCAACCTCACACTTCCTTCAAAGTGAGGTTGTGACAAAGTGGGCTAATATGAGATAATATCATTTTATGTTTAATCACGTTACGTGTAATAATCATGGCAATGTTGAAATTGACTAAACATTTAAATTTTTAGTTAGTTATTTTTTAAAACATGTCAATTAATTTATAATTGAATTTGAAACCAATGGTGTCCTAGGGAATTGAGCAACTTAAATAATGCACAAATTTAATGTGGGTCACATTTCATTGTTTATTATTTGTTAAATTTATTCATCAATATATTTTTAAACCTCCATTTTATGGATTTATTGACATTGAATATTTGACTATTAAAACTCGCAAAGATATTTATCAAATACTTAAATTCAAAGCATAACATGTTATGAAACTACATTGGTACATGCTAAGAAGTTTTTAAATTCTTGAAGAAAATTTTGTGATCATTCCAAATAAAGTCACATAATCTTTCATGAAAAATGCCAGACCTTTAAATTTGTGTTGAGGTATATTGAAAATGTTAAATAACAATCCATTGAATTCACGAAATCCACATCAAATTCCTAGCCTTTATTGTCATGTGAACATTGTCTTTTTTTAAGTAACCATGCATGTAAATTGTGATGATTATGTCAAGGAATAACATCCACATTAATGTTACAAAATTCCTAGATGTGATGCTCAGAAAGTTGCCTAATGAGTTGCCCCCAAGAAAATGAGTTGACCATGCAATCAAGGTAACGTTGGGAGTGGCACCTCCCGCCAAGGCCCCATATCAAATGAATCATGAAGAATTGAAAGAGTTCAAGGTTCAATTTGAAAAACTCTTCACAAAAGGGTACATCAAACCTAGCAAATCATGATAGGGGGCACCCCCATCCTTTTCATTCATAAGAAGGATGGGACATTGAAAATGTGTGTGGATTATAAAACCCTCAATAAGGTGATGGTGAAGAATTGATACCCATGACTTCGAATTGATGATTTGTTTGATCAACTTTTGAAAGCTAAGGTGTTTAGTAGGATTGACTTTATATGTTCAAGATATTACCAAATTCAAATTGTGGAAAAGGATGAAAAAAATACTACTTGCCACACAAGGTGTGGTTCATATGAGTTTTTAATTATGCTTTTTGGATTCACCAATGCACCCGCCACATTTTGCACATCCATGAATGACAATTTTTGCAAGTGGCTTAATGATTTTGTGGTCATATACATAGATGATATTTTGGTCTATAACAACTCTATGGAGGAGCATGTGGAACATTTTCGAAAGGTGTTATAAAAGTTGAAAGAAAACAAGTTGTATGCTCAATTCAAGAAATGTGAATTCAAGGTGATGGAAATGGATTTCCTTGGACATAGGATCACCCAAGAAGGCTTGAAGATGGATGACCACAAGGTGAAAATAATTTTGGATTGGGAGTCACCTAGGTCAGTTCTTGCCTTAAGGTCATTCTTAGGATTGGCTTCCTATTATTACAAGTTCATAAAAAACTTTGCCAAGATAGCCATGCCTTTGAGAAACCTTTTGAAGAAGTCATCCAAAACTTATGAATGGATGAAGTATGAAATGAAGCTTTTGAAACCTTGAAAGGCATTTTGGTGAAGGCATCGATGTTGAAGTTGCTTGACTTTGACAAGGATTTTGAGATCCATTTTGATGCCTCCAACTTTGCAATTGGAGGAGTCTTAATGCAAATTGGAAGGTTAGTTGCATTTGAAAGCAAAACATTGAGTGAGACACAGTGAAAGTCTCTAATGAACCTCCTCATCCTCCCCCACTTCCTTTATCCCCCTTCCCCACATACCACACATAATGCCCACTTTGACCACTAGAAAATAGGCTTTTATCCTAATCCTTTCTTTAAAATGTTCTAGATGATTAGATGAATTACCCCCAACCATTCATTAACCTGAGATATCTAATCCCATTAGCTTCACCCTTTGGGTAAGGGACAGTAAGTCTACCACTAGTAATTAATAGTCACTAGGAGGCCTATAGAACTATTTAGTCTAAAAGTTTCTACCCATTAACATTACCTAAATTAGGGTTTTAACCTAACTTAGGTAGTGATATGTGTCAACAACTCATAGGTTGAAAATTTATCAAATTACTAATAATATGAATTTTATATTACATTATTTATATAAATAATGTACTTAATAAATATGATTTAAAAAATTAAATCATTTAAATTTATTTATTTAAAAATATTGCCCAATATTTTATGTAGTATTTGTAATTACATAGTTTTACGATCAGTTAATGGATGAAAAATCTTTACAGTTGCAAGTGTTAAGCAACTATTGGTGTGTACATGTCATGTTGAGTTTTTTTGTGACTAGTTGTCTTTTGCCACTTGTCCAAAGTGATTATAAATCTGTAGTTGCATGTGTCCGTTACAATTAAAATCTTGTTTTTTGCAACTAAAATTGTAGTCGTTTATTTTCAAATTTCCTCTAATGTTTACTGGGCATGGGATCCTATGTGTCCAATCCAACTAGGTTGCACAAAACATTTCAAAGTAAACTAGAAACAATACCAAATAACTTGCAACTATGTCTTTTAATTAATCTACCCAAAATGTGAAGACATGGCTTGGATATGTAATACTAAACTAGGTATAAACACATTTTATGGAAAAAACTAAAAGGAGTGTTCCCTAAATTTGGTTTTGTTTTTAAAATTATTCATTTCAATATTGTGAATAGTCCAACTCCTTTTTATCATAATTCAAAATCATGTATC
>Ga0116229_10015370_pt1 | contig 10444 bp, 9 predicted proteins | sample S1TSphgellanicum_3_FD_87313 | JGI IMG/M metagenome (GOLD analysis project Ga0116229, IMG submission 87313) | Host-associated microbial communities from peat moss isolated from Minnesota, USA - S1T2_Fc - Sphagnum magellanicum MG | ecosystem: Host-associated > Plants > Peat moss > Unclassified...
AAAAAATTTAGACCTTGATGTTATGTCTTACTTAGTACCTGAAATCCTTTGTTGATTCTAGGGTTGGTGGAATTTTCATTACTAATTGCTTAAGGAGGATCTTAGTTTTTGGTAACAAATGTGTTTTTGATTAACCTAGCAATTAGAATGCATGCCCCCAATTTAATGTTTGAATTCAAGCCTTATGCATCACGGTTAAAATTTTACACATTTTTTCAATCCAATAGCAAAGTAAAAATTGTAGAAGTGCAAAAAACCCATACTAGGTAACATGTTACCAAATGAATGGCAAAAATTTAACAAAACATGATTAAGACATTTGTTTAGTTTTAATTTTCAAATTACTTTTGGAAGGAAAGGACTTAGAATTTAGATCTTGCTTGTGATGAGGGTTTATGTTTTACACACATAAACAAATTTAAAAAATTGCTAAAGAATACAATAAAAACATAATATGTAGTTAAAAAATCTATTGGGCTATGAACCACATGTTTTCTTGTTTTTCATTTTGATTTCTACACTTTTAAATTATAGATGTTTGATATGGTCAATTATGATTTTAAAAAGAAAGTAGCATATTGATGAAGAAACAATAACTATATGCTAATGCTACTTTGTTGCATTTTTTAACTAAATCATTAAAATTTGATCATAGATTTTGATTATCAAAGTTAATTTAGAATCTGGGAAACAATGGAACAATTTAACATTAATGAGATGAATGAGTGACAATAATCTAAAAATAACTTGAATGGTTTAGAATAATAGATTATATGTGATTTAAGTGCCATTATCTAGACAAGTTGTAATGTTTGTTAGTAGGGTAGAGAACAAATTTAAATAGAATTTATGTCTACGATAACATTGAAAAAAATAATGGTACAATTAACCTAGTAGAATGGAGCTTTTATCATCTTTATCAAAATTTTCAAACATATTATAAAAATTGTCCCAAGATTGCTAGTCTTGTCCTCCTCTTCCTCAGTGAAACTCATGAAGGTAACTAAAAAGTTACATACCCCACATTGCATATAAAAAGCAAAGGAGAATGGGTTGACACTCATGCATGTTTTAAAACTGCATAAACATACTAAAAAAAATTGTTATTCTTTTTCTTGCAATTGGAATTTTATTTATTAAATGTGCTCCTAGAAAATTTAACAATATAATGGAATACAATTCTCCAACATTGGTAATATTGATTGATTTACCTCAAACTCAAACCTTACCAATGTTATTAAAGGGGCAATTCCACCTCCAAGACCAATTGTAATGTTGGACAATCAAATCAAATATCAAACATGATTCTACAAGTGCTTCATAAAAATGCTTCCCGATTTAAATTGATGTCCTTATAAAATGAATATCACATCATTAATATAACCTTTTCCAAACATATAAAGAAAAACTTCATTCCAAATATCTATAGTCTAGTAAAGATTCTTCTAAAAAGTGATCATAATAGTAAATACCTATTTACTTCCAATATAAAAAGGCCCCATAGAGCACCTTTAGCCCTTTTTTTTGTAGACCTTGCGATCTATATTACAACTTGGAATAATGTTATCTAACAATTTAAATATTGAAAAAGATATGAAACATAATGAATGAAACATTAAAATGGGAGCTACTTCATCCCATTTGTGTAATGGGTGCCAATTGAACTTAGACCATAATGCCTAAGATGCATTGATTGTTGTGGCTACAATCTCAACACATATACATTTAATACACACTTCTTGGAAACACAAAACAACTACGTTGTCTGTTTGGAGGAAAACCCAACAATATGAATCAACCATAAAAGCTCACGAATGCTTCAACCCCACTTATAATAGCTTCATGATTTTTGTCATCAATAAAAAGATTCCACAATGTTCCATCCATTTCTTTGTGTGTAGAATGCAAACAAAAACAATGTTAAAATGAAAAAGATCTTCTAAATGTTAGATGCATATTTACTTTGGATGTACACATACAAAGTCAACACCCACTTTTAGAATCCTAATCTCACAAAAATCCCAATTCAAAGTAAGGCATATGTTAAGGTCAACATCTTGGTTAACAAATAAATTTTTTAAATAATATAACTGGAAAAATATGACACATAGTGAAATTTGCACACCCTTATTTTTAAAAAATACAAATAAAATATTGAATGTAGAGAAAATTCAAAATTAAACCTAGCATATTATTAAAAATGATTTGAAATTGTAATTGTAACTTGTAATTGTAAAAATTTAGTCATTATCATTGGTAGTGTGTAGTTGTGTAGAATCCAAGTCAATATGCATCATTTTTTTAATGTTTTCAATAGGTGACAATTCAATTTCAAGTTACAAAGTTAATGGAAGTGGAAATGATTTGTCATTTTCTCAAAATGTAGTGTAATTTTTTTTAGCTAGGGTTTCAAAGTGTGGTGACTAAGGTATCCAAAAAGACTTGCAACATTAATTTTGTGGGCCACAACCTCCACATAATAAAAAGGCTCCATAGAAAAATTAAAAGTACTATTTTTTTTTTGAAATTTAACACAATTTTTTTTCATTTTTTACCATTTTTTAGCTTGTGCTAATCAAGTTGTGACAACCACCTTGAAAAACTAAATGTTTCGAAATTGATGAGGATTGAAACCCTTAAGAATCAACTCTGTGAAAAAAGAAAAAACTTGAAACCCAGCTAGTTTTCTAAAACTTGGAAAACTTTTATTTAAAGAATTGAAACTATTATTCAAACCTTTTTAAAAAACCAAACCAATAGTTTTTAAAAAAAAATGAAAATCACTCAACATTAGTTTAAATCTACTTTTACATTGGAAGATTTAATGAAATAAATATGTACTAAGTTTAGATATAGAAATCATCGTATATTCAAAAGGTGTCATCAAATGAATATTTTATTTTTAATTTGTTAAAACTTACTTGACACATATTACTTAAAACAAAAGCTCACATCATGAAAAATAAATTTCGCAAATATTTTCATTAATTAAATTTTAAAAATGAAAATTGTAAAAATAGGGAATATTAATGAAGAATTATCTTTTTTTTAACATTAAACTAAAAAAATTCAACATACAACAATTTTATAGTGAGATGTGTTGATATTCTTACATTTATTCTTGTCTTAGTTTTATTGGAGCCAAAAAGATAATCCAATTATCTATTTTATTTCACTTACATAAATGCATTCCGAACAATAAATACTCATATCAAGTTCACACTTCACCACCTCATATTTGTAGACACACTCCCATCAACCTACTAAGAAAAACAAGTGGGAGCTTTCTACCAAGACCAGTTTGGCACTGAAAATTAGACATACCAGTTGGTACAATATTCTGGACTAGAAACTTGTTGGGACTCTAGATTCTTGACTGGGCTTGAAAATTTGGGAACACAAAACTTGCATAACAGACGCCATGCCTTTTATCCCCTTTCCAGTCTTGTGGAATGGAACTAAACAATATAACATTCAATTAGTGTTACCACAAAAGCATGAACATCTGTCTAAATGGATAGAATCACCTTCATTATCATGATATGTTGAATTTGATTTATGTGCTAACGTAAGTACTACATTCACAAATAATGTATATATTAAAATTCATGTATACGCAACATATGGGACTCTTTAAGGAACACATCTCAGCTAGTAAAAGTAAGACTAATTAAACATTTTGTGATTAAAATGAAATCAATACTTCGCCTCATCTTAGTATGTGCTCCATCTAATATCATAAAATGGTAATAAATTATACAATAGGACATTGGCATCAATCATGTACTAGAGTATTCCTTAAACAAATTTTAGAATCAAGACTCACTACCATCTTCTCAACACAAGAACCATGGATGATAATCTCCACTTGATCACACAATTCTTGAATTGTTTCCAATAAAAATGTCAAAATTACATGTGCATATGCTTAACTAGGTCATGCCTGTAGCAGCCTATTTTAAACTGGCAATATATATCCCCGGAATGAAAATTTTAAAGTAAAATAACATAAAGTGAATTTGAACGTTTTCAGTAGCTAGAAGTGAGAAAAAATAAAAGTGAAATAAAAAAATCCCCAGACTCATATATGTGCTTATCATTGTGTAGCCAAACATATGAAAGGATGATTAAATGTTTTTACTTTATTTATGGTTTATAGTCAGATTTGGCTAAATCTTCCAAGGGATGATTGTCACTTTTTTTACATCTTCAATGAATGATCAACATGTTTGCTACAAACAGAAATTCCTAAAATAAAATACTGACCTGTACACTATGTTTGCTATAAGATTGGACACATGGATGCCATGGCCCCACTAGTTTGACTAGTTTGTTACATAGCATATAACAAATTCTCAGGAGATTCATGGCCATTTTCTCACACCTAATTGTTGGAAGCAAAGATGAATAATTTTACCTCGATATTAAAGCCATAAAAAACAAATGAAGGATCAAACCAGGTAAGTTTCTAACCAGGGATGTGCAGGTATCAAAAATGGAACCAAAACCCTGGTGGTTATCAGGGCAGTTCTTGGATCTCAGAACTGCTCCTCAGAAAATCAGAGAACCAGTTCTGATAGATAACCACCATTTTTAAAATTAAATTAAATTAATGGACCGTCAAAGACCTATGATTTTGTGCTCGTTCTTTCAAGGAATCTGCAGTTTGTTTAAAATAACCATTATCGCAAGTTCTTTGATTCTGGTTATTATTTTATTTTATTTTTCAAAAAGTGTAATTGGCAGATCTTGGGTTCCAATATTTTCAAAAACTGAAACCAGGGTTTATTATGAAAATCAAACGCCCAACACAACACACCCTAAAACATTTCTCCCAAAAGAACAACTAGTTGTAAAGTTCTAGACCTCAACAATGCCATGATCATTTGGCACGGTCATCATTCTCAACCAGGATTACCCCACTTGGGCAGCCCTTCACGAAATTTAAAAACCTCCGCCTAGAATTGTAGGGTATCTGGACACACTTATATTGTGGAAGATTACCCAGCATGCATTCCAAGCGCAAGCAGGACATGGTATGACATTTCGTCCAAGTGCTCCATTTCATCCAAGTGCTTTTCATCCACATGACTCTCTCCCTCGTATTTCATCCAAGTCAAGTGTCTTTTATCTGCTTTTCATCCATGTTTCTACCATGTCATCCAAGTCAAGTGCTTTTCATCCCCATTTCATCCACGTCAAGTGCTTTTCATCATGCTTTCATGTTAATCTTTCGCCATTGGTCCATCTCGCTTGGTCAAAGTGGTTTTCATCACACTTTCATGGTAATCTTTTGCCATTGGTCCATCTCGCCTTTCATATGTTTCCTTGGTGATCTTTCATCCAAGTGCTTTTTATCCAAGTTTCTGCCATTTCATCCAAGTTCATCCAAGTCCCGCCTAGTATCAAGCACCCCAGGTGGGCCATGACATTTCATCCCCATTTCGTAATCTTTCGCCGTTGGTCCATCTCGCCTTTCACATACTTCCCAGGCGATCTTTCAACCAAGTGCTTTTCATCCGAGTTTCGGCCACTTCATATGTGTTTCGGGTGATCTTTCATCCAAGTGATTTTCATCCAAGTTTCGGCCACTTCATCCGCTCCCCAGGTGCCCCTTCATCCAAGTGCTTTTCATCCAAGGGTGATCTTTCATCCAATTGCTTTTCGTCCACAACTTTATGCCACTTCATCCATTTTTTACCCTTGCCGCAAGTGCCCACTTCATCCACATCTGCTTTTCATCCAAGTTTTATGTTCCAGCATCTTCTTCTTCCCCCCTTCCTCCCTCCAAGTTTCATCCAACTTCCTCCATCGAAGTTTCATCCCCCTCGACAACTTCATCTTTCCGCCACTCCCCGGGGCACTACTTTTCATCCAAGTTTTATGTTCCGGCATCCATCTGCTTTTCATCCAAGTTTTGTGCCTCTTCATCCACTCCCCGAATGCCCTTTCATCCAAGTGATCTTTCATCAAAGTGCTTTTCATCCACTTTATACCATTACATCCATCTTCATCCATCCATGTTTCATCCAACCATCGAGTGCCCCTTCATCCATCCATCCAAACTTTTGGCCCTGAGTGCTCACATCATCAATCTGCTTTTCATTTAAGTTTTATGTTCCAGCATCTTCTTCCTCCCTCCAAGTTTTATCCAACTTCCTCCTTTCAAGTTTAATCCCATTCCACATCTTCAACTTTTGGCCACTCCCGGGGCAGTGCTTTTCATCCAAGTTTTGTGCCCCTTCATCTATCTGGTTTTCATCCAAGTCTTGTGCCCCTTCATCCATTTTATTTTCATCCAATTTTTATGTTCCAACATCCATCTATTTTTCATCCAAAATTTGTGCCCTTTCATCCATATTCTTTTCATCCAAGTTTTGTGCCCTTTCATCCAAGTCTTGTGCCCCTTCATCCATCTGCTTCTCATCCAAGTTTTATGTTCCAACATCCATCTGCTTTCCATCCAAGTTTTGGGTTTTGTCATCAAGCTGCATTTCATCCAAGTTTTGTGTTCTGTCATCAAACTGTGTTTCATCCAAGTTATTTGCTCGGTCATCGAACTTCTTTTCATCCAAATGTTCCGCATCTTCATCCATTTTCATTTCATCCAAGTTTTGTGTTTTGTCATCAAACTTTTTTCATCCAAATGTTCTGCATCTTCATTCATCTGCATTTCATCCATGTTTTGTGTTCCGTCATTGAACTGTGTTTCATCCAAGTTTTTGTTCCATCATTGAACTGCTTTTCATCCAAATGTTCTGCATCTTCGTCCATTTTCTTTTCATCCAAGTTTTGTGTTCTGTCATCGAACTGTGTTTCATCCAAGTTTTTTGTTCCGTCATCGAACTGTTTTTCATCCAAATGTTCTGCATCTTCATCCGTCTACTTTTCATCCAAGATTTATGCTGCGTTATCCAGTTGCATTTCATCCAACTTTTATGTTTTGGCATCCATCTACTTTTCATCCAAGTGGTGTGCCTCTTCATCCATCTGCTTTTCATCCAGGTTTTATATTTCGTCATCGAGCTGCATGTCATCCAAGTTTTATGTTCCGGCATCCAATTTTTTTCATCTAATTTTTTAAGCTTTTCATCCATCTGCTTTTCATCGAAATTTTATGTTCTGACATCCATCTACTTTTCATCCAAGTTTTATGGTATGCCCTCCATCTACTTTTCATCCAAGTTTTATGGTATGCCCTCCATCTACTTTTCATCCAAGTTTCATGTTTCGTCATCCAACTGCATTTCATCTAAGCTTTTTCTTTCGTCATCTAGGTGCATTTCATCCAAGTGTTATGTTTCGTCATCCAGTTGCGTTTCATTCAAGTTTTGTGTCTCTTCATCCATCTGCTTTTCATCTAGGTGTTGTGTTCTATTCCGTCATCCATCTTCTTTTCATCCAAGTTTTGTGCTGCTTTTTCATCCAAGGGTTGTGCCTCTTCATCCATTTTCTTTCTCATCCAAGTGTTGTGCCTCTTCATCCATTTTCTTTGTCATCCAATTTTTTGCCTCTTCATCAATCTACGTTTCATCCAAGTGTTTTGCCTTTTCATCCATCTGCCTTTCATCCAAGTGTTCTGCCTATTCATTCATCTGCATTTCATTCCTGTTCTTTTCATCCAAGTGTTATGCTTCTTTATCCAGTTGGGTTTCATCCAAGTTTTGTGTTGTGTTCCGTTTCATCCACCTGCGTTTCAACCAAGTTTTGTTTCATCCATCTGGTTCTCATCCAGGTAGTGTGTCTCTCCATCTACCTGCGTTTCAACCAAGTTTTGTGTTGTGTTCCGTCATCCATCTGCTTGTCATTCAGGTGGTGTGCCTTTGCATCCACCTACATCCATCTAGGTGGTGTGCCTCTTCATCCACCTGCGTTTATCCAAGTGGGGTGCCTCTTCATCTACCTTTTTTCATCCAGGTGGTGTGCCTCTTCATCCACCTGTGTTTGAGCCAAGTTTTGTTTCATCCACCTACCTTTCAATCAAGTTTTGTTTCATCAGCCTGCGTTCGAGCCAAGTTTTGTTTCATCCACCTACATTTCAGTCAAGTTTTGTTTCATCCACCTACGTTTCAGCCAAGTTTTGTTCCATCCACCTCCGTTTTAGCGAAGTTTTGTTTCATCCACTTGCGTTTTAATGTAGTTTTGTCTCATGCATTTTCTCTTCATCCAGGTGGTGTACCTCTCCATCCATCTGCTCTTCATCGAGGTGGTGTGCCTTTCCATCCACCTACGTTTTAGCCAAGTTTTGTGTGCCTCTGAATTCACCCGTTCAACCATCCAGGTGTGCCTCTCTTTGCGTTTTATGCAGGTGGTGTGCCTCTGCGTCCATCTCCTCGTCATCCTGGTGGTGTGCCTCTCCATCCACCTACGTTTCAGCCAAGTTTTGTGTGCTTCTGCATCCACCTATGTTCAACCATCCAGGTGCGCCTCTCTCTGCGTTTCATCCAGGTGCTTTTCATTCATCCAGGTGGTTCTGTTGTCGTGCCTCTCTCTACATTGCATCTAGGTGCTGTTCATTCATCCAGGTGGTTTTGTTGTTGCGCCTCTCTCTCCGTTGCATCCAGGTGCTTTTAGTCCATCCAGGTGGTTTTGTTGTTGCGCCTCTCTCTCCGTTGCATCCATGCGCTTTTCATCCATCCAGGTGGTTTGGTTACCCCTCTCTCTGCATTTCATCCAGGTGTTTTTTGATCCATCCAGTTGGTTTGGTTCTGCATTTCATCCATCCTCTTTTCATTCATCCAAGTGGTTTGGTTGCACCTCTTTGTGTGTTTCGTCTATCTTCTTTTCATTCATCCAGGTGGTTTGCTTGTGCCTCTCTCTACGTTTCATCCATCCAGGTGGTTTGGTTGTGCGTTTCATCCACGTGCTTTTCATCCATCCAGTGGTTTGGTTGTGCGTTCATCCAGGTGTTTCATCCATCCAGTTGGTGGGTTTTGGGTTTCATCCAGGTGCTTTTCATCCGTCCAGGTGGTGGGTTTTGCGTTTCATCCAGGTGTTGTTCATCCATCCAGGTGGTGTGTTCTACGTTTCATCCATCTTCTTTTCATCCATTCAGGTGGTGGGTTGTGAGTTTCATCCATCTTCTTTTCATCCATCCAGGTGGTGGGTTGTGCGTTTCATCCAGGTGCTTTTCATTCGTCCAGGGGGTGGGTTGTGCGTTTCATCCAGGTACTTTTTCATTCGTCCAGGGGGTGGGTTTTGCGTTTCATCCAGGTGTTTTTCATCCATCCAGGTGGTGGGTTCCGCGTTTCATCCAGTTTCTTTTCATCCGTCCAGGTGGTGGGTTCTGCGTTTCATCCATCTTCTTTTCATCCATCCAGGTGGTTCAGTTGCGCCTCTCTTTGCGTTTCATCCAGGTGCTTTTCATCCATCCAGGTGGTAGGTTCTACGTTTCATCCATCCAGGTGGTGGGTTCTACGTTTCATCCATCCAGGTGGTTCAGTTTCGCCTCTCTTTGTGTTACATCCATTCTCTTTCCATCCATCGAGGTGGGTACGTGTCCAATCTGGTTCTGCGTTTACATCCAGTGCCTTTCCATCCATCTATCGGGTTCTGCGTTACCTCCATTCTCTTTCCATCCAGGTGGTTCAGTTGCGCCTCTCTTTGCGTTACAAGCTTTTTTTCATCCATTCTGCGTTACATCCATTCTCTTTCCATTCACCCAGGTGGTGGCTGTGCAATCTTCTTCTCCGTTCACATCCAGGTGCTTTGCCTCCATCCATCCATGCTTGTGCAATCCATGGGTGGCAGGGTGGGTCCATGCTTTTCATCCTTCCAGAATCCATGTGGTTCTGCGTTCCAGGTGTCTTGGTGGGTTTTTCTTTGGGTGGGTGTGCAATCTGGTTCTGCGTTTACATCCAGGTGGTTTGCCTCCAGGCATCCATGCTTGTGCAATCTTCCAGCCATCCATGGGTGGGTGTGCAATCTGGTTCTGCGTTTACATCCAGGCATCCATGCTTGTGCAATCCATGGGTGGGTCGAAGAAACAAAAAAAGGGGTTCTGTGTTTACATCCAGGCATGCATGCTTGTGCAATTCATGGGTCGGTCCAAGCAACAAAAAAAGGGGGGTGCGCGGGTTCTACGTTTACATCCAGGCATCCGTGCTTGTGCAATCCATGGGTGGGTCCATCCAGGCATCCAGGCTTGTGCAATCTTCCAGCCATCCATGGGTGGGTGTGTAATCTGGTTCTGCGTTTACATCCAGGTAGTTTGGTCCAGGTATCCATGGTTGTGCATGGGTGGGTCCGAGAATCAAAAAAAGGGGTTCTGCGTTGACATCAAGGTGGTTTGGTCCAAGCATCCATGCTTGTGCAATCCATGGGTGGGTCGAAGAAACAAAAAAAAGGGTTCTGTGTTTACATCGAAGCATCCATGCTTGTACAATCCATGGGTCGGTCCAAGCAACAAAAAAACGGGGGTTCGAGAAGACAGCAGCTCACCTAC
>Ga0116229_10015373_pt1 | contig 10441 bp, 8 predicted proteins | sample S1TSphgellanicum_3_FD_87313 | JGI IMG/M metagenome (GOLD analysis project Ga0116229, IMG submission 87313) | Host-associated microbial communities from peat moss isolated from Minnesota, USA - S1T2_Fc - Sphagnum magellanicum MG | ecosystem: Host-associated > Plants > Peat moss > Unclassified...
GACCATCGCCGCGACGTCCTCCATGCCGGACGAGAGTCCCGCGGCGTGCGCGCCGGCACGAGTCGCCGCGTTGGCCGCCGCGTAGCGCGCGCCGAGCGCGAGCTTTTCGGTACGGAACAGCTCTACGCGTTGCCGCATGCCTTCCGTCAGCGACTCGAGCGCGACGCGCTGCGCGCCTAGTTGCGCGACCTCCGCCAGGAGGCGATCCCGCTGGAGCGCGACGAACGCCTCGCGCTCGAGCGCGCGCCGCGCCGCCGCATCGTCACCGGCAAGCGCCGCGGCGCGCGCGGCTTCCGTGTGGCGCTCGCCGCCGGCTCGCAGCGCTTCCGCTTCGAGTTCCAGGCGCTTCTCGCTCGTCAGTACCTCGACGACCCCGCGCCGCGCGTCCGCTAACGCGGCCAGCGCCTTCGCGTAGGCCGCCTCGAGGGTCTCACGCGGATCCTCGAAGCGGTCCAGCGCCGCGTTCGCCTTCACTTCGAACAACGAGGCGATGCGGGTCCAGAGGCTCATAGCCGATCCCGCTCCGGGCCGGCGACCGCGCCACCGCCCACTGCAGCATTCCCGGCCGCACCGTTGACAGCCGCAGCGCCGTTGGCCGCGCCGTTGTGGACCGCCGTCTTCGCGAGCAGGCTGCGCGCGAGGCCGAGACCCGTGGCGCCCTGCGCCATCACCTTGCTGACGATGTCGCTGACGCCTTCGGCGCCGTTGAGCACGATCAACTGATCGATGTTGTTGAATGCCTTGGCCGCCGCTTCGACGATCTGCGGCCACTTCTCGGCAAGCTGCTGCCCGATGACGGCGTCCTGGTTCGTCGCCAGCGCTTCCGCCCGCGCGCGGATCGCGTTCGCTTCGGCGAGCAGCCGCGCGCTGATCGCGTTGCCTTCGGCCACGCCCTTGGCTTGGGTGGCGGCCGCTTCGGCTTCACCGATTTGGCGCACCGACGACGCTTGCGCCGCGGCCTGCAATTCGACTTGGCGCGCCCGCGCTTCGGCTGCCGCGATATCGGCGTCGCGCTGACCGGCCGCGACGGTGCGCTTCTCGTAGGCAGCGGCGTCGGCCGGTTTGCGAACCGTTACTTGAAGTTCCTGTTCGCGGCGCTCGGCCTCCAGTTGCGCGACCTTCGTTTCTTGGACGACGACTTCTTGACGCGCGGTGGCTTCGGCCAGCGGCCCTGCGAGCTTCGCTTGCGCCGCGGCGCGATCGACGTCGGCTTGGTACGTCGCCTGTTTGATCGCGCTATCGCGCACGGCTTCGGCCTTGAGCGCGGCGGATTTCTGTTCGGTCTCGGTCGCTTCGCGGTCCGCGTGGGCTTGCGCGATGCGCGCGTCCTTGAGCACCGCGACCGCGTGCGGCTTCGCGAGGTTGGCGATGTAACCGGTCGGATCTTCGATCTCCTGAATCTGCAGGGAATCGATAACGAGGCCTAGCTTCTCCATCTCGGTGCCGGCGGCGGCACGGGTCGCTTCGGTCAGCTTGTCGCGTTCGCGAATCAGTTCTTCCACGGTCAAGCTGCCGCAGATCGCGCGCAGGTGGCCGGCGAACACGTTTTGGATCCGGACGTTCATCTGATCTTGCTGATCGAGGAAGCGGCGCGCGGCGTTGGCGATCGAGGCGAAGTCGTCACCGACCTTGTAGATCACGACGGCTTTGAGGTGCACGGGAATGCCCTGCTGCGTGACGCAATCGACGGCCAGTTCCGCTTCGTTGAGGTCGAGTGAGAGCTTGCGGACGACTTGCACGCCGGGAATCACGAGCGTGCCGTGGCCGGTGACCATCTTGAAGCCCATGCTCTCGCCGACGCCGCCGGGCCCGCGCCGCGTCCGAAAGCCGGAAATGATCAGCGCTTCGTTGGGCTCCGCGACGCGCCACATCGCCCGGAACAAGAGCAACGCCAACGCGAGCGCGACGGGAGTCGCAACTACGAGCGTGTAGAAAACCGAATTCGAGACATCCATGGAACATCTCCCTCATCCGGGGGTGGGGCCCCGGCCGCGCTCGACCGTCATCGGGTCGCCGCGGTTCAGGCTTGACTGACGATGACCGTCCGGGGCGGGTGGTACTCGATCACGACGACGCGCTCGCCGCGCTCGATCGTCGCATCGCGCGTGCCGGCATACGCCGAAAACGCCTCCGACCCGCCGCGGATGGGCAGCATGACCTCGCCCACTTTCCGCGGCGCGATCGTGCCCGTCACGCGGCCGATCTTTCCGACGACATCCTGGTCGTTCGTCACGTTGCAAACCTCGCGATGCTATACCGCCGCGCGGAGGCGGAGTTACACGCCCTGTGGCGAGGGACTCAGCGCCGCCGAGCGGTAAGTGCGCGCCATGGCCACCGCTTTGCTCGTGATCGACGTCCAGCGCGCCCTCGTCGACGAACTCGAACCCGAGCCGCGCACCGCGTTCCTCCAAACGATCGTGCCCGTCCTGGCACGCGCCCGAGCCGCGCATACGCCGGTCGTGTACGTGCGCCACAACGGGTCCCCGGAAGAACTCTTCCCGGGGACCGCGGGTTGGGAAATTGCCGCCGAAATCGAACCCGAGCCGGGCGAGCCGATCGTGGACAAGCGTTTCCGCGATGCATTTCGGGAAACGAACTTAGCCGAGGTTTTGACCGGGCTCGCCGTCGACGATCTCGTGATCTGCGGCATGCACAGCGAGTTTTGCGTCGATGCAACCGTACGCGAAGCCGAGCGCCGTGGATATCGCGTGGCCCTCGTCGAGGATGGCCACGTGACCTTACCCGGCGGCGGCCTGACCGCCGAGCAGATTCGCGCCCACGTAAATCGCGTCGCGCGCGGACGCGTCGCCCGCCTCGTTCCCGCCGCCGCCACGTTCGCGCCGGCTGCGACGGCGAGCGAACGTTAGAGCATGGCGGGCGTGACGGAAAAGACCAGGTCGTCCAGCCGTTCGAGCCGGTTGAGGACCGCCTCGGCGTCGCTGAGAATGTAACGGTAGAAATAGCGGCACGCCGCGAGTTTGCCGGCATAGAAATCGTCCGCCGGCGCGACGGCCGCGCGGTGGGCTTGGACGAGCCAGCGCCACGCGACGACCACGGTGCCGAACGCGTCGAGATAGGCCGTCGACTCGGCGAGCGCGCGTTCGGGGCCCAACGTGACCTGCGCGTCGAGCAGTGTTTTGGTGACGCGCACCAGCGTGTCGCGCGCGCTGCTCAGCCGTGCCGATTCTTCCGCTAACGCCGGGATCTGCCGGGCGGCGGCGAGTGCGCTTTCGATGCGCTCGAGCAGCAGTCGCAATCCCGCGCCGTCCTTGAGCCGCAGCTTGCGGCCGAGAAGATCGAGGCCCTGGATGCCGGTCGTGCCCTCGTGGATCGGGTTGAGCCGCTGATCGCGGAAATAGCGTTCGACCGGATACTCGGGCGAATAGCCGTAGCCGCCCAAGACTTGAATCGCGAGCGACGTCGATTCGATGCCGTGCTCCGAAGGCCACGTCTTCGCGACGGGCGTCAGCACGTCGAGCAGAAACGCGGCGTCGTCGCGCTCGGCCGCGCTCGCGGCGGCGATCGACTCGTCGACCAGACTCGCGCAGTACATCACGAGACCAAGGCCGCCTTCCGCGATGGCCTTCTGACGCAACAACATCGCGCGCACGTCGGCGTGATCGATGATCGAGACCTGCGGGGCGAGCGGATTCTTATCGCTGAGCGAGCGCCCTTGCGGCCGGTCCTTGGCATACTGCAGTGAATATTCGTAGGCGGCGAGGTTGAGCGCGACGGCCCCGGCGCCGACCGCCACCCGCGCTTCGTTCATCATATGGAACATCTGGCGCATGCCGTCGTGCGGCGCGCCGACCAGGTACCCAACGCATTCGCCGCGTTCGCCCAAGGTCAGCACGGTGTTGACGATGCCGCGTTGCCCGAGTTTGTGATTGAGTCCCGTGACGACCGCATCATTGCGCGCGAGCGGATTCCCCTGCGCGTCCAGCGTGTACTTCGGAACGATGAAGAGCGAAATACCTTTAACGCCCGGCGGTCCGCCCGGAATCTTCGCGAGCACGAGGTTCACGATGTTCTCGCTGAGGTCGTGCTCGGCGGCCGAAATCCACATCTTCGTGCCGGTTAGCCGATAAGAACCATCGGCCGCGGGCTCGGCTTTCGTCGTGATGTCGCCCAGCGACGAGCCCGCCTGCGGTTCCGAGAGCGCCATCGTGCCGAAGTAGCGGCCCTCGATCATCGGCGCCATCCAGCGCGCGCGCTGCTCGTCATTCGCGAACGCCGCGAGCAAGTGCGCCGCGCCGACTGTCAGCCAACCGTATCCGAACGCGGACCCGTTGGCGGCGTTGAACACAACCCCGACCGCCATGGTCAAGACGCTGGGCAATTGCAACCCGCCGTCTTCTTCCGAAAACGAGGCCGCGAGAAAACCCGCTTCGATCAGGGCGTCGAGCGCCGGCTTGAGCCGCGCCGGCGTCGTGACGTCGCCGTTTTCGAGGCGATAGGGGAACGCGTCGAGTTCGGCCGCAAGGGGCGCCAAGTAATCGCCCGCGATATCGTACGCGGTGTCGATGATGGCGCTCGCCGTGGCTCGATCGTGCTCGGCGAAACGCGACAGTGCCAGGATCTTCTCGAAATCCAGAACTTCGTAGAGCTGGAAGTCGAGGTCGCGCCGGCGCGGCGAAAGCTGGGTCGAAGCGGTTGCGAGCATGAGCGGGGGTTCTTTACGGCGAGCCGACACCCCCGCCGATGCGCGGCGTCACGTGACACCATGCGAGAGCGTCGAGCGACTCCCGCTCGTTCGCGGGCCGCTTAGCGCGCGGCCACCTCGGCCGGTCCGTATGCCGCCTCGATCACGGCGGCGAACTTCTCCTCGACGACGCGGCGCCGGATCTTCATGGTCGGTGAGAGGTCGCCGTCCTCGATCGTGAGGTCGCGCGGCAAGAGCGCGATCCGGCGAATCTGCTCGAAGCTCGCGAGGTCCGCCGTCTTGGCGGCGACTTCGCGCTGCATGAAGTCGTGAACGTCGTGGCGCGCGGCGATCGCCGCCGTCGAAACGCCGTCGCCGATCCCAAGCTCGGCGCGAATCGCGACCCAGTTGGGCACGACGAGCGCGATCGGGAACGGGTGGCCGTCGCCGATCACGAACACCTGGCCGACCAGCGGCGAGCGCCGGATCGACGCCTCGACGCGGCTCGGGGCCACGTACTTGCCGCCGGAGGTTTTGATCAGTTCCTTCTTGCGGTCGGTGATGAACAAATAACCGTCGTCGTCGAAGCGGCCGATGTCGCCGGTGCGGAAAAACCCGTCTTTCGTAAACGGCTGAGGACCCGCGAGATGGTAGTAACCGGCCATCACGTTAGAGCCCCGCACCAGAATCTCGCCGTCCGAGTCGATCTTGACTTCGACTCCCGGAATCGGTTTGCCGACCGAGCCGTAGCGAATCGAGGTGTGCTTGTTGAACGAAACCGACGGCGCCGTCTCGGTCAAACCGTAGCCTTCGCAAATCGGCAGCCCCATGCCCGCGAACGTCAGCGCGATGTCGCGGTGCAACGGCGCGGAACCGCTGACGAAATACCCGAGCCGGTCGAGTCCCAGGCTCGTGCGAAGCTTTCCGAACACCAGGCGGTCCGCGATGCCGTGCTGGAGCCGCAAGGTCGCGGACGCGGAGCCGCGATCGAGGCTCGCGGTCGCGTATTCGCGGGCCACCCGCACGGCCCACGGCACGAGCGTGGCTTTTATCCCGCCGGCCGCCTTCGCGCCGTCGTACACCGCCGCGAGCAGCCGCTCGAAGATTCGGGGCACGAGCGCGACCGTGCGCGGCCGCGACGCCTTGAGATCCTCGATGAAATAATTCGGCTGCGTTACGTAGATATCGGCGTTGTGTAAGACGTTGCCGAGGATGCTCGAGTGCTGATAGATATGTGCGAACGGCAGCACGCAGAGCACGACGGCACCGTCGAGCGGAGCATCGTCTTCCAAGGCGTAGGCAAAGGTCGCCTGCACGCTCGAGAGTAGATTTTCGTGCGTCAGCATCACGCCTTTGGGCTGACCGGTCGTGCCCGAGGTGTACATCAAGACCGCGAGCGAGGTGGGTTCCGGGTTGCCCGCGAGCGCGGCGACGTTGCCGGGAAGTTCGGCAAGCAAGTCAGCGCCGAGCGCTTCGAAGACCGGCAGCGAGTCGGGACCTTCGCCGTCGAAATGAATGATGCGCGGCACGTGCGGACAATGCTCGCGCAGCCGTTCGGCGTCGGCCGGGGTCTCCGCGAACACGAGCTTGACCTCGGCGTCGCCGAAAATGAAGTCGAGTTGATCGAAGGCGGTCGTCGCGAAGACCGGCACGACCACCGCACCGGCCAGCGCCACACCGAAGTCGGCGGCGATCCAGTCGACCCGGTTCTCCGACATCAAACCGACCCGGTCGCCCGGGGCCACGCCGGCTGCGCGCAACGCGAAGGCGAGCGCGCGGGCGCGTTCGAGCATACGCGTCGACGACGTGAACCGCCATTCCGGCGCGCCACGACGCTCCGCGAAGGCGCGTTCGCGGGGGCGGCTCAGGGCCTCCGTCAGGAACGGCGCAAGGGTCGTCACCCGGCCGGCGTCGCCACCGGCCGCGGCGCGAACGAACCGGCGCCGGCGGCAACTTCCGCTAAGAGCGGAGCCGGTTCCCACTGCGGGCCCAGTTCCGCGTGCCACGCCGTAACCTGGTCGAAGATCTTCTTGACGCCGACGGTATCGGCCCACCACATCGGCCCGCCCCGATACCACGGAAAACCGTAACCGAAGATGTACACGATGTCGATGTCGCCCGGTCGTAGCGCAATTCCGTCGCCCAAGAGTTTCGCGCCCTGATTGATCAAGGCGTACATGCAGCGTTCGACGATTTCTTCCGAAGTAATCGAGCGTCGCGTGATTCCCAAGCGCGCCGACTCCGCTTCGACGATCGCCTCGACCTCCGGATCGCGCGTCGGCTTGCGCGCGCCGTCGGGATACTGGAAGAATCCCTTGCCCGTCTTCTGCCCGAGGCGCCCGGCCTCGTACATCCGCGTCCCGAGTTCCGACGCCCGGTACGGCAACTTCGGCGCTTCGAGCGAGATCTTGTAGCCGACGTCGATGCCCGAGAGATCGGCCATCGCGAAGGGCCCCATCGGGAAACCGAAGTCCTTGATCGCTTCGTCGATCTGCCAAGGCGTCGCGCCTTCTTCGGCCAGGAAATTGGCTTCGCGCGCGTAGGCCATCACCATGCTGTTGCCGATGAAACCGAAGGTGTTGCCGGAGAGCACGCCCTTCTTCTTCAGTTTCTTCGCCAGCGCCATGGCCGTTGCGATCGCGCCGTCCGAACTGCGTTTTCCGCGGACGACCTCGAGCAACTGCATCACGTTGGCGGGCGCGAAGAAGTGGAGACCCACGACGTCTTCGGGTCGCTTGGTAACGTTCGCGATCTCGTCGATGTTCAAGGTCGAGGTATTCGAGGCCAGCAGCGCCCCGGGCTTGATCGCTTTGTCCAGCGCCTCGAAGACCTGCTTCTTGATCGCCATCGATTCGAAGACCGCTTCGATCACGACGTCGACGTCCGCGAGTTGAGCGTAGTCGTCGACGAACGTTATCGATTCCACGCGCGCCTGCGCTTTGTCGGGCGTCAAGCGGCCCTTCTTCACTTGCGCGGCGTAGGTGTCGGCGACGTGTTTGGTGCCGCGCGCGATCTGCTCGGGGTTGACCTCGATCACCTTGACCGGCAGCCCCGCGTTGGCGAACACCATCGCGATGCCGGTCCCCATCGTGCCCGCGCCGACGACCGCGGCGCTCGCGATTTCCTTGGCCCTGGCGTTCTCGTCGAGTCCGGGAATCTTCGCGCTCTCGCGTTCGGCGAAGAACAGGTGCACCGCGGCTTGCGACTGCGTGCCCGCCAGCAACTCGAGAAAGAGCCGTCGCTCCTCGGCAAGGCCATGGGCGAAGTCGTAGTCGGCCGCGGCGACGACGGCGTCGATCAGCTTGTGAGCGGCGAACCCACCTTGCTCCTCGGGCGGCACCATGCCGTGCGCCATCGCTACCATCGGCGGCGGAATCTTGATCGAGAGACCGCTGATGCGGAACTTCGTACCCGCCCGCTCGAGCGCCAGCGCCACCGCGCGCTCGATGAGGTCGCCCTCGGCCACTTCGTCGAGGATGCCGATCGCCTTGGCTTGCTTCGCGTCCTTGAACGAGCCCTTGAGCATCATGTCGAGCGCGATCTGAATGCCGGCCAGGCCGCCGTTCATCGGGTTGCGGGCCGCGAGCAGGCGCGGCAGCCGCTGCGTTCCGCCGCCGCCGGGGAGCAGCCCTAGCAAAATTTCCGGCAAGCCGATCCGCGAACGCGGCGTCGCGATCCGGTAGTCGCAGGCCAGAATAACCTCGCAGCCGCCGCCGAGCGCCGGACCGTCGATCGCCGCGACGAACGTCAGGTCGCTCTTTTCGATCGCGGCGATCACGTCGCGCACGTTCTTGGAGCCGGGCCCCGGCGGCCGCTGGAATTCGTTGATGTCCGCGCCGCCGCTGAAGAACCCGTTGCGCCCCGTGATCACGACCGCGCGCACCGAGGGATCGGCGGCGATCGCTTCCAACTCGGCCACGAGTTCCGAAGACTGCGCGTTGGAAAACGCGTTGACCGGCGGATTGTCGAGCGTGAGCACGCGGACTCCCGACCGATCCTCCGCGGTGACGATGCGGCTGCTAGTTAACACGCGGGTTGACCTCCTGGATCAAGCGGGGGCAGGCCCCGGCTTCCCACATATTGCTTCCGCTGGCCGACACTCCTCGCGCAAATCAGAACCAAGCCTCGGAAACACGGCCGGCGGCCGAAATGGCAATTGCCCGAGGGATGCCGAAGTTGCCTCACGCGCCTCAAGCCGGGAGGGGGCTTACTACCGCGGTTTCCACAGCGGCCGGTGATCGGGTGGCGGTTTCGTGCCTCCCGAAATTCGGTTGACATCATGATGATTACAAAATAGCATCATGATGCTATGCGAACCACGATCACGCTCGACGACGATGTCGCCGCCAAGATTCAAGCGAAGGTTCGCAAGAGCGGCCGCCCGTTCAAAGAGGTCGTTAACGACGCGCTTCGGGCAGGGCTCGCGGTGGATGGCCGGACCAAAGGGCTCCCGCCCTTCAAAATCCTGCCGGAAGAGCTCACGAGGCTCAAACGCGGACCGAACTACGACAAGGTCGAGGAGGTGTTCGATCAGTTGGACGGCCCGGACCGGCTGCGTTGATCGCGATCGACGCGAACTTGCTGCTATACGCCTACGACGAAGCCGCTCCTGAACACGACCGGGCCCGCCGTTGGCTGGAAGCGACGTTCTCGACGTCGCGAAATGTAGGTTTGCCGCTGGTTTCGGTTCTCGCGTTCATCCGTATCAAGACCGACCGGCGCCTGTCCGAGGTGGCGTTGACGCCTCGGCAAGCCACCGAAATCGTGGGGCGCTGGCTGCGCCGCGAGAACGTCTGGATTCTCGAGCCCGGCCCCGAGCATTGGCCGATCTTCTTCGCAAACCTCATAGACGTCGGCGCGACCGGAAGGCGCGTGACGGACGTCCACCTCGCTGCGCTGGCCATCGAGCACGGCGCCGCGTTCTACACGAACGATCGCGATTTTCGCGTCTTCCCCCAACTTGACGTTCGCTTCCCGCTGCGTGACGAGAGCTGACGTCTCCGGGCCGCGGAGCGGCCTTACGGGACCATCGCTTTGAGTTTTTCGAATTCGACGACGACGACGTGGGCGGTGCGCATGTCGATCAGTCGCTCGTCCCAGAAGCGATTCAAGGTCCGGTTGACGGTCTCGCGCGTCGTGCCGATCATGTTGGCCATCTCTTGGTTCGTCAGGCGCAGGGTGATGCGCGTGCCGGTCGGCGCGGGCTCGCCGAAGTTGGCCGCGAGATTGAGCAAGAGTGAGGCGAGGCGCGAGCGGATGTCCTGGGACGTCGTGGCCGAAATCAACTTGTTCGCGGCGCGCAAACGTTCGGAGAGCGCGATGACGAGCAAGCGTCCGATGCGCGGGCTGCGATCGATCAGGGCGAGGAAATCGTCGCGTTCGATCACGCCGACTTCGACTTCGGTCAACGTTCGCACGCTGGCGGCCCGGACCGCGGTGTCGAAAATGCTCATCTCGCCGAAGAAATCGCGCTCTTTGAGAATCGAAAGGATCGTTTCGCGGCCGTCGGGGGCGTTGCGGTAGATCGCGACCGAACCCGAGAGGATCAGATAAAAGGTCTGGCCCGGATCGCCTTCCCGGAAGATCGTCTGGTGCTTGCCGAGGCGTCGCGTCGAGACGAGTTGGGCCACTTCACTCAGTTCTGCCTGATCGAAGTCGCGGAAGAGGGGAACCGCACGAAGCGGCTCGAGACCGATTATCCGGGTCGAATCGTCGTCGCGATGCTTCGGCATGATCATATCCAGACTATCGGCACGACTAGGGCTCCGGTTTACGGGCATGAGGCTCGAGCCCGGCCGC
>Ga0116229_10015375_pt1 | contig 10440 bp, 8 predicted proteins | sample S1TSphgellanicum_3_FD_87313 | JGI IMG/M metagenome (GOLD analysis project Ga0116229, IMG submission 87313) | Host-associated microbial communities from peat moss isolated from Minnesota, USA - S1T2_Fc - Sphagnum magellanicum MG | ecosystem: Host-associated > Plants > Peat moss > Unclassified...
GAGAGACAGAGGGAGAGAGAGACAGAGGAGCACATCAAACTGAGACTGAGGATCGGGCTATGGCGGTTCTCTCTTCTTTGCACCTGTCCAAATTACTCAATCTCCAGCCCTTTCTTTCCACTGTAACTGTCATCACTCCATCAGCCTTCATCCTCACACAAGGGGAGGAGGAGGGGGAAAAAGAGGAGCAAACAAGGCTTGACGAACTCCCAACAACCATCTCCCAGGGTTTCTAACTCTGGTGGGGGAGAGACAGACACAGTGAGCAAAGCGCTGCTCAGACTGCAGCAAATCTGGTTTGTCTTTCATGTTTCTTTTCACAAGCACTTTTGTTTGTTTGTTTGTTTGGTTGCTTGCTTCTTTTAGATAAATTTTTTAAAAAAAATAAATCTTTTTTTGGAGGTTTGTTTTGGTGTGCATTTTTTCCTTTTATGATTAGGTTTTTTTTTCCCCCAGGTTTTATTCTGGTGTGTTTGATTTTTGTTTCTGGGTGCTCTCATGGCATCGTCAAGGTAGTTGGAAATCTTTGATCTTGAGCCTATTAGGGTTTTTCTGTATTGCGGTCTTTTGAAGCATCTGTGGGTGGGTTTTGGAGTATGAAGTTAGCATGAAGAATTTCTCGTTCATAGTATTATCAGCATGTGAAATGAGTGCTTTTTCATTTGAGAATTTGATGCGCACATGTGGATTGTGTTCTTTTTCTTTATTTGAGAATTTGATGCAGATGTGATGATGATGATGATGATGATGATGATGATTATCTATCAGTAGTATATAACCTGGAAATAGTTAGGGTTTGAGGCAGGCAGGGTTTGAAGAAGCATCATCAGAAGAAGAAAGTATGGGAGACTATGGATTGATATCATCATGTTGTTTTTGGTTGTTGTACTACTATGTGGATGGGGATATCTGACTGTAGTGTGTATGTTCGTCTATGTGTGTTTGTTTTGCATTGTGATAGAAAGAAAGAACTCTGGGACTCCACCAAAGTCAACAGAAAATATGAGCCTTGAGGTTGACCTGACGGGGGATGGAGGTGTCTTGAAAAAGATCCTCCGGGAATCCAAACCAGGAGCCTTGCGCCCATGTGAAAACCTTCCTAATGTGGATGGTGAGCCCATCATTTATTAATGTGAAGCATCAAATCTTCTCAAATTGGTTTCCTTTTGAACTGTTTGAGTAGCACTCCTGTGAGCCCACTCCCAAATTACAGAACTACTGAACAAGATGATGCACTTACTTTAATTCAGGAAAAAAATTGCTGCTTTGTTACTGCCGATCCAATTTCTATTCATGGTTACTCAACTTGTAAGTGTGGAGGGTTCTCCATACTTATGTGGGTATGATTCTTGCTGCAGATGCAAGTTAAACTAAGAATGTTGCTTGCTACACCTTCAAAGATGTTGAGCACAAGCCTGACTGCCAAGTGTTTCATTTGGGTTCATAGATAGATCCAGATGCTTTGCAAAGATGATGACCATTTGATGGGACTGTACTTTCCTTAATGGTTGTGCAGTGCAATATGAGGGCAAGCTTGCAGACACAGGTGAAGTTTTTGACTCCACCCGTGATGACAATACTGTTTTCTCCTTTGAGGTGGGCAAAGGGAGTGTGATTCGTGCCTGGGACATTGCCATCAAAACCATGCAGGTGAGAATAAATGAGTGCCTGCTTTCAGGGACTATTTGTATGACTATGTTTGTTGTTTATGCACTCAGAAGAGTTTGGGCCCTCTTCTTATGGCAACACTTCCTGATTCCAACAAGACTTAACAAAGTGTAATGGAATTTGCATTAGCCAAACAAAACTTGAGTTTTCACCTGTTGTCAGTTTTGACAGATATGATGTTGTCATTATGCGGATCTATTGTCAGCTAGTGTCTTGCTAACATATGTAACCTCAGGAAGGGCTCTACCCAATACTTTCCCTGTGGTCTTGGTTTGCTCCATTTGATTTATTGAAGACTTTTTTAGTTGTTTGCATGTCAGTCTCTTTCTGTAACTAGAGGTGAAGCATTCCATTTTCAAGTTTTGTTTCATTCCTACCTTTGATCGTGTTAGCTCTGCTGTGCTTCCTTGGTACCATTCATATAAGGTTTGCTATAAAGAATGATCATGACCAGTTCTTTCTTTTGCTTCTGGAAATGTGACAGAATCTCAGGGTGCAGAATTTGTATAGTTATTGTTTGCCTGGAATTGTTGTTTGCCCTGTGAAACAATGATTACCTTCAACATGTTGTCATGGTGGAGTTTTCTCTGCAATCTCATGGATTTGATGTACGATTTATAGAAGAATTCAACTAGGACTTACGAACTGTCTTTTTCTTTTGTTTTGGACCAAAGGTTGGTGAAATTGCTCTCATCACTTGCAAGCCTGATTACGCATATGGAAAAAGTGGAGCACCACCTGAGATACCACCTGGGTAAGTGTTCTCTCACTTGACATTTGGGAAGTTGAATTGGAGATCAGGGTTAGTAGGCAGATGGCTGTCACCAACAAGTGGGATTCGGTTCCTTTATTGTTCATGCTACTGATCCTGGAGTAATGCTGGAATAGTAGCTCAACTAGTATTGTATACTGTGGCTTCTTCCTAGGCCTGCAGTGTCAGACTCTAGCTCATTCTTTCCACTCTGTGGGTTTTCTTGGTGCAGAGCAACATTGGTGTTTGAGGTGGAGCTGTTGGCAGCCAGGCCACCAAAGGGATCAACTCTTAACAGTGTTGCTGCAGAAAAGGCTAAGCTTGAGTATGCGTGCTACTAACTTCTATGTTCTTGTCATATCATGTCATCATATCCTTAAGTGGGGTTTCCTGGTAGAAAATGTGGTCCTAGAACAGGAAGATTACAGGTAACTACATTTGATGTATGTAGTATTGATCAATCTGCCGCCTCCACTTCTCTAAGTTCTGTTATTCTGTGTTTCGTCAAGAACATTTTCTTGGAACATTTGAACTGGATCTCAGATTGCTGCTGGCACTGTGCAGTTTGTATAGAGGACTTTTCAGTACAAAGGTTTGTGTGTGGTTTTCTTTCTGCAAAGTATTTTGAGGTTTGCAAAGCTGCCTGACAAGTTTATTACGTATGGGGACAGGATGATACGAAAGGAGAGAGACATAGGGGCTGCCAAGAAAGAAGAAGACAAGAAGAAGAGGGAAGAAGCAAAAGCAGCAGCTGCATCCCGCATGCAGGCAAAACTGGATGCCAAGAAAGGTGCTGGCAAAGGAAATGGGAAAGGCAAGGCAGGAAAATAATGGAACCCCAAAATTTGCCCTTAAAAAAAATTTGTACTGAAGGACGGACTGTTGGATTCCTCAGTTTGAGGACAAAGGAGACAACTGACTCTGATAACTTGTGTTTTTTTCTCTTATTTTGAACTTCAAAAAACTCCATATCTTAAATGTACGTACTTTTACAAAAGTCTCTGATTGGCTTTGTTATTGGTTTAGTAACATGTTGGTTTTGATTATTATAAGCAAAGAACCTCCTATGACATGTAATTGGGTATTGGGTTTCACTACTTTTCTCCTTTCTTTAGCTACCCATTTACTACAGTATTATCTCGAGGTATATGAATACTGATGTTTTCTTTAAGTGATTTTCCAATCAAGAACACACAATGCAGTCTGAGTGATTTACCACTTTGATGGTTCTTTCTTTACTTCCATGATCTGAAAGTATTTGGAGACCTGATTTTATGAGGCATTCTCTCTCTCTCTCTCTCTCTCTCTCTCTCTCTGCTGATGTTTTTGCTCATCAGGTGAATGAAATAGTTTCACAACTTTTGTTTGAGAGAATGAAGGGTGCATGGAGGCTGACCGTTTTGGATGAAATCTGGCTGATGCAGGGATGTTGGGTGGATGCATATGTTGTAGAAATGTATCAATCTTGGATTCACCTTTCATTACCTTAATTGAATGATTCTCTTTTCTTTGGAAAATAGTGCAGTCAAGTAGTAATCCACCAAGAAATGCATGAATTGTTTTTGGTGGAAATTTGGAATCCTCTAAAAGATAGATTTCTGGCAAGTACATGTAATTTTCTCTGAATTTGGAAATTACAACAAAAAGATTCGATTTGGACTCATTCATAGAACTGAATAAGAAGTTTATATTTGGTATATTTTTTATACAAAAATAACATTGGTTCAAAATAAGGTCCTTAAAGATTGTTTTGGGTGGTGAATATTATAGACAGTGAAGAAAGTAAATCAGGATCCCAAACTGCTTTTGAATATGTTGAAGAGAAAAGGCGGTTGATTTTTTTAAAACTATTATTTGATCTATAAATAAATTATACATATCTATTACTTATCAAAAGTTTGCCATCTTCATAAATTAATGAAGACAAAATATTGATATTAATTTCATTTATAATTAGGTAGCAAAACAAGCTCATTACACTTTTCTTAAAGTCATACCTAGTCCAGCTTTCTTGTATATTGTTTTAGCACTTGTGAAAGTGCAATAAAACAGTTTGATCCTGATTGTGACCCTCAATGCAAATTAATTAAATAATTTAATACTCACATAACCATTTTGATCTGTTTTGAAGGCGTAAAGGTGCCTGGATTTTTCCTTTGTATTTTCAGCTCCCTCACCTGCCTGAATAAACCTGTTTCCAGCAAGCAGGTTCTTCTACAGTGGAAGGTACTAGCCAGGCTGTACTGGGATCTTCTGACCAGCGGAAGGTACTAGCCAGCCTGTCACTATTCTAAAAAGTGAAAAAAATTCCCAGCTCTGCTTTCCGTAAAAAAAAAAAAGGACCAGAATACAGGCCCTTCCGTGATTTTCAACTTGTTCCCTTGGCCTACCAGCCTTGGGCACGGATCTCAAATCATGGAAGGGCCTGTACTCAAGCCCTTCTCCTATACTTAAAAAACAATTCCATCCTTATTTTGGCTACTTAAAAAAACATTCTATCATCTAATGACTCTTCCTTTTACTACAACTTCAAATTTCCAACTAAAATTTTCCATTATTGAATCTAGAACTTCTCACCTAATCAAGATGCATACACTTCTATGCAACATGCTCATCAGTCAAATCTACATATAACATAGTCCTTTAGACATCAATCACACATCATTGAGTTGAGTTTGAGCCAAAATTTGATGCCCAAATCCTACCCCAAGTGCAAAGTTTTTGAGAGCAAAGCTGTGCACCAGAATTTTGGAATTTGATTTCTGGTTTTCTTCTTCTTGCAGATGAGGAGGATCGTAGTCTGTAACACAACAGAAGTTGTACTAGCACAGTGATATTGCACTATGAATAGATCAATAGGAGGAGTAGGAGATCCCAGCTAGAGTAAAAGAACATTAGAAAAACCTGATTAGTTCAACTAGGTGAAGACCCGAAGCACTATCAAGAAGAAAAGACCAAAAACATGATCAAGAGGAGCCAATTTCGCAAGAGGAGAGAACCATAAAAATTCAATTAGGAGAAAATTAAAAACGCCATTAAAAAAAGTTGAGTTCAATTAGGAGAGGACCAAAAACACCATCAAAAGGAGTAGAGCTCAACCAGGAGAGGACTAGAAGCATCGTCAAGAAAAGTCAAGCTCAACAAGAGAAAGACCAAAAACACGATCAAAAGGAACCAAACTTAGTTAAGAACACACCAAAAGCACAACTAAGAGGGTGAGAAGAGGACCATAATCATGGTTAGGAAGAGTTGAACTCAATGAAAGAAGGTGATGTGCTCCCAAGTCCCTAGTTAGACTCAAGTTGAGTTTAAGTTACTCTCATAGCGGAATTGTGAGGAACTTGGGGCATGCTCCCAACTCTCAACATTAGAAGGGGTAGAGGGGCGTGTTGAAACTCCGGGATAGGATTAGGAAGAGACAAAGCTATTCATTTACTCGAACTTACATCAAACTAACCAACAAGTTGGTTAGTTCTCATTCTGGAGCACCCTTGGTGCTAGGACAAGCCACGAGTAACTCTAGACTCACTTGATTCACCACGGTCCGGACTCAGGGAAGTTATCACCTTTCCCCATATAGTATACTTTGCGCCTCTCCGTGGCACCCGCATCCAAATGACTTTTTGTCCCGGGACTCCCAAGGAGGAGTCTCGAAATTGTCTCGGTTTGGACTTTTGGGACTTTGCATGATCATAATTTTTTGCTCAGATCTTCGATTGGGATGAGGTCTGAAGCAAAGTTGTAACTCTCCTCGAAAGCTTTCCAACAGTTTGTCGCACTCCACCTGCACGCACTGAGGTCAGGTTGATTCCCGACTTTTAGTGGTCGAGAGTCAAATTGCTAATTTTTGCCATAATTTTTGTTGCAGATGTCGAAATGGCTCATGCAAGGCCATTTTCAACATCTACACTTCAATAGTTTTCCAATGATATAAAAAACACCCCAATGCTAAGTGTTTTGACCCCTGCAATCGAGCTCTAAAATTTTAGAAGTCCCGAAGTACTCCAAAGTCCCAATTTCGGGAATGTGAGTTTCATCCTCACACTTTCCTCAAAGTAAGGTTGGGACAGAAGGACTAGAAGCACAAACAAAAAAATTTAAATTTAGCCAGGCAAACACCAAAAGCACAATAAAAAAAGATCTAAACTCATCTAGGAAAACACTAGAAGCACCATTAAGAGGGCGAGGAGGACTAGAATCACGATTAAAAGGAACCAAACTCAATGAGAGGAGGATTAAAACTACTTGATCAAGAGGATCCAAGCTAGGTCAAAAGAAAACCATAACTTGACGACTAGTAAAAGAGGTGTAGAAAATGCGTTGGTGAGGAGGATCCAAGCTAGGTAAGTAGACAACCAAAACATGATGACCAATAAAAGAGGTGTAGAAAATGTGTTGGTGAGGAGGATCCAAGCTACGTGAGTAGACAACCAAAACTTGATGACCAATAAAAGAGGTGTAGAAAATGTGTTGTTGAGGAGGATCCAAGCTTGGAACTGCAACTAGCTTTCAATAGAGCATTGGCACCCACAATTTTTGAGAATTACTTCTCAAGATTGAGTTTAAGGTTTGGTGAATGGGAATGCATACACCCCGTTGATTTAGAAGCCCTAAACTTGATTAATTATTCACCGCATGATTAAAATTGAACAATTGTTTTGATAAATATGATTAGTAAATTTTTCATCCATCGTTGTGATGGGGTAGGTGAAGTTTGGTAGTCAACATATTACTATTTGGTAATAAGTGTCAAAGAAAGTTATCATGGGCTGCCATGTGTTTGACTGAATTTTTTTTTTCCGGTTTTTTACAACCCCAACTTTGAAGGGGCATATTTTTCTCATTTTTCATCCAAATTGAACGAGTTCAAAGCCTGTGGGTGCACAATCTAGTGCTCTACACTTTATCTTCAGACCTCAAACAGAAAGGAGGCCACCTGAATGAGTGATCGGTGACCAAGACACGAAGTGTCTAGTCATTGGCCAGTTTACCCTAAATAACTATGCTCGTTATTACTCAGTTGTGGATGAACCTCAACTGAGTTAATATTTGGTTTCACCTTGGTAACCAATTCTGTGACAAATAGGTCTCATATATAGGTAGATAGGTAGGAAAATAGGTAACTATTAGGTAAGTAGATGCTCTATATACAGGTAAGGGCTGCTTTTACTACCTACCAAAAAAAACCTGCTTGTTGTTTTTTAGGAGGAAGGTAGAAAAAAAAAAAAAAAAAAACAACTGAGATAACCACCATGGTTAGTTAGGGAACTGGAACTCAACAGAAAATTAGGGAACAGAACTCAACAGAACTTACCCTTTACCATTCATCCTTCATAGTGCACTGGTGGGTTCTGGTTCACTGTGGCCCTCTGAATGCATTTACATCCGGCGGCAGTTGGATCTGCTCCATCGGAGTTCAGCAGACAAACGCTACAAACCCTAATTCCTGAGAAAGGCCACGAAGAAGAGAAACATGCAGAAAATCTGCAAACCCTAGTTTCTGACAAAGGCCCTGATAATGAGAAACATGGAGAAAAGCTGAAACCCCTAATTCCTCAGTGAGAAAGGCGAGGAGGCGGAGAAACATGGAGAAAGAGAGCGAAGAGAGGAGAAGACGAGGAGAGAACGAGTCATTGATGACGAAGGACGATCTTGACTCTGTCTCTGCGGCTACGGCCACCGTTGCTCAGCAGTTACACAATCTTTTGAGTCCCTCAGATGTCGATACTCTCAAGCATCAGCAGCTTCTCATGTAAGTACTTTGCTTCTCGTTGTTCCTAACCTTTTACCTCCCGCGCCAAACGAGAAGCGAGGGGAGAAGGAATACCGCTGCTGCGTTCTAAGATTCCGTGCGTGTCCGTAACTGTTTCCTGGTTACGCAATCATGCCTGAACACAAATCATTTGCTTTGTAAGCTCTGAAGTTCTTCTTACTGCATCATCAGAGATGCAGTGCAAGACTTGATTATGTCTGCATTTGTTTTTCTTGAGTTATGATGCCTGAACAGACAAGTTCCGGTGGCAAACACATGGATGGATTTTGCTTTCATAATTCAATGAAAAGAATTTCTTTTTTGCAAGCTTTTCGATTAGGGTTTGGTTCCATTTCTGGACAATGTGATCAGATTCATTCCTTCCTCTCTAACATGATCAAAGCAGCAACCTGCAATTGTGTTGGAGGACAAGCGTTGGATTGACACTCAAAGATTAGGATTGACAAAGCTTGGTTTGCCTTCCCATGTTGATGAGAATGTGGTCAGACTGGGACGGCTGCAAGATAGCAATGCGGTATTGTCACACTTCAATGAGTTTTCAGAAAGGAGTTTTGTTGCAGTGGCAAACAATTTTTCACACAACACACGGCTTTTGAAATCAATGAAGAATGATTTGGACTATGTGTTTCATAAAATCAGGTCAGACTTATGGATTGTCCTCTACTGATTTTTGTCTTCTTTTTCAATCCCATTTTCTGACTTTCTGTAACTTTTATGCCCTAACAGCATTGTTCTTTAATGAATGAGCCAGTTTTTTTGGGAAATGTTTCTTGTGTTTCAAAAGCATCTTTCCACTGCTTCGGAGCTTCTTTTTGGCAAAAGAGATTATTGATTTAGAACCATAGCTTCTGACAACTCTCTCTGAGAAGAAAACACATTCCAGTTCCTCAACTTTGTAGTATGCTACCAATGGATGGGAGTTCTCTGGTCAGTGAAGTATTCTGGTTATGATGTCAAAGTTAACCATGATGTTACTGATGTTGTGTTTCCGCAGTTCACTGAAAAGCCGAATACAAAAGCAATACCCACATGCATTCAAAGACACTGTTGCTGCTTTAGACACTGATGATCAACCTGATCTCAATGTTCCCCAGTGATGCCATGTTTTGGAATTCTCTGTGCAATGTGCAAAAGAATACTTGTATTCCACAAATTGATATAGTTTCAGTGCTCCCAAGGGTCACTTCTTATTCTGGCTTGGATACTCAGTTTTTTATCCTAGTGAAAGAACATCAGCTGATTTGGAGATGTAAAGTTCACACCTGTGATTTTAGCAACTGATGTGCCATTAACGGTGCAGTGGCTCAACCATGTTTGCTCTTGTTGCAAACTGGAATCTGCCAACAGAATCCAACAATTGCATGCTGATAGCTTGTAGTAGAAAGAGTGCTAACTAGTAATATACATTGCTCAATTACTCTTATGTAAGATTTGTGGATGGGCTCATGATAGAGCACCATCTACGGAAGCTAATGTATATTGGCATAATGACACTGAAATGTACAGGAATTTCAGACATTGAGATTTTGCTGTTTTGTGCTAATGACATCTGCATACCAGAGATATGGACAAGTAGGTTGAGCTCCTGTGTACTTGGGACTTCCTATTTTTCCAAGAGGAAATGGGATTCCATTAAGCACAATCTTGAACATATCATCCAGTGAAGCAAAAGATGAATGTTCATAGTTGGTACTCTTCCTGGTTTTGTTGAATGGTTGGAGGAGTGTTGTCAGGCCAGAGTTTACTTTCTTCCGTATATACAATCCGTTTCCTTCTCTGAAACAACCATCACTGCACCAATGTGTCTACCAAATCCACAAGTCCTAATTAGCTGCTCGGGGCCCTCTCCGTTGGTGGGAGGAGGACACCCTGTGATGTGTTATGTTACTGGTTGAGATCACAACAGGGCAGATGTTGAAGGTTCCCTATCCAACTCTGGACTTTGCTTGATGGTGAACCTGCCAGGGGCTTCAAAAACCTGTCAAGCCTCAAAAAAATGCCTACTGTGATGGTCCAGTCTTGCGCCAGGGTAGATCTTGAAGGTTCCCTGTCCAACTCTGGACTTTGCTGGATGGTGGACCTGCCAGGGGCTTCAAAAACCTGTCAAGCCTCAAAAAAATGGCTACTGTGATGGTCCAGTCTTTCGCCAGGGTAGATCTTGAAGGTTCCCTGTCCAACTCTGGACCTTACTGGATGGTGGACCTGCCAGGGGCTTCAAAAACCTGTCAAGCCTCAAAAAAATGGCTGC
>Ga0116229_10015376_pt1 | contig 10440 bp, 9 predicted proteins | sample S1TSphgellanicum_3_FD_87313 | JGI IMG/M metagenome (GOLD analysis project Ga0116229, IMG submission 87313) | Host-associated microbial communities from peat moss isolated from Minnesota, USA - S1T2_Fc - Sphagnum magellanicum MG | ecosystem: Host-associated > Plants > Peat moss > Unclassified...
CTTTCTGGGACAAAATCTTCAGAAAGCGTTTGAAAAGTCGGGAACTTTAAACAGACAATGCTGTGGCTGATAAACTTTTGGTCATGATGTTAATCATCGCGATATAGATCATAGTCTCGTTGGTTGTCGGAAAACCCTTAATTCTGGTTCAGACATGCGATTATTGCTGGTTGAGGCTTTGATTATTGCTGGTCGTTATACTTATCTAACAATTGCTTATATTAATTTATATAACGTTTTTCCTTTGTTTTCCCTAAAAATTTTCTCCTATGTCATTATGAGAGATGAGAGTTATTTTGGTTAACAGCATTTGTTTTTAGTATTGACAGACTTTTTGTTTTTAGTATTTACAAACTTTTCTCCGAAACTTAAATCTCTACACATTTATAATTTCGGAGACAATCTATGTCAGTTTATATAGGCAACCTCTCTTACGAAGTTACCCAAGACACCTTGAGTGCTGTTTTCGCAGAATATGGTTCTGTCAAGCGTGTCCAGTTACCTACTGACCGCGAAACAGGAAAACTACGTGGTTTCGGTTTTGTGGAAATGGGAACAGATGCTGAAGAAACAACAGCTATTGAGGCTCTTGACGGTGCAGAGTGGATGGGACGAGACTTGAAAGTGAACAAGGCTAAACCCAAAGAAAATAGAAGTTCCTTTGGTGGCAACCAAGGTAACTATGGTGGACGTAGCCGTTACTAAGGTTCACTCTTTCAGCTATTTGAGCTAATTTGCTAATTCAACAAATTAATTTCATGTAGTCGAGGCTCAAGTAGAAATACTTGAGCCTTTTTGAGTTAAAAAGTGAGAAAAAATCGGTAGTGGTCAACATGTAGTGAAACCTGACGGGGTGATAAACTATGCTGAAAGACTGATGAAATAAGGATTTGAGGCTTATACTGTGGGAAGTGTAACACTCGAAAAATCAGTACAACCAGTTTTGTCACCAATGTCGCCTGTATTATATCAGACATAATTAGAATTATTGTGACATAGGATATAACTCCATCATCTCCTGTAAGCTAACAGGTACACCATCTGGGGTAAAAGCCATATGTCCACCAGTCATCGCTATGACAATACGGTTCTTGTATGCCCAATTATACCACTCAGTAATACTAGTGTCTAATAATGCTTTTATAGGCTTTGAGCCCTCTCTACAACTCTTAATGAATAATCCAGTCGCGTTCTGACACCAACCTTGTTGCAACGCTTCCTTGACTCTGGCGAACTGCTTGCAGCAGCGCTTCGCTATCGCTCCCTCCACATTCCCCCAATATTTCCGTACAACCCCCATACACGAATCAGGATTAATATTAAGCCTCTTCAACTCAGCCTCAATACTATCCAACTCCGCTTGACTCAACTTACTAGGAACTATAGGAAGAGGACTAACAGAAGCAGAAAAAGGTATGTTATTGGGTGGTTTCAAGTCTATTTTACTATGGTTTTGAGGGACACTGTTGGGGGCGATCGCGAAGCGCTGCTGCAAGCAGTCCGCCTCTCTCACTTTGTCAGATTCAAAGTGAGGTTATTGGTTATTCTATATCCAGATTGTAAATCCAATACTAGAGACTGTAAGTACTACTATTTAAAAGTTACTCCGGCAGCTTTTGCGTCAAAACCGTCAGGGAATTTAGTAGAGGAGTTAGCGATCGCCCCGGTTAAATTCGCCCATCTTAAATTCGCTTTACCTAAATCCGCCCCGGTTAAATTCACTAAACTTAAATTTGCTCCAGTTAAATCGGCAAAGCTTAAATCAAACTTGTATCAATACGCTCTTCTTAAATACGCATTGATTAAAATGGTGAAACTTAAATCAGATACGTTCCATCTCTCTACCCTAATTTCTTTATCTCATGCTAACTACTATTTTTTGCTCTTTAGATCTCATTATAAAAAGCATATAAGGATTTTAACTGCCTTTTAAGTCGAAAATTTAACAGTACTAAAACTACAAATTCCGCCAGGATAACTGGATAAATAGAGGTCATTGTAACCTGTTTTATACCTATCCAAGGAAAAGGAGAAAATAACCATATAGTATGACTTACTTTATTCATCAATGAGTGATCAATGTGGTCATCAAGAATTAAAGAAATAACTATTGGTAATGAAACCACAAATACTAAAATAGCTAATCCCAAAACGTAGCGTTTACTACCTCTAGCTAGAAGAACTAATTGAAATATGCTAGCATAGATCATTGCCAAAATAGTGAATGAAATCAATCCTAACAGAAATTGAGTTTTGTTTAATTGGTAAATCTCAGGTAGAAATAGATTCCAGATAATTCCAGGTATGAAAGCAATTATTATATTGATCGCAATTGCTAGAATAGCAGGACTTTTCTCACCATAAATTAAATCTTTGAATAGAGATTTGTAACTATGTCTTTGACTATTATACCTCGACCATTCTCGAATAATCTGACGATTAGGTGAAAGCGCAAATATTAAACCCAAACATATAGCTATATTCAACAGCATTTGTGAAAAAACTGTAATTAGCAAACTTCCCTCTTCTGAATAGTAGGTTTCACGGCTAGTTGCTAATCCTATAGAAGATACTTGACAGAAACCCATTAAAAAATAACTTTGTCTCTTACTCAGAATAGTGATGTTAGCCTGACAAAAAGAACGTTTTACTACTTGCCAAATACCATGGGAGCAAATTAGGCAATTAGTTATATATAAACAGACGAGACTAAGTAAATTTTTCCCTATTGGTAGATATAAAAAGTCTAACTGACTTAGAGGATGTTTTAATTCATAGTACAATTCCCTAGAATTAACATGATAATAAATACTGTAACCGTGTAAAATATTGGGGAACAGATAATTTATTATTTCCCAAGGAGTCATAAGTATTAGCCAATGAATACAACTATGATAAAGCGGAGAATCATAACTGAGATAGGAAGAAACTAACAACATTGTCCACCACAGAAAAATTGCTATTACACCACTTCCTATCCAAGGTATAAAGTTACTAAACCATCCACGGCATAAACCAAGAAATAGAGCGCCGCTGTAGAAAAGATAACAGCTTGCCAGTATAACTAAGTAATAAATAAGAATGTAGCTTAGAGGAATATTAGCAGCGTGTCCAGCCCAGATATGTAAAGGAATAGCTGTTAAGATAAAAATATAAATCAGACTTGGTACTCCAAGCATTTTCCCTATTAATATACTACGGTTTGACTGAGGACTAAGGCGAATAAAGTTAAGAGTACCAAGTTTCTCTTCTTTGACTAAATCATTTATCAGAAGATAAGTTCCACCGACTAGTAGTGTGAATACGAAAATTACCGTAAACGAGATAAATACGAATTCCCAATGGTCCCGTGACCATGCTTTCCATTCTATCTTATCCAATGGACAAAAGGATTGGGCTAAATAATTTTCTAAGCTCTTAATTTGTGATTCAATATGCTTGAGATGGAGTTTTAAATCAGATGCTGAAGTATTTAGACTGTGATTACTTAGCTTTTCTATAATCAGATTTTTTTGTTTATAAAGATAATCTTTTTGAATTAAATATGGGTTTCCCGCAAGACAATAACTATCTGTTAGAGGATATTTTTGTCCGGGGATTTCCCGCATCTGATATAATAAGATTACTAATTGTAAAAATAATGAACTAGTAGATGTAAATATCAAGTTAATAGGTTTTAGCCGCCCTTTAATCTCTCGAAGTAATTGAGGATGACTTTCGCCTACAGCATTGATAAAATTCTGAATCATGGTAAATATCTCCAAACACAAAAAATAATTGTTAATCGCCAAAATGAAGGTGTGTTATTTTATTTTTTCTACTCATAACTTTAAACTACCCAAATTCGACCAAGAAATATACAGTTGATCTAAATTTATGTAAAATAGGGTTCTGTCACAAAGATAATAGAATGATAGGATATAATCTTTACTAGTATCAATCTGAATCAGCATCATCAGTATTAAGTAGCGATAGCTTCTATCCTGACGGGGTGACGAACTCTTTGAAATCCTTTATTAGGTTAGTGTACTTAAGTTTTCGCCATTTCATAACTCCCATTTTGCACTCCCTCTCCCACAAGGGTTACAATCAGAGTGTTTTTAGGTGGCGAAAACTTCGTGACAGTAACCAATGTAAGCACAAAGTCTCTGAATCAAAGTCAATATTAGGCAAAGAGAAACAAAAGCGAGTAGTGATACATTGACATAAAAATACTACACTTGCACTAATAGACTGGCTGATTGCTCACCGTGCTGATATGTCCAGTAACTTTCCTCTATTTACTTCTTTTGATTTCCATCACTTTGGATATCGGTTGACTGGTGATGGTATTTATAAGATAGTTAGACTAACTTTTCAAATACCCTCTTAGCAATGTAATAAAAATGGAACTAAGTATGAACAATGGCAAGGTGCAATTTATCTTGTTTTTAAGCGTGTTAATAGATACAATAGGTTATGGCTTAATACTTCCGTTATTACCATTTTATGCCTTAAAGTTTGGAGCTTCAACTAATACAGTCACTCTTCTTTTTAGCATATATTCCTTAATATAATTGAACTAAGCTTGGTCTACAAGTTATAAAGCTATATTTGATTTTATTGTTAATAGCTAGTTCGTGTACTGCTATAGCCAGACTAAAAGTTAACATTGTTGACTTGTATTCCTGACTAACTATGAATTTTGTTGTGATTGCAGTATAATGTGGGTGGAAATCTCCTACAGAGTCCATCTTCAGTAAACTAGGATAGTATCCGAGCTCAGATTCTCTGGCATAGTTTGTGCGCACCGTTCCTATGACTTGAGACCCCTTGAAAGCAGCATAAATATGGCTACATTCGTCAAGAGGTTCTGAAATAGTTTTTTTTTAAATGATCTGCATAAAACTGATCTAAACCCATTTCTTCAACATATACCTGATAGCGGAGGCGATATACTGCTTCTTTCTCTTCTGGTGTCTTTACAAGTCTAACTTCCATACTGGTTAGATAATCAGTGATCATTTTTGATGTTTTTAACTTATAGCAAATTGAAGGAGTTAGCCTCCCTAGTACTTAAAGGAATCTAGCAATTTTTGCTATCGCACTCAAGGAGTTAAGAAACAGCCTCTAACTTTTCAAGTTAAATACAAATATAAAAGATTGTTTGTAAATACCTATGATGCAATAGATTGCAGTTTTGTTAACTGACTTAACAATAAGCAAATCATAACCGTCAAATTTAATAAATATCTTTACAAGTCATCTTTGTTTTTAGATCACAAATTTACCATTATAAACTGTATTTGTAAAGTCACTATAGGACTCCTATTTGATTTCCGAACAAAAGTAACGGAGGAAAGGATAACACCTTAAAACTCATGCAAGCAATTTTATTGCCTACATTAGCTGTATTTTATCAGACATACTTATAAACAGGACTTATTTCTAGTAAATATCCGTTAATACATATAGATTAAGCTTATGAGGATTTCTCCTCTTCTCCAAGGCGAAAACTTCGTGACAACAACCACAATCAAGTGTTTTCTCAAAAGTTCTGTTAAGCCTGTCTTAAAAAACATGGGTAAAAAGATATACCACTATGTTTGGGTTTTGAAATCCTCAAGTATCAGGCTTTACTTCTCACGGCATCTGGAGTAATCGCTACATACTGCTGATTAGTTAAGGTTGCTCCTCGAATATCGACTTGTTTAGGAATCACTCGCAGTTGATATAGCAGATCCGCAACCTTTTGTTGAGCAGTAATCACTTCCTCATTTATGGGTCTCATGTCGTACTTTCTTCTACTTAGGGTTAACTCCATAGTATCTACATCAGTCTTGAGTTTTGGTGCCAGAATTTCTGCAGCTTCCCGTCTATTTTCATTAGCCCATTTTCCAACCTGATAATACTCTTCTAAAATTTCTTTCAGAAGTTCGGCATTATTAGTCGCAAAATCCCGCGAAGCTAAATAAAAACTTCCTGGCGTATTAATTCCTTGCCCGTCTCGTAAAAGGCGGACACTGCCATTTCTTAGAAACTTGATCAGAGTAGGATCGCCTGCTACAAAAGCATCAACATTCTTGTTAAAAAATGCTGCTCTCCCATCTGAAATCGTTAAATTTACTGGCTCAATATCACTGATGTTTAGTCCTGCTTCTTCCAATACTTTCACCAAAAAAAAGGTGTTAGCTGTACCTCTAGAATAAGCAACTCTCTTCCCTTTTAAATCTGCTACTGTTTTGATCGGAGAATCCTTGAGTACAATTAGCCCTGAACTTTCTCCAGTTCCCGGTGGAATGTTTACTACATAGACTAAATTAGTACCTGCAGCTTGGGCAAAAATGGGAGGTGTTTCACCAGCAGGTCCCAAATCGATACTACCCACGTTTAAGGCTTCTAGTAGCGGTGGACCAGATATAAATTGTGACCATTTAACAGTTATCCCTTGAGGTAACAACCGTTTTTCAATTACACCTTTTTCATGGGTCAGATCTCCTGAAATCTGGTAGCCAAGACGAACGATCTTGGTACTTTTACCATTTGATATTCTATTTTGACTGTTTTGATTACTAATACTTTTGTTGATTCTATTTATACCGCAGCTTAATGTCGTAAAAGATGCTAGACCGTATAAACCGTAAAGTATATTACGTCTAGACATTGGATACCGAGTAATTGGGAATCTACTCATTAACCTCAACCTCTGAAAGAGCAAGGAGAAATATATTACGGTAAGTCGATCTATTAACCGTAGTATATAGATATCATGTCTATTGAGGATTAATCAAGTAGTCAATCGGATATAGATTTGGCGCATCAGGGGAATAATAAATTAAGAAGGCAGGAGGACGAAGGCAGGAGGCAGGAGGTATCCCCATAAATAAATTTAGGGGATTTAATTTGGAAAAAGAGCTTAGTTGTGCTTTGTGTCAATTGAAATCCAGGATTTATGGGTAATTGCCCACTCTGAGCTTCAGCTGGGCATTGTTTATTCGACAAGAGGAAACACCTCTATTATACGTTGTCTAACATAAGACTAACACTAGCTACACCTAAGTAGTCACTTTTGGTACTAAATGCCATTCTCATCCAAATACGCTTTAATACCTGCTTCCAGATCTTTAAATGCTGCTTCCAAGCTGGGGTAGCTATCTTTGCCCTGATAAACGGTGCCGCCTAAATAGTAGGCTCGGACAAAGGCAGAAATCATCGCATTTTCCCCAACTTCAATCCAGCCAATTTCTTCAACAAAACGGTGAATAGTTGGGTATTGCTCCTCAAAGGATTTGGACTTAGACATTGGTGTTTTCTGATAGGGTCAATTTGCCAAGATATTACAGGACTTGGATGATGGCGCAGAGCGCCCGCCAGAGGCATCGCACTTTAACATGATTTTGAGAAGCAGTTACAACAATGCCTTTCGCCAATCAAATAGTAGTCCTATATTAGCGTTTGGATAGGGGGGAAGGTATTGATGGGGAAGTTGTAATTGAAAGATTGCGTGCTAAACTGTGTCAAGGGAGAGAGAGATAAGAAAGGTAAAAATAAAGCTATATTTTTAGCACTTTAATGTTTTCTAAAGTATGATCATCACAACCAGTAATCAATCCTCCTAATGATTGAATTTGACGCAAATATTCCCCGGCTTGTTTGGCGATCGCTTCTCCAGCCATAATGATGGGTATTCCCGGTGGGTAGGGACAAATAGTTTCAGCGCTAATTCGCCCATAAGCTTGTTCTAAAGTTACTGCTTCGCTTTTAGTAAAAAAAGCTGTTCGGGGAGAAACACACATTTCATGACTCCAGAAAATATTACTCTGATAGGGAAATGCTCTAACTTGCTTTTTCTCTGGACACATCTCGACAAGTTGTTTTAAAGCGTATACTAATTTCTCAATATCTGATTGAACATTACCCAGACTAATAATAAATGTCAGATGGTGTATGGATGAAAATTCAGGAATTACACCAAATTTTTCCGAGATGATTTCTTCAGCAGCAAATCCTGTTAAACCCAATTCACTCACGGTGACAGTTAACCGAGTTGGATCGAGAGCCATAAAACCAGGGGATTTGTCTTGCTGATCTAGGGGTGTAGATAAACCTGTAATTTGAGCAATTTGGGTTTTACCTATTTGAGCAAGTCCCAAAGTCTTTGTCATGAGTGCTTCACCATGTATCGCCATTTGGTGACGCGCTGCATCTAAAGACGCTAAAAGCAAATAGCTGGGACTGGTAGATTGTAATAGTTGCAGAGCTTTATTTAATCTGTCAATATCGATTCTATTACCTTGAATATGCAACATTGATGCTTGTGTCAAAGCACCAAGGGTTTTGTGGATAGATTGTACTGTCAGGTCAGCACCAAGGAATAAAGCTGGAATTGGTAATTTCGGGTGAAAAGCAAAGTGAGCGCCGTGGGCTTCGTCTACTAATAGAGGAATATTATATTGATGGGTGATCTGGGCGATCGCTGCCAAATCTCCACAAACACCATAATATGTAGGATAGACCACCATGACTGCTTTAGCATCAGGGTGCTGTTGGAGAGCAGTTTCTACCCCTTGGGGTGTGACACTGTGAGCAATATCGAGAATTTGATCGTATTCTGGATAGAGAAAAACTGGGTCAGCACCGGAGAGAATTAAACCAGAAATCACCGAAGAATGGACATTTCGTGGCAAAATGATTTTATCTCCCACACCACAAGTAGCTAAGATTGCTGCTACAATTCCACAAGTGGAGCCATTCACTAAAAACCAAGTTTGTGCAGCACCAAAGGCTTGAGCTGCTAGTTCTTGGGCTGTTTTAATCGCTCCTTCTGGTGAAAACAGATGATCCAACTCTGCTAACTCAGTTAAATCGGCTGTAAAAACAGTCTTACCCAATAAATCGGCTAAATGAGGTGAAATCCCCACACCCCTTTTGTGTCCTGGAGTGTAAAAGGGTGAATCAGGACGAGTCGTAACTTCTTTGATCGCTGATACTAAGGGTATTTGGTTTTGATTGAGCATCTATCCAAGTTGGGAAACGGTTGTGAACGATCTTTTCTATTATCTTGGTAAATGATCCTAAAATCCCCAATCTAAAATGTTAAGAGCCGGAATTGTTGGACTTCCCAACGTCGGAAAATCCACTTTATTTAATGCTGTAGTCGCCAATGCAAAAGCAGAAGCAGCTAATTTCCCTTTTTGTACAATTGAGCCAAATGTCGGGGTTGTCGCAGTACCAGATCCTCGGTTAGACGTTTTGGCGAAAATTGCTACTTCCGTCCAAGTTGTCCCAGCCCGGATGGAATTTGTGGATATTGCTGGTTTGGTGAAAGGCGCTAGTCAGGGTGAGGGGCTAGGTAATCAGTTTTTGTCCCATATTCGGGAAGTGGATGCGATCGTCCATGTAGTCCGTTGCTTTGAAAACGACGATATTATCCATGTTGCTGGTTCCGTTGACCCAGCACGAGATATTGAAATCATTAATCTGGAATTGGGTTTATCCGATATCACTCAAGTGGAACGACGGATCGATCGCACTCGCAAACAAGCCCGAACCAGCAAAGATGCTCAATTTGAAGTTACAGTACTAGAAAAGTTAGTTGCGGCTTTGAATGAAGGTAAGTCAGTGCGTCAAGTCAGTTTGAATGCGGAAGAAGCTGAAGTCCTCCAAGGGTTAGGACTGCTGACGCAAAAGCCAATTATTTACGCAGCAAATGTAGCAGAAGATGATTTAGCTACAGGTAATCAATTTGTGGAAAAAGTCCGGGCGATCGCATCTCAAGAAAATGCGCAAGTTGTCGTAGTTTCCGCCCAAGTAGAAGCAGAACTAGTCGAATTACCAGAAGCAGACAAAGCTGATTTCCTAGAATCTCTCGGTGTAGAGGAGGGAGGACTAAAATCTCTGATTCGAGCTACTTACACTTTATTAGGCTTACAGACATATTTCACTTGTGGACCAAAAGAAACTCGCGCTTGGACGATTCATGCTGGGATGTCAGCGCCTCAAGCAGCAGGTGTGATTCACTCTGATTTTGAACGCGGATTTATTCGCGCTGAAACTGTAGCTTATAAAGATTTAGTTGCTCAAGGTTCCATGAACGCAGCTAAAGAAAAAGGCTTAGTGAGAAGTGAAGGGAAAGAATATATTGTCCAAGAAGGCGATGTAATGTTATTCCGATTTAACGTTTAGCATAAAATCCACAGCATCAGAATTTTGCCAAGTCGCTCCCCCCAGACCCGCACGAGCCCGATAGCGAAGCGTTAGCGAGGAACGAGCGTCAGGGAGCGACTATGCATCCAACAATCCACTTTCCTCCGAACATGTAAACTTGAGGAAAGAAGAATAGGTGTTGCATAATAGAGGGAGTTGTTAAAGGAATCTACCATGCAGTGTCCATACTGTGAGTCAAACAAAACACGGAAGAATGGCTTTAGACGAGGTAAACAAAATCACAAATGTACTAGC
>Ga0116229_10015377_pt1 | contig 10440 bp, 12 predicted proteins | sample S1TSphgellanicum_3_FD_87313 | JGI IMG/M metagenome (GOLD analysis project Ga0116229, IMG submission 87313) | Host-associated microbial communities from peat moss isolated from Minnesota, USA - S1T2_Fc - Sphagnum magellanicum MG | ecosystem: Host-associated > Plants > Peat moss > Unclassified...
GATATTGGGCAGAATATCAGATCCAAATGTGGATTAGGATATCAAGTTAGTAGCTATGTTAGGTTAGTAACTAAGTTTTTAAAAAGAAAAAAGATGTAGTTTGCAGTTGCCACAACTTAACATTGTTGCTAGGAGAGGATAAAAAAACCACAGTTCGCGTTTATAATCCTTTTTCATTCTCACTCTACTTACTTTTTCCTTCTTCTTTTCTTTCTCTCTCTTTTCCTTGCTTTAGTTTCACACTCTACTTACTTCCTGCCCTCTTGCAAGTTGTTGCAACGTTTGAAGTAATTTTTTATTTTTTTTCCCCCTTTTCTTTCTTTTTTTTCATTTTTCATTTTTTTGAAGTAAGGTGTGTCTTTTGTTTATTTTGAATCAACTTTGCACCTTGACCTGGATTCATTTTTGTTTAGTTGGATGTAGGTTTCAAGTTTGAAGAATTAAAACAAACCACATTCTTTTTCAAGTATTTTTTTTTCATTGTTATAATTTTTTTAAACTTTTGTTTGCTTTCTATTTTATTTTTTTAATCTGTTTTTAAAAACATTGTGTTTTATTATATTTCCTTTTGTTTCTTTCATTTGTCTCCACTCCTTTTTTATGATTCTTGTTTTTTAAATTTCTCTTGTTTATGTTTATTTCATTTTTTATTGTTTTTCTGTTTTCATCTTTTTTTATTTTTATGTGTTTTTTCTTTTCTATTTTCTTCTTCAAATCTTTTCTGGTTTTTAATATATTTAGTACAATAAAAATAAAGTGTTTATTTTTCACTTTTGTATTTTTTTACTTGGATGCAAATTTGGAGTTTGGAGAAAAAATACAAAAGCCATTTTTTTTTCAAGTATGGTATTTTTTATTACTATAAGTTTTAAAAATCTTTTTTGGCTCTTCGTTTTGTTTCTTTTTTTATAATCTATTATTCTTTTTTTTCACTTTTAAAATTATTTTATTATATTTCCCTTCGCTTGTTTCATTCTTTCCATTCATAATTTATAATTTTTTTGCTTTTACTCTTTTCTTGTTTATGTTTGTTTCATGTTTTGGTTTTCTTTTTTTTCTTTTTTCATTTTAAAAATATTTTAATGTGGTTTCTATTTAGTAGCTTTTTCTATTTTCTTTCTCAAACTTTTTGGTTTTGAAAATATTTAGTATGATAAAAAATATTTTTTTTATTTTTAAGTTTTGTATCTTTATTTGTTTGGATGCAGGTTTGAAATTTGGAAAAAGAAAACAAACCTCCTTCTTTTAAAGTATGGTGTTTTTTCATTACTATAAGTTTTTTTTCTATTTCCCTGATTTTTTCCCCCCTTTTTTAATCTAATTTTTTCCTTTTAAAATTATTTTACTATATTTTCCTTGTTTGTTTCATTTATTTCCATTCTTTATTACTATTTGTTGTTTTCTTGTTATGTTTGTTTCATGTTTTAATATTTTTTTATTTTTATTTTATTTACTTTCATTTTTTTTCTATTTTTCAGTGTTTTCTTTTTAATTAAAATTTTCATTTTTCTCAAAAAATTTTTTTTTTCCTGTTTTCCTTTTTTTTGGTTATTTTTATTTATTTATTCTTTTTTTGAATTTGAAATTTATTATGTTGTTTCTTTTTCAACTAATTTTAGTTTTATTTATTTCTTTTTGCAAATTGAAAAATTGCAAGAACTTAAAAATTTTTCACCCTCCTCATTGTAAAGGATCATGTAATTTTTTAATTTTTGTCTTATCATAATCATTTTTTGATATGAAAGGAGGGAAAAATGAGTGTTCATGTTTTTAAAAAAGTTTTGTAATGTTTGCATGCACATTTTAAACTTTATAATTGTTTTTTAAACCTTTTATAAACCTTACTTTTGCTTAGGTTTTTTTCCTTATTTTTATAGAACATTGTGAAAAAGAAAAAGTAGAATGGAAAATGTGCCACATTGTGAAGCATTCAAGAATGAAATACAAATTGAAACAATCTTATTGGAAGAAGAAAATCCTAGCCTACAAACCTAAAAAAAGGTTGTCCCAAAAAATGAAACAGAAAGAACAAAATTGCAGTTGGAAAAGTTAATGAATCAAAAGAAAAAATGGAGAGGCCATAATAGAAATGCATTATGTTGGTTAATTTATTGTGTGAATGATAATAAAAAAATAGATAACAAATGTCATCAATTAATGAGATGTTTTCTTTGCTATCATAAACCTATTAAATCATGTACAATAAAATAATAAAGTCAAGGAAAGGTTTGATATTTTATTACAAGACAAGTGAAATAACGTGCTTGAAAAATCATGTAGATGCAAATCATGTTATTTTATACAAAAAATTTGAAGAAGAGGTCAATAGTTTTTTGAAAGGAAGTGTGGAAAGACGACTAATTAAGAAATGCCCAAACATATTTGGGTCATCAATCTTTAATTTCTTTGTTGCCGAAAACCCTTATAAACAAAGTGATGTTGAACAACAATAATTTTTGGAAGATCTTAATCTATTGGTTATCAAAAAAAAAATACCAATGTAGTTTGTTGAAAGTGTATGGTTGAGGAGGCTTTGTATGCATAGATGTCCTCAAATGGAATTTCCATTTCAAAAAAACTTTTCAAATGATATTATGATGAGTTTGGTGGAGTAAACTAAACAAAAATATGTTTTACCTTTATTAGATGAAAATACAAGTATTACATCAAGCTTTAATCTTTGGATGTCCAAAAGGGCACATGACATTTTTGCTTTGGTCATTAATTTCTTAGGAACTAATTGGCAACCCAAATATGTCACCAATTGAACTCTTTGAAACTAGTGAAACAACTAAATGAGCTCTTGCTAAAAACTTGATTGAACTTTTTGATACATATGGTTTGAAAAAAATAAATTTAATTTATGTTAAAGATGAGGGATCTAATATCAGTAGTATGACAACTGTCTTGAAATTAGTTGTGAATTGTGAGGCATTAAGACTTGAGGAAAGTTACTAAGGAACTTGCTTTAAACATGCATTTTTAAAAGCATGTTAGCATGTGGCTGTTGATGAAAAAGTTTGCAAAGGCTTGAAACATGTTTCCATTAAATTTGCCTAAGCAAATTTGCAAAAAAAGATTACATAACATGGCCAAAAAAATCTAGGAAAGGAAGGTAAGAATGGAATAAGCTTGCATATATTTTTTAATTCAACCTAGAAAGTTAAATATTTTAGTAAAGACAAGGTAATTTTTCATTGTTTTCAAATATTCAATTTTTTGTGCTTTGTTTGCAATTTTTAAATCAATTATATATCTAAATGTTTGATTTGTTGAAATTGTAAACTTGTTAGCAACTACAGGCAGGCGTCCATTATTGAAGTTCGTTATCCTATTCTCCTTGACGGTAAATTTCCCGGCCTTGAAGCTTCCATGGCCGTGTCCTAAGATAACGACCGCCGAGGCAAGGATTAGCATAATAGGCCCAACGCAGAAACGTCCATCTCCAGCAAGATTAGCGAGTATCGTACCTCGCGCTATCCAAACCATTTTGTTCCAAAAAACTTTGATTTTTCATGTAGCTATAACCTTATGTTATAATAGGCAAAACACGATTAAAATATCTAACTGAAACCCTCCTCCCCTTATCTAGGATATTTTAAAAATCTTGATTATTAAGTCCTTTTTCTAATGGTTAGTGCTTGTGTTATGAACCAATCTAAGGGTCATTGGCTTTTGATTGATGAGTTGTTTGGAGCCATAAACATGAGTTATAAATTAAAAGAAGAACAAAAAAAACCTTTTTCTAAATAATTTAATGGAAGATAATGTTGTGGTTGTTATTGAGTTAGATTTGTTAGCTTCCAACATCAAAAGAGAGGTCTATAATGTTTTGGATGTTTTTTTTTCTTTTCTTAAAAAGTTTGATGAAAGAAAATCTCATAATATGTTTACATTGACATTAGATTTGAAATACAAGAACTCTAGATTAAATTTATGTTGTTGGTAAGGAGTTAGGAGTTGCTATTGTTGAGGAATATGACAAGAAAACCTTTTTCCCTATGGTTTTGAACACCCATCAATTTTTGCATCCTTTAATTAATTCTAAGTCTATGGCAAAAAGAGCAAGTGATGAAGACTCTAACGTTAACTTTTTTGAAATGACCTCAGAGACAAGTGAACATTCCAAAAAGTTAGTGAGGCAAGAGTTAGATTTAGTTAAAAGATATCTTAATATAAAAGATATCAAGTGCCCTTTGGATTGGTGGGCTAAACATGAATTAATGTTTCCTATAGTTGCACTTTTAGCCCACTAAATATTGGGCATAGCTCAGATAGAAACAAAAAGGATATATTTTTTGGGTAATTAATATCCTTACAAACCTTAGGAGATGTCATTTGCAAATAGATAACCTAAAAAACTCATCTTTGTGTGCAAAAATGGGCCAAACAACCCTAGGTTAGGTTCCTTTCCAACCAATTTGGTTGAACTCATAAGAGTTAATGTAAAGTTAGAAGAGGAATTGGAAAAGTTTGAAGGATTTTTTGATAGAAATGATGTTGTGGACATGTAATTAATTCTTTTTATATCTTATTGTTCATTTTTTTCACTTTGATATTTACTTTTTAAAAATCATAATGGCATTTTTCTTACAAAATATGTGAAATCCAAGTTGTTGATATCCAAAACCAATATTTGACTAATAAATAACAATATATATATATGATAGATTGATATTTTAGTCGAATAAAAAAATTTGAAAATATGATATCTGAACCAGATATTTAAATTAGAATTTTTAAAAAACATATATATCTAGTTTGGATAAATCTTTTTGGCCAATTATCCTTATCCAACAAATATCATTAAAAAATGATATATGTCTAACACTGGTTATTTTAAACAGTTCAGGTATTCATTTAGTTTTTAAGTTAACACCTCATTGGTGTTTATTACAATGCACAATTTGGTCGTTAGATTGGCATCAAATGGTTCAACCATGGCCTTGGGAGCTTGTGTTTTCATAGTGAATTTAAACATGGACATCTACAATCCCAAAATGTTAGAATTCAAAAGGCTTTCAAATTTCCAACATTGAAGGTTTCACATTTTTCGATTGACAATAATGTTTTGTGATAATACCAAGGTGCAAAAAGAAAGAGGAATCAACATCAAAATGCATCCAAAATTGTGCATACATAATGCCTGAAGACATTTGTCAAATCATAATTTTGAAAACACTTTTCCAATTCAATGATAAACATTTCAATTGCATCAAAACATTGACCTTCCATTTGTCCAATGGATGCCATAATAACATCTCTACATGTTGGCTCATTAATCACAATAATTACATTGAGAATTTGAGCTTGTTAATTGTGACCAACCATTCGATTATTATTTTTGAAACTATTGTCAAAATCCACTATTACAAATCATCGTTTTTTAAGGGTTCAAATTGTCATTTTTGACTAATGGACATGTGCATTTGACTAAAGGCCAAGGGTTTGAATGACACATGTATTTGTTGATTAATCAATTGACTATAACAATTTATTTGACTAGATACACATAATCAAGTTATACCACTTTAATCAAAATGGTCAATGGTCTTTAATCAAATCAAATAATTAATCAACATAGCCAATGATCTTTAATCAAAATGACCAATGGTCTTTAGTTAAGTTGAACATTTAGTCAAGATAGCCAATGATTTTTAGTCAAATATGACATGGTTTATTACCTTATATATTTACTTCTTATTTACGCATCCACCCATTTATTTAATTAATTATTTACCTACCTACTTATCTATTTATACCTTCTCACTTATCTACTTACATACTTACCTACATACCTATCCACCTACTTACATATTATCTACCTACATATCCAACCATTTATCTACCTAATTTTAGCCATTACGTGTAACCATTATATTTAGCCACTATGGTTAGCCATTAAATTCATCCAAAATTTTGCCAAATTTCAACCATTATGTTTAATTTAAATTTAGTCATTAGGTTTAACCATTATGTTTAATCATTAGATTTGGCACTAGGTTTAGTTTAAGTTGAACCATTAAATTTAGCCATGAAATATAGCCTAAATTTGGCCACTAATTATAATTTAAGTTTAATCACTATGTTTAATTATGAAATTTAGACATTAAGTTTATGAATTAGGTTTAACCACTATGTTTAACCATTAAATTCATTAAATTTAACCAAAGTTTATCCATTATGTTTAGCCATTATGTTTAACCATTACTTTAAATGACTAAGTTAATCATTAGATTTAACCGTTAAGATTAACTATTATTTTTTAAATCATTATGTTTAGCCATTGGAAGCCATTATGTTTAGCTATTACTTTTTAAGTCATTATGTTTAACCATTAGAAGCCATTATGTTTAGTCATTATTTTAAATCATTAAGTTTAACCACTAGATTTAACCATTATTTTAAGTTATTAAGTTTAACCACTAGATTTAACCATTATTTTAAGTTATTGAGTTTAACCACTAGATTTAACCATTATTTTAAGTCATTAAATTTAGCCACTAGGTTTTGGCACTAGGTTCAACCATTAATTATTTTAAGTCATTAAGTTTAGTCATTAGTTTAGCTATTATTTTAAGTCATTAAATTTAACCATTACTATAATCATTAAGTTTAACCATTATTTTAAGTCATAGGTTTAACCAAAGTCACTAGGTTTAACCATTATTTTAAGTCATTAGGTTTAGCCATTATGTTTAACCATTGGGTCCATTCATGATTGGGTACCAAAAAGAAATGTCTAATTGAAAAATGATTACAAAAGATAATTTTGGATTTTTGTTTATCTTATGTTATTATAATGTCCTTTTGAATCTTGTAAACTAAAGGAATCAAATGTCTAATATATATATATATAAATAAAAAACATAAAATCATACAATTGATTTCAATTTTTTTGTAAAATAAAAACATGTTCCCTTTTATGAAAGTATTTGTTCATTGGATGAATTTGATGAAAAACCAAATCATTTAAAATTTTTAAAGTCTTGAAATTTTGAAGGAAAGGGTTACAAGGTAAAGGACTCATTTTTTAAACCATTTGATTAAAAAATTATGTTCAATGGGTTCAAAATGTCTAGCTTTAAATCCAGGTCACATGTGAAAGAAATAAACATACCAAAAAACATGTTTGGTTGTCCATGAAAACTCATATTGGGAATTTCTAGTATTTTTTGCATTTATGGCATTAAGTTAAAATATTCACAATTATGTATGATTGTGAAAATGACCATTAACAAATGAATTATCTTATACTGGACTATTTAATTTTTCTCACTTAAGTTTATTTCATGTGAATGTTATTTGTAAGAGGTAATTCTAAAAAATCCTTAAGTTTTTTTTTCCCCTTTTTAGTTCCCCAACTATGAATGGACCCCATTACTGTAAATCATTATGTTCAACCATTATTTTAAGTCATTAAATTTAGCCGATACGTTAAATCATTAAGTTTAATCATTACTTTAAATTATTAGGTTTAGCCAAAGTCATTAGGTTTAACCATTATTTTAAATCATTAAGTTTAGCCTCTAGGTTTAACCATTATTTTAAATCTTTAAGTTTAATCATTAGGTTTGACCATTACTTTAAGTCATTAAATTTAGCCATTATTTTAAATCATTAAGTTTCAACATTAGGTTTAACCACTAGTTACCACCTAGGTTTTGCCATTATGTTTAATGATGTGAAACAAAAATATGAAATAAAAAAGTTAATAATAGTTGAACATCTTTGATGGTGTAGTCCATTGGTGAAGAGTTGGTTTATCATTGTAAAGGTTTGGGGTTCAATTCTTTATACTTACAACCTATGTGCATGTTTAGAAGGCTAGGGTAAATAGGTTAGATTCAAGTAGCTTGATGAAGTTACGTTATGTTAAGTTAAATTGGCTAGGCTAGGCTACCACCTACCTATTTACTACCTACCTACCTACATACTTATTAATTTTTTAAATAATAATTTTAAAAATGATTTTAATTTAGGTATAAAATTGACTTAGTCAAATGGTCGATTGTCTATTACTCAAATAGTTAGTCATTTTGTCAATCACTCTACTAGTCAAAATGACAAGGTATAGTTAGTAAAAAAGGCCACTAGTCAAAATGGACAATGTTGAAATCGACTTGTCCAAAATGGCACCTTGGTCAAGTTGATTAGTCTCATTTTTAGGTCTCTTTTGACCAATTTTTGTAATAAAAATAACCATGATTTGTAATGGTGATCTGTAACCCAATCTTGGGTGATTGTGGTTGAAGTGTTTTTCATAACATTGCAAAAGATTTAGAAATGTTCACATTGGTAGTTGGTCATAGGATTTGAGTGCATTATAAAAAGGTCAACATGAAAAACTTTTACATTAATCACAAAATTTGAAATGAAAACATCCTTTTTTGGGAAAATTTGATCAAAGCACTAATAGATTCCAATAATGGTAATAAACAAAACAAGGTCAACAATGTGTGAATATCACAAAGGAAATCAAAATTTAACTTTGTTTGAGCAATTATAGGGCTATTTTGTGACATTTTAACAATCAATGTCTTGTATTGAACCAAAACATTCTTCAAAGGCTCCAACATTGATATCCATCATGTTTTGACATTTTTTAAGATCTTTAATTCTTTTGTTTGCACAATCTTGGGAACCTTAAGGAAGAAAACATGAATAGGTGGACAATTTGGACTACCACATTTGTAATTTTTTGGATTACATACAAACATAAAATTTAAAACCATATTCAAAATTAACATTTTCAATTTTTTAATTATTCATGTTGTCATAGACTTTAATGGGAATCATTATAAAAAAATTGGATGAATTTTAAGAAGATTTTGGACTTGTAATGGATGTTTGAAATGACAACATTAAATCTATCACATAGAAGAAATGAAAAATGTGAATTCAAAAAATGTCAAAGTAGTGTCAAAATAAAAATAAATAATAAAACATCATCAAACAAAAAAATTATTAATGAAGTGCATTGAAACATTCCTAATATATATATTTGTAATTTTTAAAAGTTTTAAATGACGTGATTGTTGTAAGTTTTTATCTTTGAAAATTCATTTCACATTAAATATTTTAATCTTTTTTATAAATTTTTTTATCAATCACATGTTTAGGTATATTCATAGGTCGGTTTATTAATATTTATGAAAAAAAAAAGGGATAATTATAGGATTTATGGTTTGATAATTATTAAAATTGCAAAAAAAATCATTAGTGTTAGATTATGGACTTTCAAATGCCACTTTTGAGCCACCTAACTAGTTGTGTTGTTTAGGGGAATTTGAGAAATCGGAATACAATGATTGGAACAATTCCTCCAACTTTGCCACTGTGATTAGACAAAACTTGCACAACAAGGTTTGTTCTATGAGCCATACAATACTACCCCATCATGTAAAAAGAATGTTTATCCTTCAATTGTGTTGTCATTCCAATGTGGCAACCTTAGAAAAACAAGATTCCATTTGCATCAAAACAAATGAACCTTTGAGTATGGAAGGACTTAGTAGTCATAAGGGCTGGATTTTTGCATTTCCACCTTGAACAACATGCTATAATGTGAGAAGGATAGGTACTCTTGTCCATGCTTGCATCAAATACATATGGATTGATATCCATGATTGGTTATTAATAATGTAATTTCATTTGCACTTAAAGAGACAAAACTTGCCTTAGCCACCACATTTAAATTTTTTTCAACATTTCTGCATGCATAAAATCTACCATATTTCAACCAAACCAATTAAACTAATTTTTTCGGGATTATTGAGAATGTTTAATTGCATAAAAAAAATTTACATTGCAAAATATTTTGTCATTGGTCTGTTATGAAAGCTACAAGTAGTAGATTCTAAATTCTTTGGTTTTTTTTTGTTTTTGTCTCAAATTTTCTCATCTCTCTTGTGTTTTGAATCTTGATTTTTTTTTTGTTTTTTTCGAGTTCTAAAAGTCTCTTGTCTTCCTTTCTCTTTCCAAATCCCAATATGTTTTATGTCTTTTCTTTGTTCTTAAAGTCTTTTATCTTTTTCTCATTTTTTTCAACTTTTTTTCTTTTAAAATCCAATCTCTTCTATCTCTTTATGTTTCTTGTCTTTTTTCTTTTTTTGAATCTTAATTTTTTTTTGTTTTTTTTGGGTGTTTTTCTTCTTTTTGAATTACAAATTTTTTTGTTTTTTTTCCTTTTCAAATCTTTATTTATTTATTTATTCTCATTTTTCTTTCATTTTTCATCTCTTCTTTTTCTTTTGTTTCTTGTCTTTCTTTTATATTTTGTTTTTCCTTTTCCAAATCTTGATTTTTTTTTTTTTTTTTCTTTCATTTTTTTTCTTTTTCTCTTTTTTTTTTTTTTTTTTTTTATTTTTTTTTTTTTTTTTTTTTTTTTTTTTTTTTTTTTTTTTTTTTTTTTTTTTTTTTTTTTTTTTTTTTTTTGGA
>Ga0116229_10015383_pt1 | contig 10436 bp, 7 predicted proteins | sample S1TSphgellanicum_3_FD_87313 | JGI IMG/M metagenome (GOLD analysis project Ga0116229, IMG submission 87313) | Host-associated microbial communities from peat moss isolated from Minnesota, USA - S1T2_Fc - Sphagnum magellanicum MG | ecosystem: Host-associated > Plants > Peat moss > Unclassified...
CAAACATTTGATTATAGCCTCCCTTCTTGCCTCACTTTCAATAAGTTGATTTTCCTGCTTTCAACCTCTTTTGTTTTGCCAAATCACATAAATGTTTCTTTAATCCTCTAAAAATCACCTGTCGGCACATTGTCAACAAAGAGTTTCCTCTCAGTAATACCCAATAAACCTTCGCAATGTTTCCCTTATTTCACCCCTTGATCCTAACTCTCATGTAATTGTAAACATAAACCCGTCACCTATTCCTCTAGGCAGCCATCTCCTTTGATTGTAGCATGTTTGTTATCAAACATGTGTTTGAAGGGTTGTTCAAAGAGAGTTGGTTTTACATTCACATTTACGTTAACTTTATAACCAACTGAATACGTATCTTGATGAGTATTTGACATCTGTCCCAACCCTTGCAATAGCTTGGGCTTGGGTTTTTATTTGAATGTTTGCAAATAATTCTTTAAAAACAAGTTAAATTTTGTTTAATTATTTTTACTTCCTCATAGGTGTTTTTGGCACATGTTGACATTCACACCCCTTTTTTACGATCTTCCAATTTCACCTTTGTGGTCGTCAGCATTACAAATCTCACACCACAAATCTTCTTCCTTGTTTTACATGAGAAGCCATATTAATTCATGTTATAACACATGGAAAATAAAAGAAATACAGAGTTTGACACAATTTCTCCCTTCAACAAATTTTAATTAGCTACCTCACAAAATAAGTTCACAATTTTTGGGATGCTACAAAAGCTTGGGATGCTAGAGGTTGAAAAGGTGCCCACTTTCACCTAGATGAGGTCTTCTAAATATCATTTCCAAATTTTCTTTCTTGTTGAGTATTCTTGTAATAAAGTTCACATCAAATTCATGACTAAATTACTTATGTGAGTTTGAACTTGATTGGCCAACTTATTAAGGTGCAACTCTTCTTGCGTCGGTATATGGGTGGCGATTGGGAGGCATTACAGGAAGAGCACATGATTAGAACACTTGCTTTAGCTTTTCGCAAATGTTTGGAGTTGATTCCAATTCCTACCCAACCTCCATTAGCACAATTACATGACACATGGGCCCTTCTCATATAGGGGAATATGTTTGAGTAATATGTGCATTAACTCCAAACACACATGTAGCCCCATCTAATGAATTCATGGGAGTCCTTCGCCTTCTCCATCCACTTGCTGAGGTTGATTTTGCCCCTTTTGTTGATGATTTCCATCTTGAGACAAAGGTTACTTTAAATTGAGAGGCATTTGTTTCTACCTTGGTTTGTTCATCATGTCTTTCTTTCAGAGGCCTTTTGGGTATGGTACATATGAGTTTTTATGAAATTGTTTTGTTTCAAATGATTCTATGAATGGTTTCAACATCTTTTACGAGGTATGTGGGCACATTGCTTGAGGTCATGTTCCATGTTTAGTATTACGTTTATTTTTTGTATTTCAAAATTTAACATTGGAAAATTGGTCTAGAAGTATACGTCTCATCACAATTGGTGAGGTGACTTATCGCCTAATTGCCCACACTCTGGCTATTTAGTTTAGGGATATTCTTGCATAACATTTTACTCCCCATCAATTTGGTGTAATGACTTATGGTGGGTGTGAGACCAATGGTTCATAGTGTTTGAGCCATGTTAGATTTGCACCCAGATTGGGTGGTGCTATAGGTGTCCATAACGCCTTCAATTCAGTGTCACAGTCAACCATTTTTTAGGAGTTACAATATTTGTTCGATTTTCTAAATCAACTTTTCCCATTTGTTCGAATGCTAAGTTCGATATTCATACCATAGTTACGTTAAAAAAATTACTTGGTGTGAGATCTTTTGGTGATTCTATTGATCATTTAGTTCATCATCAAACCAAATTTTGTGCTTCTTTGGGCATGTTCAACCTCCCTTTTGTGGTGTGGATTGCTACCCCTGCATTCTTGGGGTGTTAAACATTGATCGCTTTTGCATTTGTCACCCATTTTCACTAGGGTGAACACCTTATTCTTCTAAATATAATAACACATGTTGAGATCAACACTTCCCCATTCTAGATGGCACTATGAGATGTCCAAGCCATGTTACCCCAAGTTGTTCGCTCTTAAGTCCCACCCTTTGAAAGCCTAGTGATTTAGTCTTATCCCTAGTTGTAGGTTCTTTAGTGAATCACCTACATGAGCAAGAGTTTGTTTCACTTCTAATAGACATCCTTTGGATATTGTGTGAGCACATCTCCGTTCACATGCGGGTCTAGGGGTAAATGTTGTTTATTAGTTCGTTTTACCACACCAACATTTTGTTTACCATTAATCCACTTTCTTACATCACTATGTACATGTTTTGGCTTAGCACATCCTATAGTTGCCCTCCTTTCACAGTGTTAGTGTGGTCATACCATTGACGATCTAAGTACCCATTTACTTCAATGCCCTTGCGAAAGTGAATGTATGGTAGCCCATAACACATTTCGGGATACTATTGTAACTATTGTTTTTGAGAGTGGAGCACATGTTCAGAGGGAGGTCTCCCACCTTTTTCCTCACCACACCCGACGATGAGTGGATATCCTTATCATTAGAGACAGCTTTTGGATTTTGAGGGACGTTATCATTACTGATTTGATTTGCATAGATATGATGTAATGAACATTGACAACAATAACACATGCAACAATGATGGCTACTCAAGAAAAGACACAATCTTACAATGAGCAAACATTAGGCGATGATTTCATTCCCTTTGCTATTGAGACATGTTCGTTTACATAATGTTTATTTTTTTGGGACACCAATTCCTTCAATACATCATTTCGTAACTATGGGTCCTATTTGCATAAGGTTTTGTCCTGATTTTTTGTTGATTGTTTACTTTTGTTTTTTCTTTAGGTTGTGTCTACTTATGTTTTCGTTTATTTTATAATTTTGATGGATGGTTTCCCCATCCTTGATTTTTATACACAAGGTTTTTCTTCTATTTTTTAATTAATCAAAATTGTTTTCAAGCCTTCAAATTTTCTAAAAACTTATTCTATAAAATAATTGGGATGGTAATGTGCAGTTCATGGTGTAATGCTGAATAACAACAATAATCCCATGTCCAAATGGTCAAAGTTTAGGATAGCAAGGACAAAATGGTATAACCCTAAACTTTAAACTTTAACAACAAAACCTTGAACCCTAAATGTTAAACAACAAAATACAAAAGTGTGACAAAATCTAAAGGTGTTCAATTGTAGCTAGTTCTATGATGATGACTCACAATCTCTTCTAGTTTGTAATGTAGATTGTTAGAAGTGAAAATAAGAGGAAACAAAATCATTACAAAACCACCCATTTACACATTACAAGGTGTTCATAATATAATAACAATTATAAATAAAAATGTATAGCAATAGCCCCAAATGAGAATGCCTTGTAAACAAAGAAGGCATTTTCAATTAGTCTTAGAATATTGGAGATGCTAGCAAATGAAAATAACTACAACAATAAAAGCACCAACTACCAAAACCAATCCAACCCCTCTCCCCTTCAACACTCATAGCCATTGTCTCCCATGTAGGATTAGTAACCACCACATTGACAATAAAGACCTAGTCCTCATGAGTCATGTAAGGATTAGTTTGTAATAAATTTTTTGATGTAAGGGCATACCACCACTCTTTCCATACATCATGCCCACTCTCTTGAATGAGGGCATAAATGACATGTCTGATGGTGTCATTTGTGGCTATCCACTAACCTCGAATGGACAATGTGCCAGATACGTGCCAGATGCTTCTAACCCATGTCCACACTCACATGTGAAAAGACTAGATGCGAAAGGCTGAATCAAACAAAGATGAAAACATAATGTTAAGGTGAAAGTAAAGTGTGTGATGCAAAATGAACGAATAGATGGCCTAGCAATCAACCATAGCCTTGCCTCCTTGCTCAAACAAGAGTGTGAATCATGGATTATAATACCACAAATAGTTAAGCTTTAGTTCCATAGTTTTCTTTAGTATTAATGATTTGAATCCTGATAAACCTCCAAGTAATAATTATTAAAAGTTGAATTAGGCTTTGGATATTTCAGCATAGAAGACTCTTTTATTTAAATTGATGCAAGGCTTAGTTAATTTTAGGACCTAGTAAACCTTTTTAAGTGCATTATCCTTTTATGTTGTAAAGAAGGGAAAGGAGATGTAAAATTAGATGTGATTTATTGATATATTGAGAATACAAGCCCATAATTAATAATAACATTTCACCATGATAATATTAAGTTAGTCTGTAGAATAATCTTCAAGCACGAATGATGTACTTAAAAGATTTTTAGGATGTAATCCTAATACATTTTTATTTAGTCTTCACTTTTATTAGACTCTTAAATAGAATCAAAATCAAATTTAGGTATTAACATTTCCACCAAAATGGCCTCAAGTGAATTACAATTTAGTAAACAACTTTAAGGGGATAGATCATAATTGTAAAAACTCCAGAATGCGACGAATGGTGCGAGCTAGGTATTTGGCTCAATGTTCCATGGAAAAGGGGTTAATTGGGTCTTGTAGCCAACGATAATGGCCATCACTGGGAACCCAAGTTCGACAATGAAAACAAACGTCATCGTTTTCACATTGACACTTTTCAAACCTTTCTGGTGCGGCTCCATAAGCAGGAACAAATTCTAAATAGATTGCTAAGGCGTGTGGGTTAGGAGATAATCGACAATCCCATGCTGAACGATTGACTCGAGTGCACACCATTTTTTTTACGGTTCTTCTTTGGGCAACCGTTGAGAAACATTCACATCAAGCGGTGCTTTTTCAAGCTCTTCCTTTTCTATTAGTGAAATTAGAGGGCGTAACGATATCATTTGCCATGACTAAATTTTAACTTGCATCAACAAAAACTAAGAAGGTAGTAGAAACAATGGGGTACTTGTGTTCAAAAGGGGTCAATGTTTCTTATTTAACAAATTAGGGTAGGCATAAGGTGTGGGAGTGACGATGGAACCTCATGAAAACTCGAACATCCTAGATTTAATGGATTCATTGAACCCTAATTTCGACAGTGGATTTAGAAGTATGTGGGGGATTTTGGTGATGTAAATTTTAATTCCAATTTATTATGTACTACATAGTTAATTAGTGCATGGAAGAAAAAATAAATAGGGGATATCAAAAGAGTAAATGGTAAGCGGGGATGTTATTTCAACCATTGAATTGATTTAATCAAGTAAGAACTCAAGGATGTTTACTTGTTATTACCGATAAATTGATCTAGTAGTTAGTTACTTGAAATAATTAGAATGAAGAAGTAGGATGTGAGGATCAACGGACAAAAAGGATAAGGATCAAGTTCAAGAACCTCATCAAGATATCCAAGATAAAGGGAAGGATGAGTCCTCCAATCCCATTAGTTATGAGGATTGTCATTCTATTTGATTAGAGGATGGAATATTTTTTGTCTCATTGGGCCTAAGAACTTTCATCCTAAAATCAATTGGAGGGCAAATCATTCTCAATTCTCATTAGCTCTTGAAGGATGAGGAGGCCATTGATTGGAGGGAAGGATTTCGAAGCTTCCATTGGACATAGGGAACAAGCTCAAGGAAAGGTCATGGAGGCTTACTAAGGGGGAAAGGAATATTTTGTGTTAGGGGAAGGGGAAAGGAGGAGAATGAATGTGTGAGGAAAAGATTAGTTCTTATGTGTGGAAAGGTGTTGTTCATGGAAAAGATGTGTGCAAAAAATAAGCATGGAAAGAATTCCATGACAAAGCTTCTGGAGTTTTATTTCAAATAATTGTTCCTCCCAAATCCACTATTGGATTTGTGTCAAACTTAAAACAATTCTTGTTTAAGAGGTGTAGAAGGTTCTCTCTAAATTTCAGCATCATCGGTTTGGCTGTAAGGGAGTTACACTTGCCGGAAGTAAAGGGTGTTGTAGGGGAGTTCATGGAAGGATTTCCATGACAAAGCCTCTGGAGTTTTATTTCAAATAGTTGTTCCTCCCAAATCCATTGTTGGATTTGTGTCAAACTTAAAACAATTCTCTTTTAAGAAGTGTAAAAGGTTCTCTCCAAATTTTAGCGTCATCGGTTTTGCTGTAAGGGAGCTACACTTGCCGGAAGTAGAGGGGGTTGAATTTGTTTGTTTTTTCCTCAATCTAAGCAAAATGATTTTTAGTCCCAAGGCTTAACTTTTGATCAAAAAAATAAAAAACTTATAAGATTTTATAACATGGCTCCTTTTTAGATTAATTTTTCAAAAATCCAATGCATGTTAGATTAGGAAGTTGTATGTAGATGTTATGACGAATGGAAAAAAAAGGGTTCAACCATCAACCGTGACATTGAATGAACATCAACATAATGCCTCTTCACATTCCATCATGGTGAGTTACAATTTTCCCATAATGTCTTTGTATCTTCCAAATGGACACAACGCATTAGATTCTTAGTGAACTTTATTGCATTACATTGAACCACCTTACTTATTAGATTACAACTACATAGTAGTTCCATTTCCAAGCGGGTTTGTGAGTGCATATCTTCATGTTGAAGGTGTGCAAGAATGCCTCACAAAGAGCAAATGCGAATTTTAGATGCTGAAAAAATGGAATCATCCTCCAAGATAGACCTAAAGCATGTGTCGTGAAGGATGTCCATCAAAGAGGCTTGTAGACTTGGGGTGTCGATAACGACCAAACTTTCAAAAGAAGGGTGCATAATTTTAAATATGGGAGGAAAGTTATTTCGAGCTTCACGAAAACATGATTGAAGGAGGTGTGGGCCCCTTTTAACCTAAAAAACATATTCCTCCAAAATAAGTCTATTGAAAATACGAAACTTGTAGCATAGATATGGAGCCACTAAAGCCCAACTCCTTAGAAAAACATATGGGGCACAAACCTCCATAAATAAAAAGGCTTATACCACCAAAAGATATTAATAGTCGAACTTGACAGCTCGTTAAAGGGCCCTAAATAAACTCCCATGACCTTGGACCCATAATGTCCCCACAAATTTACATAATTCTCTTGTTGAAACTCACCAAGAAAGACATGAAGGAAGGTGGTATTGTCCAAGTGAGATAAGAAGGTCGATAAATGACACATGAGGACAAAATGCCAATGCAACTTGCGTGTTTCCCAAAAGAAGAAGATCATTGATATGCACTACATTTTAAAATAAAACCTCATCCAAAAAATGTGTGACAAAACCCTAAGAACCCACTAGCACACCCAAAATGTGTAAGCCATTTGTGACCAAAGTGTAGCCTTGAAGAATTTCTATGTCTGAAAAAGATCCGTGATGGACTCCAAAGCTTGCACTTTGACACCTTGACCTTAAGCCCAACTAGGGCTAACTAAGTTGAAAGGTAAGGCAAGGACAATTCATTCATGGGGCCCATGATGCGTGTATTGTCTGCTAGGGATGGAAAAACACAAGGGATTTGCACAATGGTTTTAGGATTACTTGATAATGGGCCAAGGCAAATAAAGGATCTTCTAGGGGGTTAACTTACTTCATGCCTAAAGATGACTCAATAATGGTGACCCTTTCCTCATGCTACCCGTGCTAGTAGTAAAAAGAAAATGAACACCATAAAACAACTTGGTAAAGGGGATAATGTTTACCAAAGGTCCCTTATTATCTTATAATTCTTTAAAAATAAAACATTTTCAACATCAACTTGCATCACGACCCAATCAAGGTGTAGGTCGAGGAACGTTCTTATGCCAAAAAGGATGGTTTCACAACCTTTAGGGGGTTGAAACTCCGAACTAATGGGGGGATAAGTGTTCTTGAAATGGGTTTTGAAGCTATAAGACAATGGAACAACTAATAAGTCGAAGAAACACCTTGCTTATGGCAATAGGATGAAGACTTCAAACGTCTTTTGCCATTTCCAACAATTTGTGAGCCCTAGCATTAGGGCCATCGACCTAAGGATATCACCACATGTAATAGCAACAACAACGTGAAATAATTCCAAAAACCCTAAGGATGGGTCCTTTGGTATGAAACAGTTCAAAAGATATTCATAAACCATCCTAGATAGCCCACTCAAAAACAAATGGGGAGTAGTGGCTAAGGCCGGTGTAAACAACATCTTATTAAGGACAAAAATGTGTTTAGGTTGATAGTAAAAAATAAACGAGGGGACATGGTCTAATGAAGGGAGTGTAGCCGACAGAGAATTACAACAATGTCCTTTGAGAATAGTTAGCATCATGGACTAAGAGTTCTAACAACACAACTATATTTTCCAACTTACCCAATGTTATACATCAGCAAAGATGAGTGGTCAAAGAATCATCCACTTAATAGTGGGAATAGGAAACACATGCAGCACGAAAGGACTCGTTTTGAAGAAAAGACCAGTCACTTGCCATAAACCTCCTAAGGTGAGCAAAAACCTTTCGATGATTAAAACGACCTCTTCAAGTATAATGTAAACACCAATGTGGCAACAAGAAGAGAAGGAACCATTTTGACTCGTCCATTAGATTTCAAGCAATTTGGTTAAGGGGTAGGCAAAAAGCCTACATGACTTCATTTTGGATGGCTTGAAGGATCTTATGAAACAAATGAAGGCACACGAAATGAGCCTCAAACAACCCTAAAATGAAACTAGACTAAGCCTAAATCTAACCCCAAGAAGCAAGGGGGATATAACCAATGAGTAACACAATAGGGGAGGACACTTGCAAAGACAAAGTAGCTTGACTAACTTGGGAGATGAGGTTGGCATGAGGGTGAGCACTCTTGTCATGGCTCAAAAGGCCCCTTGAAGTGTAAAGGCTAGAGCATTGCAAATAGAGGGCATCTCAAATCCACAGAGGATGCAAAGAGGGAGCCATACAAAAACAAAAAGCTACACCCAAAACAATAGAACCCAAAAAACCCAAGCAAGCCCTAAAACAATTTAAAGGGGAAAAAAAAAAAAAAACCAAACCAAACCAAACCAAACCAAACCAAACTAAACAACTTTTTTTTTAAATTAAAAAAAAACAAACAAACAAACAAAAAAAAAACTTTCCTGCAACATCAATGATGGTGGGCTCAACCATTGTAATAACACAATAGCGATGGTGGGCTCCACGCCCCTCATTTGTCTTTTCAAGCAACTACCGTCCTCACTCTTCACCAAAACCTTGAAAACTACTAACCTCTTGTCGCATGCAACTCCCAACCTGTGTGTGCTCCTTTTGCAAAATGACTTGCATAGTTATTTCTTTTTGGTGGGTAGGTGGTGGGCACATCTAAGGTGTTACAACTTTGCAACCCGAGCAACTACTATTGAAACACCATTGCCATCACCACCGTTGCTACTCTCCGCCTCCACCATGATCCCCTATCCCTTGTAAAAAATTAAATGATTAAAGTAGGATCCAAAAACTTGAGATTGTAGCTTCTTTGTCATGTCTTGGAGGAAGAGGACACAATCCATATATTGCACTAAAGCTCTTAAGAGTAGTAACTAGTAACCTAGTAGTTACTTCATATGCAATGTATCATTAGACATTCCCCTCTAATGTGAATGTAAGAATTTTGGCATACATGCTGAGATCAAGAAAACAAACAAAAGAACATGAAAGTACTTTATGGAGTGCTTCAACAAAATGATACAATGGTGATAGTTGTGTAATGCAAGAAAAGCAAGGAGAATATGATGGAGATCACATACATTGTTCTTATGGGCTATAGAAAATAAGACACAAAAATACATTATTCTTATGGGCTATTATTAGGTAATACTAGTTACAACATAGATCCTCATATTAGCAAAATTACTAATCAAAACTTATGCCATGTTCAATTTGCTCCACTTATAGCAATGACACTTCATACGATGTTTAAACTAACAATGTGCATGTGCATGTTAACCTTTATGTGCTTGAATACCTAATACCTTGGATCCATGTCTTGGATACAACGATTTTAACTAAACTAATTATTTAGTACTTACAACACTCCCACCCATGAAGTAGGTCAATTTGACTTTATGACATGTAGCAACTAACAATGCATGAACATGCAATGCTCTTGAATTGAAGTGACATATCCATTTATAGGAAGAACAACAACTCCAAGAAGCTTGTGGAATTTTGCAAAACAATCTCCATGTAATGTTTTTGTTAACATGTCTACAATTTGTTTAATAGTGTTAACATTGAGCACATTGATAGTACTTGAAGTTTGATGCATTTTGCTCAAATGATACTGAACATTGATATGTTTTATCCTTTGGTAGAACTCTAGGTTGTGAATCAACTAGATGTTATTTTGATTGTCATTGAAAAGCGTTGTAGGCACAAGTTGAACATACTTTTAATCTTTCAGTGAAGTATGGGGTCTAGGGTTTGCATCAGATTGAGAGGTGATCTGATAAATGTTGTAGAGATTTCAGATCCTAACAAACAGCAGAAAGGAAAGGAGAAATGGAAAAAGGAGAACA
>Ga0116229_10015385_pt1 | contig 10436 bp, 7 predicted proteins | sample S1TSphgellanicum_3_FD_87313 | JGI IMG/M metagenome (GOLD analysis project Ga0116229, IMG submission 87313) | Host-associated microbial communities from peat moss isolated from Minnesota, USA - S1T2_Fc - Sphagnum magellanicum MG | ecosystem: Host-associated > Plants > Peat moss > Unclassified...
TGTAGAAGTTATGAAACTCTTGAAAAAAGTTGACTACACAAGAGAAAATGGCAAATTGCATATGGAAATCATGGATGTCAATAAAGTATCACACAACTTTATCAAGAATTAGTTTAATAACAAGGTTTTAAGGAATAAAATGTTCATTTTATGAAGATTTTAATCATATCAATGTTTGCTTAAGTTTTGTTTAATACAAAATACCAGTGCTGATGTTAGTGATGCCACATTAATAACCAAGTCAACTATGTATTCACAAGCTATGACAAGTCTAAATAAAGTTAATTAGTTGTTTTACCGATGACCACAACTCCAAGTTTGAATGTATCATTAGTCTATGTAATGTTCTACCCATTTGTACATTCTTTTAATATTAAACCTACCTAATAATATTCTCTTCTCACTTTTTTTAATATTAATGTATATACTAGCCTACAACCTATTGACTACCTAGTTACTAAATACTAAATACCACCTTCTACATATTAATTATTAACCTATTATTTATTAGCTACCCACATATCTACTACCCATTAATTAATGTGGCTTTACTTATGTGGGCCCACCTAGCTTCCTAAATTTTGCTCTTGAAAAAAATCCTACCACAATAACATGCAATGAAAATAAGACAGACAACATAAAGCCAATAGTAGATGGGGACCAAAACAAATTTTAGAAACATGAACTTTGTAACCACATGTTTCCTTCAAGATGATGCACCTTTCCAATTTCAAATTGGTTTGAATACATGGTCTCAACGTGGTGCAACTAGGCTTGATATTTCTATATAGTGTGTAATCACGTTTTGTTTTCAATTTTGTGGTTTCAAAATTTTGGCAATGTTTATCAAAATCTTAACAAAATTATTCAATTTTGCACTAAAACCCAATTTTTTTCATAAATTCCATTTATGTTTTAGTTAGGTGACAAAACAATTCCCAAATAAACCCTTAACATGTGTTGCATCCATTTTTTTCCTTTATTAATAAATTGATGTAAATTTGTCACCCCATTTCATTCATTTTATTTCAATTATACTCATTTTTCAACATGTGGAAGTAAGAAAGTTTTTTGCTCTTATGTGTGTTGCATCTTTATTGTGCTCATGGGACTTTACATGCATGAATGTTGTTTTAGAACATTGTGTGTTTTGAGTTTTCAAATTATTTATAATGTAGTGAATCTCATATTTGATAATCTAGCAAAATACAAGGAATACTTGCTTTCTTTCTGACACTATTTTGAAATGGAACCAAAATTTTAATTTATTGCATCTTCTTTTTGCAAGAAGGTTCAATTCATTATCCTAATACATTCATTTCCAAAGTTTTATAAATTCACTTTTGGCCTAATGTTCATTTTCAACCAACTTGGAAGATAAATTTGTATATGTGATAGTTGATATAAAAAAAGTGAATGTACCAAGATTAATTCAAAAGCAGACTTCCAAACATTTGTAATATTAATACTATGATCATGAAAGCTAATTGAATGGTAATCACCCTCAATAGAAACTTGAGAATTGCAAGTAAACAAATTGAATCACCTACATTCATGGGGTTTTAATTTAACTATGTCAAAACCACCAATCAAAAATTGCCATGGGGCAAAAATGCTTGACCTTAAAAGATGGTTTCAACTATCTTATTATAATAACACATGAATATTTCACAACCAACATCATTGAAACATCGTAATATTTTATGTATGTCATGTCCTTATGTGTAAAAGCTATAAAAAAACAAGCAATGAACACAATTTCATATGCAAACTTATAAAATTATTGTATAAAACCCATGTACACCAAAGCTCATATCATTTTTTGTGTAATCCATGTGTTCATGTCATTTACAAAATCATTACCATATAAACACATCTTTAAACTAAAAAGTAATATGTTTATTTCCTTTTTTGAACTTTGTGAAACATTTGTTTTTTGGAAGTTGTTAATGATTTTCATGACTCAAGTTGAAAGATCTAGGCATGATGCTAAATAGATGCAACACAAAGACATGCCATATGAATTGGCATTCTTGTGGATTCATGATAATAGAACTAGGGACCTCAATATGTAATTGTTTAATCATAAGTTTCAATAACACGTTGAACCCCCTTTTCACAACACACCCAACATGAATGTATCATCATTTGTCCACATCATCAAATATGATATCATATATGGTCAAGAAAACAAAATGTATTTTGCCACCTTAAACTTCAAAGTACAAAATAAGATACACAAATAAAGTCTTTTGTAGAAAGCAAAATTAACTATAAATCTTGAAATGGAATTGACTAAAAAGAATTAGTATCATCAAAAAACCTAATGTAATAAATGCATAATGGGCACATAGAAAAATGTTGGGTTTAGTTGTCGTGGTTTTTTAATTGATAAGGTGGCCAGATTTTCATTTCATAGGTTATTAATTTTTCATTTTTTTGGATTTGCACATGACATAATCCACTCTCCATAAGGACTATTGCACAAAAGCATGAAGATGTGGTTGAATTGCTTCAACCAACACCAATGAGTTAAAACCCCTTATAGGAATTGAAGCCAAATATAGGTTGAACCAAAACTTGAAATATTAGAATTCATTTTAATATAGAAGAAATCATAATTTCAACTATTTTTATTTCCAAATTCCATGACAATTCATCCATCCATACAAAATATCATTCATGAATTTTCAATGGAAAATTGGATGAATTTTCATTCATGAATTTTTGTGAATGAAATTTCATGGATGAATGATACAAATTTCATCATGGTTAAATTTTGTGAAATTTCAAGATGAAACAATGAACCCTTTAGTTCAACCCTTGGTATGGGGAATAAACCCCCAAAATGACAATTATGGAAACAAGGAAAAAAGAAGGAAAAATGGGGGCATGTGCCATGGCTTTTTGCATTGCAAAAAGACGGGTGTACAAGAGATTTAAGATGGGACTAAGATAATACAATAATCATGGGCACATCGTAGATAAGTCATTTATAACAAATGGAACCAACATGTTTTGGATTCATTACACTCATACAAATTGTATTGAGGAGGAAAATCCACCCTCCCCCCTATAATATATCATGTAATTGGTTGTGGGGCTTGAGAAAAACACAAAGGAGAAAGAAAATATGTAGATTTTTACATGATGAGAAATTTTGTTTGCTAGAACCACACTATCATGCAACTAAATTTCCAAAACAATTAATATACAACTACATTACAATTAGAACATGGAAACACAAGTAATTAATAAATAAAATGTCACGTTAGAAAATCAGGGAATTGTAATGTTAATAAACTTTCAATTGTTAATAAATCAATAATTAATAAAATATATTTAATCCTTAGTATTTAATATTTAATTATTTTTCAGTAATGTATTAATTATTACATATTAATTAATATTTAATTACTATGAACTAATTAATTAAACTAAAAACTAAAAACTTAATCTAAACTAATTAGTTTAATTTAAACAATTAGTTAGTTAATTGAATAAAATAATTGAATTATAAATAACTAGATAATTAAATAAATTTCTAATTTCTATTTTATTGATTTCTATTTTATTAATTTCTATTCTAATAAAATATTTAGTTCATATAAATAATTATCAAAAAGAAATTAATTATTTATATGAACTAAATATTTTATTAGAATAGAAATTAATAAAATAGAAATTAATTAACAAATTAGATAGATTCGCCAGATTAATTCATATAATTATTTGATAACTATGTTTTCTTCCCATATTCATATGTAATTTTTAATCTTCAACAATGAATTATTTTAAACTAATTTAAAAACTATTTACTATTAATCAATATGTAACTTATTTCATCATTATAAAGTAATTAATTAGGCAAATATTTAACTATTAATATCATTTAATTTTCCTAGTTTAAATGATTAGTTTATTAGTTGTTTTATAGAAGTAACTAAAGTTTGACATTCTGATAAAAAATGAGTAATTATTTGAATTCAAATAATTAAATATCATAACATTTGTTATTTAAATTCACTACATAGCTAATTATTTAGATTAAAATAATTAATTAAAATAACTAATTCATATAATTAATTCAACTAATGAATTGTCAGATAATCCATATAATCAATTTTGGAGATCCAAATGATTAATTATCTAATAACTAATCAATTAATTATTTGAATTAGATTTATTTATTTAAAAAAAATCAAATTATGATTTAAAATAATTTTTAATTAATATTTAATTCACATATGTAATTATCATATGATTACCTATTGAGTTGAGTATTTTACAAAATTAGAAATGAATACAAATAATGTGGGAATTCTTTTTTCTAATTGCAACCCGATTTACAACTAAAAATTTAATGTGTATATTTTGTCCTTGAATTTATTCTCATGAACTATATAAAGAAGGTGTATTTTCTTGTGTGTTCACACTGAAATGCATGTGTCAATTTGGAATGAGCTCAAAAAAATTTAACCTTGAAAACAAAACATACAAATAAATAAAAATATTTTCATGGTTACTTTGTAGTTCACCCTACCTTTTTATTTTCTTATTTTAATAATTGCCTATTTAGGTAAGTAAATAAGTTTTCTTAACTTACTTATGTAGGTAAGTAGGTATGTAGCCTACGTATGTAGGTATGTCTTACTTACCTAATTTTACCTATGTACCTAGGTAGGTTGGTAGCTTAGACCTACATCCAACGTACCTACCTATGCCTATAAATCAACTTATTTAGTTATTTAATTTTTTTCAATTTTATCAAAATTCAATTAATATGTCACACGACAACTTTTGACTACACCATGTGTCATAATGTAAGACCATATAAAATGAACAATAATAATGGATGGTGAAAATTAATATTTAAAAAAAGAAATAATTTTCATCCAAATGTCCCCATAATGCCATGTGTCAAATTTTGATGGATCAATAAAAGATCCATCAACATGATGTCACCATTGTAGTTACAAACTAGTTGCATTAGAATTACATAATAGTTCCTCTTACATGGTTGTAATTAAATTGCATGAGTTGCATATGTATACACTTTCATATACGATGTGTTGCATCCATTTCAATTCATGTGATTTGTTTAATAGCACTCACGTTCATAGAAATACATTAAATTGCAATGAAATGTAAATGATCATTGCAACTCAAAAACCTAGTTGCAAGGGTAGTTGCAAATCACCCCATTTTGTCATGGTGTTAATTCAAGTGTAATAGAAAATACACAAATAATGTATATATGTAGGAAAGGAAAGAAATCATTAAAAAATTGTAATGTTTGTTGGAAACATGTTTTTCACTTTTGTACTTATCAATTACTTGTCACTTTAAACCATGTAAATTAATGTTTTCTAGCATTCACCTTAATACATATAAATTTAATTTTTAGTTACGTAGGTTGGTCTTAATCTTTTTGAATTTTTTTAATGACTATAATCATTGTTGTGCATAATCAAATTCTAAACTCATTGAAATAAGTTGAATCCTCGATTAACCATATGAGAACAAATGTTATATAAAACATCACTTAATTTTCTTAAAAAATGCGAGAGATTTAGGTCATTTTCCACACTTTTGTTGCATACTATACATTGGAACTATTTTGATTATGAAAAAGTTGATTCACTTTCCACACTTCTATTGCGTAATATACCTCAAAACCATATTGATTAAGAATGAGTTGGGCCGTTTTCCACACCTCCAATACATACACCACATAACTAGCTTGATTGTTTTTGTGCATAAGCATGCACATCTTCATGTCTTAACATGAGGAACTTTAAAACAATTCAAAGTGCCATAAAAGTATGTTTGAGTATTTATATTTCATTTTTCTTGTTTCTAAGCCCATGATTTGCCATACATTGAAAATGGCTAAAGCTAGGCATGATGACAAAAAATTGATGGGTATAGTTGTTGAACATATTCACCATGAATTGTGTGACCATAGCATGGGCAGAAGACATTAAAATTGTTTTGTTTTGTATTTGAGTTGTCCTCCAATATGATCAAAGGAAGGATCTACCCAAGTAATTTCATGTTAGTATGGTATTGGGCCTTGAAATAAACTTTTAATGAAGATATCCATTGCTATAGAGGTTGTAGGTGTGAAATACACATGATGTTGCAACATGTTATCAAAGGGCCAAAGGGATGCCATCCGGTCCATTTGGTGAAAATGATAATGAAAACATGGGTAGGAATGAAAATGATTATGAAAGTGACTAGATAGAAGATCATCTTGTCCATGCATAGATCACTAGCTTTAAAATGACACTTGGGATTTATTTTTGGATTTGTTAACCTTTTGTACTACCAAATGATTATTGGCATTCATGTATTTTCCATGACACAATAATTTTTTGTTCCATGTTAAATTGAATATGAACCCATGGCTAACCAAATTAAATGTATAAAATGCTCCATGTTGAATTTTAAAATGTTTGTTCAAATAAAACATTATTCCATGGATGCAAGCCTTTATAACCAAAAATACCTTCATCAAACTGCACGTCAAGCATTAGACCCTACAACATTAAAACCAATACCCTTGTTAGTGTTTAACACAAGCATTGGTCATTTAAACCATAACAACAATGCCTTCATTAGGGCATTACACAAGCATTGAACTTTTGGACTTGTTGTCGTGTGATGACAATTTTTTTTTTGGATGCATGTATTTCATAGTAAATTCAAAAATGTGTTGAGGTGAAATTAATTTAGATATGCATGTAATTTTTAATATTTACATCACATTTTGTTAGCATTGTTTGTGGTCTTTACCAACGCCATACCCGCATTAGGGGCTACACACAAGGATTGGCTTCCCCCCTTGCAATGGTGATTTGTTACTTTAATGTGGGTATACTTTCAAAATGGTATTGAACTTTACATTTCATCACTATTCTTTGTGGCCATATGAATGCAATACCCTTATTAGGGTAATATATAAGGACGAGATTTTTTTGTGGAATCGCAATACCTATAGGGCAAACTTGAGATACCATACTTAATGTTAATTTAGAGATGCAATACCCTCATCAAGGTAATACACAAGACTTTGTGGAAACGCATTACCTAGAGGTGAAGTCTAAAATACCATATTTACATAGTTTTTAAAGGAATTATTTACATCAAAATATTGCATATGCACTCGAGTTATTTTGTTAAAAGGTAATACCAACAACATGTTACCAAAATATTTTTATTTGTGAAGAGATTATATGTTCTTATTGATGTGGATATTGCTTTCAAGTCCTCTTGTTACAAAAATTTGCATGTTGTAATAGAGTTTCATGATGATTTTTTACTTGATTACTGAATCCCCCAAGCCATCTCCCATGTTCAATTAAAAATCATTCCTAGGTGCATTGATTCATCAGCATGTGTCACACCAATGGCTTGGATGTCCAATGCAACCATTAATAAAAAACAATGTTGCATGGTCACAAAGTTGGAAATTAACACCCACCTTACATTCGAATGCAATTTCAACCATTGTATTTTGTAACTAAAATATGGTTCGTTTCATGGCAATAGATGAGCCTTCAAGCTCATTAATGTGGACACCATCATAAGCAAAAGGGCCCTTATCATTTATGCAAAAGATCCCGTCAATATTTATGACATTAATTTTTTCAACCATGTGTCTTGTTTGTAACCTTCATCTTTTGATGAACCATCATCAACCTCCAAATATTTCAAGTCCATGAACATGGCTTGAATCCATCACAACCAATCCCATACCACGTGCCACAATAGTTGATGATATCATCTTTTAATGAGGTCAGTGCATGCTAGGAGAACAACAACTTGGTGATTGCACAAATTCCCATGTAATGTTTATTCACATGTGCAAGATGCATATTTGGTGAAAGGGGCATGAAAATTGCAAACAACGTCAAATTGGGTTTGGCTTTGCACCATCCAAACATTAACATTGTTTTCACCTTCCAAAGTAGGATGAATCACATCAATGTGTGGGATCAACAATGCCATGTCCACACTTGTTGCCACACGTTATGCCACAACCTTATTCTTCATGAACCCCCATTTTTTGTTTTGTTTGCCCAATGCATGTAATGTCATGCCACAATTGTAGTTAACCTCCACACCAATTAATCAATACAACACCCCCTAAAACCTTTGTTTTGAAAAATAACCAACATTTTAAGGCCCCATGTTAAGATTTTATGCTAGCTTGGGTATCTTGATTCAAATGTGGCATTTAATGTAGGCCAACCATCCACAACTCTACATGGACATGCATGCACATTGCCATGGTTTACATCTTATAGGTGTAAAAAATTGAAATAATTCATACTACATCCACAAACTAAAGAATGTTGGCACAAGGGTTTTAAATGAACTAATTATGTACCAAGTTGGCAATAATAAATCCAAAATAATTGGGTTCATGCATCACCAAGCTTAAAGCTATCAAAGTTCTCCACCACATTTTATTTCCCAAGTGCTTTGAAAGATTCAATGGTTTTTCCTAGGTTGATGGACATTAACATCACCATGTGAATGTAATTGAGTATTCCAAACCTCATTTCCATATCTTTGATTTTCTCCATAGACCATAATTGCCATGCTTTCAACCCAAGCCAAACACAAAGGAAAACTAAGACGTGATCTCGATTTTATACAATCTTTAATTCATAGAAATAACACATTATAAAAAGTGGTATGCATTTGCCAACCCAAAACAAACCCCAAATATATGAAAGTATAACAAAAATGTCAAGATAAAGAAGAATCCATTGTAATGTTCATAGTTCTTGCAAGGCATCATCCACAATGAAACATGAAGGTTTCCAATTGGGCATGTTTGCTACAAGTTTTACTTATAATGGAATAAACCATTTCACCAAATATCCACAAGTTTGTCAATTTATGATAACCCAAACAATTGGCACCTTAGTGCAATGAAGGTTGAATGCCATCATTGTGAACATATAGTACCTTACATCATTGGTGTCAAATGTGGCATCCATGGAAATAACCTCGTTTTAACCAAATTGGAGCATGGCTTGGAATTGTGTAGGTGTCCAGATCCATATGGTTCTTGAATCCCATTCATTTCATTTGTGTCTTGAAAATAAAAGATCACTAGGGTGAGCACATACCCATGATTAAATGTAAATTGCTAGGTTTTTGTGTAGGTGCCAATTACTCTTTTTGTGTTTTTGATCTTGTTAAGTAATGCTTTGTTGTTTAACGAAGCCATCCTTGGTCATGGGCTCCCTTGCATTGACCATGCCCATTAAATTACCTTATGTTTCTCATAGATTTGTTTCACCATGTCTCCTTGTCCCAATGAATTCATATGTAATAATTTAGTTTTTATGACATACACAAAACATACAAAGACATTTGTGCAATGGATTCAAAGTCTTATGCACAATGGGTAGGATTTCCATTGGTTTGGGTGTGTGTTCAATGGTAGAAGGTGATTTCAACAACCTTGAATTATGTGTAAAACCTATTGATCAAAAAATGGGCCAAACAACCATGTCCAATAAACCTTGGGGATAAGTTTCCTTGGGTGGTACCATTAGGAACATCACATCTTTATTTTCTTAGACCCATTGAATTTTGAAAAATAATAAGAAACATTTAGATAATTATTTTCATAAAATTTAAAAACTGAGTAAATTTATTAGGTTTCATAGATTTTTAAATTTAAATAATAAATAAATAAATAAATAAATAAATTTGATGTTTCTAATCATTGCATTAAAAAAAAGTTTCAAGGATGGAGTGCTAGTTCCTTTCCTTGAAATGTTTGGTTAATAACACAAATTTGAAACATGATTTGAAAATATTCTTGAGAATGTTTTTAAAAAGGTAATTTGAAAATCATTTAAAAAAGGTTTTTTATTAGGCAATTAATTAAATAATTTAGATTGACAAGGAGATAGGTCAGTGTAGCAAAGTAGGTTGGATTTGGTAGGCACTTGTCTTGATCGCTCGTGGGTAGGAAGTGGGGGAAATAACCTGCCTGGTAGGATGCAATACCTTCATCGATCGTAGTTCCATTGCCTTCGTGGAGGTTTAGTGCATAGGTGGGTAGGGAGTTAGATGAATAGGTAGTTAGGTAGATAGGGAGTTAGATGAATAGGTAGTTATGTAGATGGGTGGATTGATAGATAAGTAAGCAATGGGTGGGTGCGTGGGTGGGTAGGGGAGAGCGTAGGCTTTTTTTGTGCACAGGCAGGTAGTCTAAATATAGGAAGATGAGAGGTGTGAGAGGGTCGTGATGCCCAAAAAAAAGAAGTTAAAAAAAAAAAAAAAGACTGCGTAAAGGGCTAAGAAAATAAAAAATCTAAGTCCACTTTTGCTAACAACCTTTGGTTAGCGCAGGGACAGGAGGGGCCGAAAAAGGTAAACTCATTAGTGCATCATCCATGACA
>Ga0116229_10015387_pt1 | contig 10435 bp, 7 predicted proteins | sample S1TSphgellanicum_3_FD_87313 | JGI IMG/M metagenome (GOLD analysis project Ga0116229, IMG submission 87313) | Host-associated microbial communities from peat moss isolated from Minnesota, USA - S1T2_Fc - Sphagnum magellanicum MG | ecosystem: Host-associated > Plants > Peat moss > Unclassified...
AATGGGAAAATGGTGGAAAACTTTTGTAGCTCCATATTTTAAGTTAAAGGTACCTCTCAACACCTATAGTCCATCATCAAGTGAATTTGCATGAAATATGCTCTGAAATTTCTGGCAGTGCTTTACAGGACCAAAGAACCACCGTGATAACTAACTGGCAGCCGCGTGGTGCCATTTCTGATACCCATGTCGCCATATCCATGTCATGCAGAACAGTGCTGTGCAAGTTCAAATGAAACCATGAGAGATGATCAAACGTACATTGAGAAAAGCTACTTAGATGATTTGAATGCAAAATGAAATTGATTCTTAAAACAAAAGAAAGCCTAAAGATACAGTTGAGTCTCCAGCTTACATTCACAATTCGGTTAACAGTTCAAAGTTGGAAAGTTTATCCCCAAATCTTACAAACACATGGAGTCTCTTTTGCCTTTGGGGAACGAGCCAACAAACGCCATTCACTATTCTACAAATTGGACCCAATCCAATGACATGTTTTTAATATCCATTACAATGGATGAGCCCAATCTAAGAAAATGATACCAAACATGGAACCACCCCACAAATGCACAAACAGCAAAAGTGACAATAGGGAAGCCAAAAAAATTGGAATTAGGACCAAATTGTGCACTCATGTTCAAAAGCAAAGGCTAGGCATTCCCAATGTGATTCAGCAATCAACAACAATGATGTGCTGATACATCAAACAAAAAAATTGGGGTCCCTGAGTTTGAGGAACAAAATTGGCATTGGTTCAATCAAAATAGTCACTATGATTGCACCATTTCTTCAAAGAGCTCCTTTTTTTGCCTCTCAATGCGAGAGGAGTGAAGCAGGAAGGTATTGGAACTAACTTTAGCTCTAGTGGCTCCTGCTCAAGGATGGCTGTCTGACTATCTTATGTCAACAAAATTGATGAGATCCTCTGTCGTACATCACTAGGGTTGGTAAGATGTACAATAATGCTGGGTAGACAGATTGGTCACTTATCTACAATGCCGGATGGGATCACCAGAGAACAGGATTAAAATTCCTGGACTTGGAGTTGATTCCCAAAACTGCCAAAAGCAAGACACATTTCTGTGTATGGCTCTGTGACACGAAGAAGCTGATATAAGGTTGACTTGTGCTTCAGCAAGGTCAACAGCTCATCTTCTGAATCTAGTGTAGGAGAAAATCTCAACAAAGTTTTGACCTGCAGCTGGGAAATGGATTCATCCCATCTTCACATCCCTATCCATTTTGTTGGGGTACTATGACCAGTAGCCCATGCTTCAGTAGTGATAATATCACCAACCAATGCTTGATATTCTGGAGTGGATGGCAGCTGTAATACAACTCCTTTGTGAGGGACAAAGATGAGGAGACCTTAATGACTCTGGCAGTGAAGAATCAACTCCTTGCTCTGGTAGTACACCATAAGGGTTGAAGCTACAACCTCTGGAGCATCCTCAGTGAAACTTGTGAATGAGGTTATAGATGGTCTCGCCGAATCCTGCACTGCATGTTCACCTACTTGTCAATTTGTTGCACGCCTGCTGTCTAACTGCCCCAAACTAGGTTTTGAAGAGCTCCCTTCCATAGCATCCTTAGAGGAAATTGCTGAGGAGGTCCTGGAGAGAGTCACCAACTCTTGTACTGGACAGTCACCTGCTTGCTACACTCTCAATGTCTATGTACCGCATGCTGGAATGCAGTGAACAGGCCCCCTCGAAAGTATCCTGAAAGAAACTTGCTGGAACCCTACTGTAATTTGTTGACTCCTGCATTGGAGAGTCACCCCCTTGCACAGCCATTGCATTCTCACTCTCTGCTTGCCACATGCCGGGTGTTGAAGGTGCACTCTCTGAAAAACTAACTTTAGAAGGACTTACAGAACCAATTTCTGGATTTTCATTTGCTCGTCCAATCATTGCAGAACAAATTTCTGGTGGCCCCATGCTGGGTGTTGAAGGGACGTCCTTGGCATTTGCCAATAAACTCTGCAGCCCTTGCAGTGAAGTGTCACTGGGCTGCCTTGTAATTTCTGGCTCCCCTGCGCTGGCTGTTAAAGGGGCCCCCTCCGTAGCATACTTAGGGCATGAGGGACTCATTGACTCCTGCAATGAATTGCCCGTGGTGCTTAGCTGCTCCATGCAGGATGTTAGAGGAGTCACTTCCATACCACCCTCAGAGCAGCTCGCCAAGGAGACCTGAGAAGCACAAACTGTTTCTTGAATTGGACAGTTACCTGTGTGACTCTTTGTTGTACCCCCACTCTCTGGCTGCTGCATGTCAGGTGTTGGATAAGATTCCTCCCTAGCATTGTCACAGAGATTCAGCAATTCCTGCACCAGGGACCCACTGCCTTGTCCTGTGGTTGTACCTCCACTTTCTGGCTGCCCTGTAGTATCACCAGAGGCAGGAACCTCAAAACCTAATCTGCCTCCATTCTTGTGCATGAAGTGATATCCAGATCCAGTGTTACTCACATGGTGCCCCAGCTGGGGAATCTTCAACAGAGGAACAAAACTATTTGTATTAGAAGGCAGTGAGCTTTCTTCCTCTGGAGATGTGGCAGTGAGCTTTGCAAAAGTTACTCCCAGCTCTTCTCCACCAGATACATTGCCTTGAACATCAACAAGCCCCCCACCCTCACCTATGGGTAGTCTGTCAGGAGACATGTTGGCCATTAAACATCCTTCCTCTCCCATTAGAGAAAATGTATTCACCTGCCACAGCAGTCAGGTGCAAGCTTATCTGTATTTTGTAGAGGATAAAAAGCTTCAACCTAGAGTACAAAAGATCAATTTCCAGTGCTCTCACATAGATCAAACACTGTGTGTCCTGATGCCAGTACACCAGAATTTCAAACAAATGATAACCCTCAAAAGACTATTAACTGATGCTGTCCAAACTTACTAGCAATATGAGAAATGAAAGGAACATCAGGGGCTCATTTTTACCAGACACTTGGGAAAAGTGGTTTCAACAACTGGTTCTACCATGCACAGTTCCTCCTCACATGCTTTCAGCATGCATCCATCTTCCAAATACCTGCAACGCATCCACACACACAAGTTTGTAGTGAATTTTTAACACAAATCCCTGAACAGTTTACAATCCAGCATAAATTGCATTCAAAACTTCCATCTGGTTCAATGATGAAGAGCAGTTACGTCAGTGTTTAAATACAAAAGAATTATCCTCTTCTTTTCTTTCAAGACTTTAAACCATCTAAGTAATAAAAATTTCACATTCTGCACATTTTCCCTTAGCTTCAAAAGCAGGTAAAAGATCATGGTGTCATAGGTACCTGTCTCCCTGAGAATCATTCTGCAGGTGCTGGATAACCTGAGCCCTAGGAACATCTGCAGGAGATTGTTCCAAGGTTGCATGCATGTCAGTGCTGCGCAAATCCAAATCTTCATGGGCATTTACAACAGAGCTTTCTGAAAGATTATAGCTTGGAGAAATCGATTTGTCCATCACAGGCAAGGACACCATATTTCCCACTGTAGTGACAGGCACCAGAGCCTCAACAATCTGGCATGCTGCCAATGGGTCCAACGATTCACCGGAGTCCAGTCCAGAATTTCTCTTCTCATGTTCTTTGGGGACGTTACTAAACACAATCTGCAGTTCTCCTGCAACACGCCTGATTGTGCTTTGTCTAATCCTTGCACCCTCAGTTGGCCTTCCCTTTGAGACTGCAGCACAAAATGCTGATGGCTCAGAGTCCTGTGGCAGATAATGGACCTTCCCTTCTAGATCTGCAGATGAGGATGCAAGGAAGTAAAGTCCTAGAACTTGTGGAAGATTCCTCAGGTTACAAATATACCCATATTACAATGTAATAATAAATAGAGCATAATCACCTCTTAGCCACCAGTGAGACACCAGGCAATGCTGCCACTTGCACCTCTATCTTAAAATCTAAATGGAGATTAGTTTACACACTTGTGTACTGTACATGAAACCTATCAAAGAAGTTAAGAAAGATCAGGACACATACTTGGAAGAGCTGCTGGCATCGGTAATCTTGCCAAAGGTTTTTGTAAAATCGATGTTCCTGGAAAAACGAGAAGATTCAGTTCAATCAGCATCCTTTTCAGGGCATCCTCCATAGGCTGGAAACCAAATGCCCCTGACCAATACTCCCTCATTTCAGGAACAGCTGGAAGAACCAATGTTTGTACACCCATCATCTGCAACATCTGCATTCCAAAACACCAGAATGGTTAGCAACAGACAGAGAGGTTCCACAACAGTTTACTGAATGATGCCTTGACACAAGGAGCTATGCAGTCTTGCCAACATTGGCTAGACCTAACAGGAGACCCAGGAACAGTAGCACACACAGAAATGCACTTATGAAACTTCTCATCTGACCTGAGTCCCAGCAAAGCAGAGAGTCACAAACAAGTACCTGCTCAAGAGCATTCATGAGACGACGGCACATGCCCTGCCTGCGGTACTGGAACCGGGTTCCAATCAATGGCATTTCTGCCAAATGTGCTCCATGAACCCTGCACCATCACCATTTGTTAACAAAAAGCTGCCATATACAAGCATTCAAAAATACACTGTTTGCCAGCTCTGCTTCACCACTTTTCAAGTGTGAACTCCAGAGAACAGATAATCCTACTACAGCTGGATATCTCTTCAAGAGGGAATGACAAGGACCTAGAATCCAGCAGTATAGAGCTGGCAACTTGCTCACAGAGTGGAGTCTACCAACAAGAAAGGCTGAGGAGAGAGAAGGAATCAATCCATACCTCACTGTAGCCACCGATATTAGCTCATCTCCTTTTTCCAATATCAGCGTGTAAAACCCACAGTAATTTAGGCGACTGACTTCTGACCTGAGCAACAACAAAGGATTGGTATCAAAACAAGGGCAATAGAAGCTATCAGGACCTTAACATTACTCAGATGTCACTTATGTTGATAACACGTCTATCAACTGGCACACAAATACATCCCATGTTGCTTGGTCGAAGACAACTGCAAAAATTTGAAGGAAAAGGACTATGATCCACATTATACTCAAACATCCAATTGTCATCAAGGCTCACCCTCGATTGTAAAGTACATGGGCAACTATGTCCACTTTGGTGTGAGGATCAATCATGGGCTTGAAGCATTCTTGCATCACACTGAAAGCAATCGCCAGTTTGATTTTTTGTTCAGCCATCACCTCCTTATCCATTGCTGAAAGTTCTAAGTCCTCTTGAGATCGCAGCAATGTCCAGGAGTATCCATCCTCCAAAGGATTACTGGTGCCAACCAGTCTCCGCAAGTCCCGAAAAATCTGCACCAACATCACCCTCATTACTCTTCAAGACCAGCTAGCTAGATCAACCTACACTACTAGTAGTATGGAACAACCACAGTACCAAAAAACCTGCAATTGAAAGAAAAAAAGAAGAAAGACACTGTCTCTTCAATTGATGCTCATTTATCCCTCAGAAATGCAATCAGAAAAAGGTGAAATTTCTTCAAGGTTTGACAAAGTACCTTCTCACATGAATGGCCACAAAACCAGCTTCCTGTCGGACATTGATCCAACTTTGGCAAGCCTCTAGCATACAAGCACTTCAAATGGACTGAAACATGCAAACAACATTCAGATTATTAGAATGAACAAGACAAGCGAGATATCATAATGCTCAGCCCAACAAATCTAAAGTTCACAGAAACATGAGTACAAAGTGGTCCAAGTAAACCAAGTTTCAAGCTTCAAACTTACATTCTCGCTCGCACTGGTCACAGGAGAGCACAACCATCTCATTAAATTCATCAGGATTTGCATTTACTGGGGGCCCACCACATATAGCACACCGACAGTTGGGACAGAACCAGTCCTCTTCTGGAACAGCCTGCATAATGAACCAGCAAGTTAATCTATCAGTACAAAAATAGATGCTACACAGCGCAGCAATAAGCCTTACATTGTACACTTGCATGGACCTTAATCCCATGAACATCTTCTGTGTAAATTTATATACATCTGTAATAAAAATATATAGTTTTGACACTAAAATGAACCAACACAGAGCAAGGGTGAAAACAAGCTGTCGAAGGAGAGGAAACTTCACCTCAAGCTCCATGCATGTCAGATGGAATGTTGATGGGCAATGATCACAGCAAATAAGCATCCCTCCATCACCACATACACCACAAGTGTCATCATTGCCATCTGCTGCATGTTCTTTTCCTTTTGTAGATCCACTTCGTCTCCTCCCTGGACCCGTCGCAGGATGGAAATAAATGGACCTCTCAGACGAGTTGTGTTTTCTTAGTGCTTCCATTTGTAGTTCAGTGAGGGTCCTACCATCTTCAACATAGATGTTGGCACATGGGCGATGAAGCTTGCTGCCACAATGTGCCTCAAACATGGAAAGAGTCACTATTGTCTTACAGCAACCACATAGAACTCCTTCTGATGTCACCCAACCATCCAATCCCAACTCCTTCTTGCGGTGCATGTAGCGCAACTTTTGGTTTTCAACTAACATTCCCACATCCATCAACCATGAAAGAATGCTCTTCTTTGCATTCACAGACATCATCATTGTCCCTGCCTCCCCCCCAGGTGCTGGATCCTCAGGAGCAGAAAGCTTCACCTCCATTCGGCAACCTCCCCGGCCCCCACCCTTTCTCTTTCCTACTTTCTCCTGACCCCAACCTAAACCCTTGTAAACATCCACACTCTTCAAGGCTTTCACCACTGCATCTTGCGCCAACTGAGGTTGGCCCATTACATTCATAGTAGGTCTAAACCTGCTTCTTTTCTTGGAATGAAGCTCAGTGTCTAAGTTGCAATGTTGACTGTCTGATGACAGGGGTTTCCTATGCTGCATTGCTCTGTGCAGATTCCAATCCATGTTGGCCTTCTCACTTAGTTCCACCATATTGAACTCTCCTTCAGTAGATGCACACCATCGTCTTCGGAGCACTATGGAAATTCCAACATCTATGGAGCTATTCCTCATGTCACTAAAAGCCTTGACAGAACTCTGAATTCTGGATTTCTCAGTCTGAGAATATTGCTCTACAATGAGTATGTCCACAAGCTTCTCTCTCACATGTTCACTATCCTCTCCAAGACCCTCTGAGCCACTCCTCACTACTAGTCTTCTGCGAGAGTTCTGCAGCAGAAGAGCTCCTTGTGAAATAGGAAGTTCTGCATGAGGAGGATCACTGCCTTGTTCCTCCTCTTTCTTTTTCCAACTGCGAAGGGATCTCTGCCTGCCCCCTGATTTTTGTTGCTCCTGTGCTTTCAACCTCTTGTGCTGCTGCTCCTCTTGCACCTCAGATACAGTCTTGTCCCCACCTCTGCTTCCAGGGGAGGTGGTGGGCTTGCGCTTCCTTGACAATTCAGAACTGGGCCACGTGGGTAGTAATGGTTGTGCAGCAGGAGCCTTCAATGCTCGGATGCTAGGAATGCTGGAATGTTTTTTCCTGACGCTGGTGCGGCCGATGTCCAAGCCTCCTGAACACGAGGACTCCTCGTTATCAGACTCTTGTTCCATCTTCACAGGTTTCGGTTTCTTCACCATGCGCTTGAAGATGAGCTTCTTGGCTGCAAGAAGAACCGGTTCTTGTTTGCAGAAATTCCGTAGACTCCTCCGCACTGGAGAATGTGAGGGTTTAAGGAGCGCCAGCTTTCCATGCGCCTTGAGTCTCCACCGGGCTGTTTCTTCGTCCCATTCCTGGCGAAGATGCAAGTCGTTGATGGTACAAACTTTTTCACCATCCTCCTCGTCGGGGAAGTAGATTCCCAATCGTGAAGTTTTCTCAAGCGACAAATCTTCCAACAGAATCCCCTCCCACCAAGCATCCCTCCACAGCACGTCCACGCTGAGCCCCTTGTTCCAGCTCCTCGCGGGAGCGGGAGCAGCAGAAAGCACTACTGAAGGCCGAGGAGGAGTCGTCCTCCTCAACAGCATCCGGCTTGGATATCGTCGGGACGATCCTCGTCCGCTGCACCCGCCGTCGTCTCCTTTTCTTCTTATTACTGCAGGAATCGTCGCGGCCTGTTGCGACTCCAGACCCCTGATTTTCGCGTGCCCGAAAAGCTCCTCATACTGCACCATAACAACTCCTCTCAGGTCGTCACAAATTGCATCTACGCCAAGCGCAACAATCCCTGCTCCTTCTCTGAACCCAGCGCCTTACTTCTCGTCCACGCAACCACAAAGTCTTTCTCCGGAACTCGAATTCTCGCGTCGCCGAAAACAGGGGAAGAAGCAGAAGAAGAAAACCGCAATTTCTTCCCACCCCGGCCGGCTTCTGCAACAAAGAAATCCCGAGCATCAGCAACAACAACCTCGACGGATGTCGAATCCTTCCGTCTTGTTCTTCTTCTTCTTCTTGCCTGCCTTCCTTTCCCTCTCAGATCCGGCAACAACTTCCGGATCTCTCCACCAAATCGCACAATATTTGATTCGCAAGATTCGCCTCCTCTTGTTCTCACAACTACCATGCTAACTCTTCTCCCGAGCTCCAACTTCGACAGAGAAATCCGTCTCGAAGCTCCATGACTTTTGGGGCTTCGTCACCGCGTGCGGAGGAAGAAACCCGAGTGCGCGCTCTCTTCCCCCTTCCCTCCTTCCCTCGCTCCCTCCAAACGCACGCGCTCCGCTTCCCGTGTCTCTGAACTCCTCATGGATGAGAAACCGCGATTCATTCAATGAAAACACGTCCACACTTGGATAGAAAGCATCGATAACAAACCACACTTGGACAGAAAACATCCACAAAGCTAGGAGTAAAAAAAATAGGATAGGATAGGTTGTAAATTCCACTTTTGACTTTGACTTTTGGTTTCTACTTTTTGGTTTTTAATGTTTTTCTTTTCCAGTTTTTTTCCTTTTTTTTTTCTTTCAAAACTTTAGATCTTCAATTTTTTTGGGTTTGATTTTCAATGTGGCAAATCTAATTCTTTTCTCTTCCCTTTTTCTTGTAAAAACTAAGAAAAAGCAACCCAAAAATTAAAAAATTAAAAAATCTTGAATCTTAGGTCAATAACTTCATGAATTTTTTTTCAAATTTGTGATATTTTAAAATTTGGCGAATATTTTTCAAAAAGTTAGCAAAAATTAAGGCAAATTTCATTAAACAAACAAAAAAAATTCCCTATTTTTTGTCCAGAAAAGACAAGATTTGTCCCCCCCCCCCCACCTCCCTTACCCCAAAAAAAAATTACACTGTAGCCAATAAATATGGATATTGCAGTAATTTATTTTTGAATTTTATACCGACACTTAAGGCTCTTGAAATGTCAGCTCATGGGTATAATAGGCCCCCGGAGGGTGTGGAGGGAAGGCGAGGAGGGTTTTGGACTACGTAACCGGCAAGAGCAGGCCAGTCACGGGAAAAAAGTCGAGCCATGTGGGACCTTAAGCCGTAACTGGCCGTAACTGGCCTGCTCAAGCCGTGTGTTACGAGACATAACCGGTGACTCGACGGATGAGATTTCATCTGGGATGAATGCCATTGTCATTGTCGCCATAACCTTCCTGTGCCCGTCTGCCTGACCCAGTACGCAGCGGATATGGGTTGTAAAACTGTGACCTCTCTGCCAATGGGGTGATGCCACATCACCAATTTCCAGTTATGATTTTTGAGTGTAGGGTAAAAGCTCTAAGACGAGGCCATAGTAAAAATTATTATAAGCATAAAGACCGGTGCCGAATTCCCCTTAGGGTAGTTCGAGCGCATAATGGAGGTCAATTTTTTTCATCCGTGAAGGGGAGGCATTTTGAATCATGCGTAATCCTCACATCCGCAGGCGTTTCATTTTTTGAAACGCTCGCTGTCATTTTTTTCCCCTTCATACCCGGCAGGTATCATGAGAAAAGAAATTAAAATAGAATCGGCGCATGTCTTTTATACTCTGTAATAAAGCCCACAGGCTTGGACTTTTACCTTTGTAAAACACCGACAGAATTATTTTAGTGTATATGGAGGGCACATTATCGAACGGAATCTATCCTTCACAATCTTTTTCTAAGAAGGATATTTACAAATACACTAGGAAGAAGCCCTTTCTCAAATGTAAATTATGGCCATACAATTTGTGGATGTTGAAGTGTACATTTTTCATCCAACAAAGAAACAATCCAACATTGTTTATTATATAGAACTTACCCTATTTGCAAAACATTCTCAACGTAAAATGATGTTTGTTTCTTGCATTATTGTTCACACTTTTGTGTGTGATCCAAATTTTACTTAAGACAAATAGGGTTCAAGGTTTATGGCCATGGGGAGGTAGGTGCTTGGAGAAACCTAAAGACTCAAGTGTCCACCCACCATCTTGAGTGTTTGGACATTGCAATGCAATTGATCCTTGCACTCCTTCGTTACTATAACAAACCACATTGTTATCAAATACATGTCATGCCTATCAAAGTTCCTTTGAGTTGCAAATTCAAATCATAGCCAA
>Ga0116229_10015388_pt1 | contig 10435 bp, 20 predicted proteins | sample S1TSphgellanicum_3_FD_87313 | JGI IMG/M metagenome (GOLD analysis project Ga0116229, IMG submission 87313) | Host-associated microbial communities from peat moss isolated from Minnesota, USA - S1T2_Fc - Sphagnum magellanicum MG | ecosystem: Host-associated > Plants > Peat moss > Unclassified...
CGCACCAAGCCGCACGTGAACGTGGGGACGATTGGGCATGTGGATCATGGCAAGACGACGCTGACGGCGGCGCTGACCAAGGTGATGGCGGAGACCAACGGCGGCACGTTCGTGGCGTACGACCAGATCGACAAGGCGCCGGAGGAGAAGGCGCGCGGGATCACGATCTCCACGGCGCACGTGGAGTACCAGAGCAAGAACCGCCACTACGCTCATGTGGACTGCCCCGGGCATGCCGACTATGTGAAGAACATGATCACGGGAGCCGCGCAGATGGACGGGGCGATCCTGGTGGTGTCGGCGGCGGACGGTCCGATGCCGCAGACGCGCGAGCACATCCTGCTGGCGCGCCAGGTGGGGGTGCCGTACATCGTGGTGTTCATGAACAAGGCGGACATGGTGGATGACAAGGAGCTGCTCGAGCTCGTTGAGATGGAGGTGCGCGAGCTGTTGACGGTGTACAAGTTCCCCGGGGAGAAGACCCCGATCGTGATCGGATCGGCGTTGAAGGCGCTGGAGGGGGACAAGAGCGAGATCGGTGTGGCGGCGGTGATCAAGCTGGTGGAGGAGATGGATGCGTTCATCCCGGTGCCCAAGCGCGACATCGAGAAGCCGTTTCTGATGCCGGTGGAGGATGTGTTCTCGATCTCCGGACGCGGCACGGTGGTGACCGGGCGCATCGAGCGCGGGATCATCAAGGTGAACGATGAGGTGGAGATCATCGGCTTGAAGCCGACGCTCAAGACCATCTGCACCGGGGTGGAGATGTTCAGGAAGCTGCTGGATGAGGGGCGCGCGGGGGACAACGTCGGGGTGCTGCTGCGCGGCACCAAGCGCGAGGAGGTGGAGCGCGGGCAGGTGCTGGCGAAGCCCGGTTCGATGACCCCGCACACGCAGTTTGAGTGTGAAGTGTACGTGCTGACGAAGGAGGAAGGCGGGCGGCACACGCCGTTCTTCAAGGGCTACCGGCCGCAGTTCTACTTTCGCACCACGGATGTGACCGGACTGATCGAGCTGCCGGGCAACACCGAGATGGTGATGCCGGGGGACAACATCAAGATGACGGTGGAGCTGATTGCCCCGATCGCGATGGAGGACGGGCTGCGCTTTGCGATCCGCGAGGGCGGCCGCACCGTCGGCTCAGGCGTGGTGTCGAAGGTGCTCAAGTAAGATTTTACAAGGTAGTGGACTATGGCTAACCAGAACATCCGCATCAGGCTGAAGGCGTTCGACCATCGCCTGATCGACAACTCGGCGAAGGAAATCGTCGATACGGCGCGCCGCACCGGCGCGACGGTGCGCGGCCCGGTCCCGCTGCCGACCAAGATGGAGCGCTTCACGCTGCTGATCTCCCCGCATGGCGACAAGGATGCGCGCGACCAGTACGAGCTGCGCACGCACAAGCGGCTGATGGACATCATGAACCCGACCGACAAGACCGTGGACGCACTGATGCGCCTGGAGTTGCCGGCGGGCGTGGACGTGCAGATCCGGCTGAACTGACGGCCAGTCGCACTGGCGGCCAGTTGTACTGGCGGCCAGTTGTACTGACCCAGTTAGCTGGTATACTGCGCGGCCTTTTTCACCCGCCTGGACTGCCTTTACTTTACTGGGGCGTCCGGCGGCACCTTCATCGGGCGAGGTTGGCCGGATGCGCGGCCAAGACCACTCGAGAGCATCGGCGCCTTGTGCGCTGCACTCCCGTGGCCAGACCTTACCGATTAAAACGCTTCGGCGCGCGCCGGTCGCGGTGCGCGCCTATTGAGAGGACTTTGAAGCCATGGCAATTGGTCTGGTCGGCCGCAAATGCGGCATGACACGCATCTTCACCGACGCGGGGGAATCCGTGCCGGTGACCGTGGTCGAGGTATTGCCGAACCGCGTCACCCAGGTCAAGTCGGTCGAGTCCGACGGCTACCGTGCGGTGCAGGTGACCTTCGGTACGCGCCGCCCGCAGCTGCTGAGCAAGTCCTCCCAGGGGCACTTCGCCAAGGCGAATGTCGAGCCGGGTCGCGGCCTGATCGAGTTCCGGCTGGTGGGCAAGGACCACGAGGAGCTCAAGCCCGGCAGTGAGCTCAAGGTCGACCTGTTCGCCGAAGGCCAGGCGGTCGATGTCACCGGCGTGACCATCGGCAAGGGCTTCGCCGGTGTGATGAAGCGCCACAATTTCGCCGGTGGCCGCAAGACCCACGGCGCCTCGCTGGTGCATCGCACCCCCGGTTCGATCGGCCAGCGCCAGACCCCGGGGCGGGTGTTTCCGGGCAAGCGCATGTCGGGCCACATGGGCGTGATCCGCCGCACCACCGAGAACCTGAAGGTGGTGGGCGTGGACACCAAGCGCAACCTGCTGCTGATCCGCGGCGCGGTCCCGGGTTCGGAGGGCGGCGACGTGGTGGTGCGCGCCTCGGTGAAGGCGCTGCGCCGCGCTGCTCGCAAGACCGTCCAGCCGCACAAGAAGTCCTGAACCCATGAAGCTCAAAGTCGCCAATGGCGGTGCCGAACTTGCGGTATCGGACCAGAACTTCGGCCACGCGTATAACCAGGCGCTGGTGTTCCAGGTGGTGAACGCTTACCTGGCCGCCGGCCGCGCCGGCACCAAGGCGCAGAAAACCCGCGCCGAGGTTCGCGGCGGCGGCCGCAAGCCGCACGCCCAGAAGGGCACCGGCTCGGCACGCGCCGGCTCGATCAGGAGCCCGATCTGGGTCGGCGGCGGCCGCACTTTTGCCGCGCAGCCGCGCGACTTCACGCAGAAGGTGAATCGCAAGATGTATCGCGGCGCGATCCGCTCGATGCTGTCGGAACTGGTGCGCCAGGACCGGCTGGTGGTGACCGCGTCGTTCGCGGTCGAGGCGCCCAGGACCAAGCTGCTGCTGCAGCAGCTCAAGTCATTGGCGCTCGACGACGTGCTGATCATCGTCGAGGCGGCGGATGAGAAGCTGACGCTGGCGGCGCGCAACCTGCCGCAGGTCGAGCTGCTGGCGGCGGCCGCAATCAATCCGGTTAGCCTGGCGCGGCACGACAAGGTGCTGGCAACCGTAGGCGCCGTGAAACTGCTGGAGGAGCGCCTGCAATGACCGCGACGCGCAAGCCGCTGGGCAAGGAAGGGCTGATGAACGTGCTGCTGGCCCCGCACGTGACCGAGAAGACCTCGCTCGGCCTGCAGGAGAGGAACCAGTACGCGTTCCGGGTGCGCCGCGACGCCACCCGCACCGACGTGCGGCGCGCGGTCGAGCTGATGTTCGAGGTCAAGGTCGAGGGCGTGCAGGTGCTGAACGAGGCGGGCAAGAAGCGCCGCTTCGGCAATCGCAACGGCCGCACGCAGGACTGGAAGAAGGCGTACGTGCGGCTGGCTGCCGGCCAGAGCATCGACTACGAGGCCCAGGCGCAGTCCCAGGCCAAGCGCTGACAGCTGCAAGGACCAGTCACATCATGGCGGTAATCAAACTCAAGCCCACCTCCCCCGGTACGCGCTTCCAGGTGCGCATCAGCAAGAGCCACCTGTACAAGGGCGGCCCGTACGAGCCATTGACGGTGGCGCAGAGCAAGACCGGGGCGCGCAATCACTTCGGCCGCATCACCACGCGCCACATCGGTGGCGGTTCGCGCCAGAAGTACCGCCTGATCGATTTCCGCCGCGACAAGGACGGTGTCGCCGCCGTGGTCGAGCGCATCGAATACGATCCGAACCGCACCGCGCATATCGCGCTGCTGCTGTATGCCGACGGCGAGCGGCGCTACGTCCTGGCTCCCAAGGGCGTCAAGGACGGCGACGAGCTGCGCTCGGGCAGCGAGGCGCCGATCCGCGCCGGCAACGCGATGGCGCTGCGGCACATCCCGGTCGGCTCGGTGGTGCATAACATCGAACTCAAGCCCGGCCGCGGCGGGCAGATCGCGCGCAGCGCCGGCGCCTCGGCCAACTACACCTCGCGCGAGGGCGTGCACGCGTTCATCCGCCTGAAGTCCGGCGAGACGCGCAAGGTGCATATCGATTGCCGCGCGACGCTCGGTGAGCTGTCCAATGACGAGCACAACCTGCGCAAGTACGGCAAGGCCGGCGCGCTGCGCTGGATCGGGGTGCGGCCGACGGTGCGCGGCCTGGCGATGAATCCGGTCGATCACCCGCACGGCGGCGGTGAAGGCAAGTCCGGCCAGGGCAACCCGCACCCGGTGTCGCCGTGGGGCTGGAACACCAAGGGCAAGAAGACGCGCCGCAACAAGCGCACCAGCAACATGATCGTGCAGCGGAGGAATTAAGCGTGCCGCGTTCCCTGAAGAAAGGTCCGTTCGTGGACCTGCACCTCGCCAAGAAAGTGCAGACCGCCGTGCAGAAGAGCGATCGCCGGCCGATCAAGACCTGGTCGCGCCGCTCGATGGTGATCCCCGACATGGTCGGCCTGACACTGGCGATCCACAACGGCCGCCAGCACATCCCGGTACTGGTGACCGAGAACATGGTCGGGCACAAGCTCGGCGAGTTCTCACCGACGCGGCTGTTCAAGTCGCATTCCGGCGACCGCAAAGTGACCGCCGCGGAGTAATGCGATGCAGGTAACCGCACGTCTGCGCTACGCGCGCATCTCGCCGCAGAAATGCCGGCTGGTGGCCGACACGGTCCGCGGCAAGGGCGTGGGCAACGCGCTGTCGACGCTGAAATTCATGCCCAAGAAGGGCGCCAGGCTGGTGCTGAAGGTGCTGGAATCGGCGATCGCCAATGCCGAGAACAACCTCGGCGCCGATATCGACGAGCTCAAGGTAACGCGCATCGAGATCGACACCGCCCCGGTGCTCAAGCGCTTCGCGGCGCGCGCCAAGGGCCGCGGCAACCGCATCGTCAAGCGCAACAGCCACATTACGCTCGAAGTCGGCGACGGCAAGAAGGACTAGCGCATGGGCCAGAAAGTCAATCCGATCGGCATCCGCCTGGGCATCACGCGCGACTGGACGTCGAAGTGGTACGCCTCGAAGAAGCAGTTTCCGCTGCTGGTGCACACCGATTTCCGCGTGCGCGAGTTCCTGAAGAAGCGGCTGGCGGATGCGTCGGTGAGCCGCATCATGATCGAGCGCGCCGCCAAGAAGGTCAACATCACGATCCACACCGCGCGGCCCGGCATCGTGATCGGCAAGAAGGGCGAGGATATCGAGAAGCTGCGCACCGAGACCGCGAAGCTGCTGGGCATGGCGATGCTGGATGTGCGGCTCAACATCGCCGAGATCCGCAAGCCCGAGCTCGACGCGCAGCTGGTGGCCGAGAGCATCTCGCAGCAGATCGAGAAGCGCGTCATGTTCCGCCGCGCGATGAAGCGCGCCGTCATGAGCACCATGCGCAGCGGTGCACTCGGCATCAAGGTGCGCATGTCGGGTCGCCTGAACGGCTCGGAAATCGCGCGCACCGAATGGTATCGCGAGGGGCGCATTCCGCTGCACACCTTCCGCGCTGATATTGATTACGGCCTGGCGGAAGCCAGGACCACCTATGGGGTGATCGGCATCAAGGTGTGGATCTTCAAGGGCGAGGTGTTCGACCAGGCGCAGCTGGATCGCCAGGCCGCCGAGCCGGCGGTGCCGGCCGTGGCCGATGCCAGCACGCCAGCGGCTGCCCCCGCTGCCACCGCCGCCGCCGCGCCGGGCACCGCGGCCGCCGCGGCACCCGCCGTTGCCGCGGCCCCGGTCGCCGCAGCGCCAGCCGCGGGCGCCGCCGAGTAACCGGCCATGCTGCAACCCAAGCGAACCAAGTACCGCAAGCAGTTCAAGGGCCATAACGGCGGCCTGGCGCTGCGCGGCAGCACCGTCGCCTTCGGCGACTACGGGCTGAAGGCCAAGGATCGCGCCCGCATGACCGCGCGCGAGATCGAGGCGGCGCGGCGCGCGATGGCGCGCTATGTGAAACGCGGCGGCCAGATCTGGATCCGCGTGTTTCCCGACGTGCCGATTACCAAGAAGCCACTCGAGGTGCGCATGGGCAGCGGCAAGGGCAACGTCGAGTACTGGATCGCCAAGGTCAAGCCCGGCAAGGTGCTGTTCGAGATGGAAGGGGTCAGCGAGGAGATCGCGCGCGAGGCGTTCCGCCTGGCGAGCGCCAAGCTGTCGGTAGCCACGAGCTTCGTGAAGCGGCAGGTGCGCTGATGAAAACCAGCGAGTTGCACAAGAAGTCGGCGCTGGAGCTGCAGAACGAGCTCATGTCGCTGCGCAAGGAGCAGTTCGCGCTGCGCCTGCAGCGCGCCACCGGCCAGGCGGTGAAGCCCGACCAGTTCGGCAAGGTACGCAAGAACATTGCGCGCGTGAAGACGGTGCAGGGCGCGCTGCGCGCGGGAGGCAAGAAGGCATGAGCACGGAAACCACCACGGCAACGACCACCGCGACCACTGGGGCCGGCAGTGCCGTGCGCACGCTGACCGGGCTGGTGGTCAGCAACAAGATGGACAAGACCATCGCGGTGGCGATCGAGCGGGTGGTGCGCCACCCGACCTACGGCAAGTTCGTGCGCCGCACCACCAAGCTGCTGGCGCACGATGAGAACAACGAGGCGCGCGAGGGCGATACGGTGTCGATTACGCCGTGCCGGCCACTGTCGCGGCACAAGTCCTGGCGGCTGCACGCGATCGTCGAGCGCGCCGGTCCGGCCTGAACCGGACCATTACTGGCACAAGGATGCAACCATGATTCAGCTACGCACCATGCTCAACGCCGCCGACAACAGCGGCGCACGTACGCTGATGTGCATCAAGGTGCTCGGTGGCACGCGCCGCCGCTACGCGACCGTCGGCGACGTCATCAAGGTGAGCGTCAAGGACGCGATCCCGCGCGGCAAGGTCAAGAAGGGCGAGGTCTACGACGCGGTGGTGGTGCGCACCGCCTTTGGCGTGCGCCGCCCGGACGGTTCGCTGATCAAGTTCGACGGCAACGCCGCGGTGCTGCTGACCAACAAGCTCGAGCCGATCGGTACCCGCATCTTCGGGCCGGTGACGCGCGAGCTGCGCAACGTGCAGTTCATGAAGATTATCTCGCTGGCACCCGAGGTGCTGTGACGGCGCGCCAGTCGGCCAATCAGTGAGCAATAGCGATATGGAAAAGATCAGGAAAGGCGACCAGGTGGTGGTGCTGTCGGGCCGTGACAAGGGCCGGCGCGGCGCCGTGATCAGCGTGCTCGAGGGTACGCAGGTGCTGGTCGAGAACATCAATCGCGTCAAGCGGCATACCAAGGCGAACCCGCAGGCCAACCAGCCCGGCGGGATCATCGAGAAGGAAATGCCGCTGCCGCTGTGCAAGGTGGCGCTGTGGAATCCGGGCACCAAGAAAGGCGATCGCGTCGGCGTCAAGCGCCTGGCCGATGGCAAGAAGGTGCGCTTCTTCAAGTCCAACGGCGAGATGATCGACGCCTGAAGCTCGGGTAACGGATATGGCACACAAAGCAAGGCTTCAAGAGTTCTATCACAGCAAGGTGGTGCCGCAGCTGCGCGCCGACCTGTCGCTGTCCAACCCGATGGAAGTGCCGAGGATCACCAAGATCACGGTCAACATGGGAGTGGGCGAGGCGGTGGCCGATCGCAAGGTGATGGACGCGGCGGTCGGCGACCTGACCAAGATCACCGGCCAGAAGCCGCTGATCTGCAAGGCCAAGAAGGCCATCGCGGCCTTCAAGGTACGCGAGGGGCTGCCGATCGGCTGCAAGGTGACGCTGCGCGGCGCGCGCATGTACGAGTTCCTCGACCGCCTGATCACGGTGGCGATGCCGCGCATCCGCGATTTTCGCGGCATCTCCCCGCGCGGCTTCGATGGCCGCGGCAACTACAGCATGGGCGTGCGCGAGCAGATCATTTTCCCGGAGATCCAGTACGACCAGGTCGACCAGCTGCGCGGCATGGACATCACCATCACCACCACGGCGCGCGACAACAAGCACGGCCGGGCATTGCTGGAAGCCTTCAGCTTCCCTTTCCGCAAGTAGGCATTGGGCCGCAACTAGGCATCGGGTCGCAAGTAAGCGTCAGGTAAACGGGTTTCAAGGACAAGCTATGGCCAAGACCAACATGGTAATGCGCGAGCATCGGCGGGCACGGGTGGCGAAGAAGTACGCGACCAAGCGCGCGCAGCTGAAGGAGCTCATTCGCAGCCCGAAGTCCACGCCGGAGCAGCGCGCCGCCGCCCAGGTGGCGCTGCAGCAGCAGCCGCGCGATGCGTCCAAGAGCCGGCAGCGTTCGCGCTGCGCCATCACCGGCCGCTCGCGCGGCGTGTACCGCAAGTTCGGACTGGCGCGCGTGAAGATCCGCGAGGTGGCGATGCGCGGAGAGATTCCTGGACTCGGCAAGGCGAGCTGGTAGGAGCTGCAACGATGAGCATGACCGATCCGATCGCCGACCTGCTGACCCGCATACGCAACGGCCAGTCCGCCCGCAAGACCAGCGTCACCATCGCCTCCTCGAAGCTGAAGACGGCGATCCTCAAGGTGCTCAAGGACGAGGGTTACATCGCGGATTTTGGCCTGGGGCAGGACGACGGCAAGCCCGTGCTGACGATCGACCTCAAGTACTACGACGGCCGTCCGGTGATCGACCGCATCGAGCGTGTGAGCCGTCCGGGGCTGCGCATCTATCGCGGCAAGGACGAGATTCCGCGGGTGCTGGGCGGCATGGGCACGGTGATCGTGTCCACGCCCAAGGGCGTGATGACCGACAAGGCGGCGCAGGCGATCGGCCAGGGCGGGGAAGTCCTGTGCATCGTCGCCTGATGCGCTGCGTACCGATGAGCCACGTATGTATTACCAAGCTGAGCTGACATGTCCAGAGTAGCCAATAGAATCATCGACCTGCCCAGCGGCGTGACCGTGAGCGTTGCCGCCGGCAGCGTCACCGTCAAGGGCGCCAAGGGTACCCTGAGCATGGCGCTCGGGCCTGGCGTGTCGCTGCAGCAGCAGGACAAGCAGCTGTCGGTCAAGCATGAAGGCACCGAGCAGGCGCGCATGACCGCCGGCTCGACGCGCGCACACCTGGCCAACATGGTCACCGGCGTCACCAAGGGCTATGAGGAGAGGCTCGAGCTGGTCGGCGTCGGCTTTCGCGCCCAGGTCGCCGGCAAGGTGCTGAACCTGACGCTCGGTTTCTCGCATCCGGTGGCGTACGCGATTCCCGATGGCATCACGATCGAGGCGCCGACCCTGACCGAGGTGCTGATCAAGGGCACCGACCGGCAGCGGGTCGGCCAGATCGCGGCCGAGATCCGCCACATCCGCCCGCCCGAGCCCTACAAGGGCAAGGGCGTGCGCTACAAGGATGAGCAGATTTCCCTGAAGGAAGGCAAGAAGAAGTAGCCCGGTGACCCATCCATGAACATCACCAAGAAAGAGCGGCGCCAGCGCCGCGCAATCAAGACCCGGGCGCAGATCCGCGCACTGCGCGTGGCGCGCCTGACCGTGCACCGCACGCCGCGCCACATCTACGCACAGGTGTTCGACGATCACGGCGAGCGCGTGCTGGCCGCGGCCTCGACGCTGCAGAAGGACGTGGCGGCCGGGCTCAAGGGCACCGGCAATATCGAGGCGGCGAAGAGCGTCGGGCGCGTCATCGCCGAGCGGGCGCGGGCCGCGGGGATTACGCGCGTCGCCTTCGACCGCGCCGGTTTTCAATATCACGGCCGCGTCAAGGCGCTGGCCGAAGCGGCGCGCGAGGCCGGACTCGAGTTCTAAAGGCGGATCACTATGGCAAGAATGGAAAAATCGCAGAGCGCCGATGAGCTGGTGGAAAAACTCGTGGCCGTGAACCGCACCGCCAAGGTGGTCAAGGGCGGCCGCCAGTTCGGCTTCACCGCGCTGACGGTGGTCGGGGACGGCGCCGGCCGCGTCGGCTTCGGTTTCGGCAAGGCGCGCGAAGTGCCGGTCGCGATCTCCAAGGCGATGGCGCAGGCACGCAAGAACATGGTCAACGTCAGCCTGCGCAACGACACATTGCACTATGCGATCCGCGGCGCGCACGGCGCCACCCGCGTGTTCATGCTGCCGGCCTCGGAAGGTACCGGCGTCATCGCCGGTGGCGGCATGCGAGCGGTGCTGGAGTGTGCCGGGGTGCGCAACGTGCTCGCCAAGAGCTACGGTTCGCGCAATCCGATCAACGTGGTGCGCGCGACGGTCAACGCGCTTGCCAACGTGCGCTCGCCGGACGAGATCGCCGCCAAGCGCGGCAAGACCGTGGAAGACATCCTCGGGAGCGCCTGATGGCCAGCGCCAGCAAGACCAGCAAGCAGGTCAAGGTGACGCTGGTGCGCAGCGTGCACGGGCAGCTGAAGAATATCGCGGCCTCGGTGCGCGGCCTGGGGCTGCGTCGGCCGCACCAGAGCGTCACGGTCGCCGACACGGTGGAGAACCGCGGCATGATCCACGCCGCCGGCCACCTGCTCAGAGTGGAATCGACGACAGTGGAGCACAACTGACATGCGCCTGAACAAC
>Ga0116229_10015389_pt1 | contig 10434 bp, 10 predicted proteins | sample S1TSphgellanicum_3_FD_87313 | JGI IMG/M metagenome (GOLD analysis project Ga0116229, IMG submission 87313) | Host-associated microbial communities from peat moss isolated from Minnesota, USA - S1T2_Fc - Sphagnum magellanicum MG | ecosystem: Host-associated > Plants > Peat moss > Unclassified...
GCCGATGATCCCGACGATCGCTCCCGCCGGCACTTTGAAGCTCACGTCGTCCATCAGTAAACGCTCGCCGTAGCTCTTGCGCACGTGCGAGAATTCGATCACCTGATCGCCGAGACGCTCGGCGACGGGAATGAAGATCTCTTGCGTTTCGTTCTGGCGCTGGTACTCGTAACTCGAAAGTTCTTCGAAGCGCGCCATGCGGCTCTTGTTCTTCGACTGCTGACCCTTCGGCCCGCGCCGTACCCACTCGAGCTCGCGCTTGAGCGCTTTCTGTCGAGCGGATTCGGCCGCTTCTTCTTGCGCGAGGCGCTGCTGTTTCTGATCGAGCCAGCTACTGTAATTTCCCTTATACGGAATGCCGCGACCGCGATCGAGTTCGAGAATCCATTCGGCCGCGTTATCGAGGAAGTAACGATCGTGTGTGACCGCGACGACCGTTCCCGGGAAGCGCTGCAAGAAGTGCTCGAGCCACTCGACGCTCTCCGCATCGAGGTGATTGGTCGGTTCGTCGAGCAGCAGCATGTCCGGCTTCGAGAGCAGCAGGCGGCAGAGCGCGACGCGGCGCTTTTCGCCGCCGGACAACGGGCCGATCTTCGCATCCCACGGCGGAAGGCGCAGCGCGTCGGCCGCGATCTCGAGCTGTTGATCGAGGCTATCGCCGTCTTGCGAGAAGAGGATCGCCTCGAGCTTCGCCTGTTCGCTCGCGAGCTTGTCGAAATCCGCGTCGGGATCCCCGTACGCCGCGTAGACCTCATCGAGGCGCTTGCGTGCCGCGATCACCTCGCCGAGTGCTTCTTCGACCGTCTCGCGCACGGTGCTCTCGGGGTCGAGCTTCGGCTCTTGCTCGAGGTAGCCGATCTTGAGATCCGCCATCGCCTTCGCTTCGCCGTCGAACTCGGTATCGACGCCGGCCATGATGCGCAGCACCGTCGATTTGCCGGCACCGTTGAGGCCGAGAATACCGATCTTCGCGCCGGGAAAAAAGCTGAGGGAGATGTCCTTGAGGATCTGACGCTTCGGCGGAATGGTCTTGCCGACGCGATGCATCGTGTAAACGTATTGCGACATGTTCGCCCTGGGTTTTCGTCCGGCTTCGCGTTGGGCCTTCGCAAAACGGGCTCGCGCCCGCCTCCTTCAGGGCTTCGGCACCGCCGCGTAGACCTCGATCCCGCTATCCGACGACTGGAGCCGGAGCGTATGCCGAGCGAGCGCCGACGCCACGATCGGGAAGAACCGATCCCGGCAATAGGCCGTGTCGCACGACCGATCGACCACGACGATGCTCGCATCCGTGGGATCGATCGTGGCATGCGGATGAAATCCCAAGTGCGCGAAGGTCCACAGATCGGCGCCGATCGACGCGTCGCGCGGCAAGCTATCGAGGATCCGTTCGAAGCGGGCGTCTCGCGCGTTCGGCAGACGGTAAATCTGATACCACCAATTTGCGGGACTCGCGTAAATATCGACCCACACCGATGCGACGAGCGAGAAGCCGAGCACCACATACGTGAGGAGCGTCGAACGGCGCTCGATGCGCGCCACTCCGAACACGAAGGCGATGAAGACGTATGGGAGCCAGCATGCGACGTAGTGCGTCGAGAGGTCGATCGTGATCGCTTCATGCGAAGCGAGCACTTCGACGAGGCCTGGGACGGCGAGAAAAAATGCCGGCGTCGCTAGCGGAACCGCGATCAGCGGTAAGATGACGCCGCCGAGATAGCGCGCGCGCAGCGGAGAATCGAGGTCGGCGAATCCGTGCGGCGTCGGTCCGCGATACGTCCAATCGTAATAGTGCAGATACACCGGGGTCGTGCCGAGGAGCGCCGGCCGAACGAGGCCGACATACGCGACGAACGTGAGCACCGCCGCGCCGGCGAGAACGAAACAGAATCGCGCGAGCGCGGCATCGCTGCGGCGCCGCGCCCAGACGCCGACCGCGACTGCGAGCACCACGAGAACGATCGTAACGTCCTCCTTGATCGCGAGCGCCACGAGCGCGAGCACGGCTGCGAGTGTGAAGCGGCGCGCGTCGAGCGCCCACGCGAGCCAGAGGATCGTGGGCGTCGCGAACGCGAGTTCGTGGAAATCGCCCACGGTCATCGAGATGAGCGGCGGATACGTGAGTGCCACGAGCGCCGTGAGCGCGGCGATACGGCGCGAGACGTGGCGCGCCGCGAGGAGATAGATCGCCGGAATCGCGAGCGCCGACGCGATCGCCGTGATCGCGACGAACACGAGCGGCGTCGGCACGAGCGCGACGATGGGCGAACAGAGAAACAAAATCGGCGAGAAGTGCACGGCGAGATGGTTGACACCGCCTTCGGCCGTACTCGAAAACCCGTTCAGCGGCGACGACACGACCTGCGTGAAGAGTCCGAGATCCACTTGCGCGCGAAAGATGCGATACCGGAGCACGCCGACGACGAAGAGCGCCGCCCCGAAACCGATCGTCCCGAGTGCGACCGCGATCGGCGCGAGCGCGCTCCGCTTCACCCGCGATGGGGCGGGGTGTTGAATGGGATGGGATTGTACGGCGTCGGCGGCGCCTCACCGTTTTGCGGATTGAATTCGTTTGCCTGGCCCCAGTGATACACGATATCGTGCTGGGTCTGCACGTCGCCGTTGTGGATCACGATCGAGCGCGGCGTCACCTGCAGACCGTTCTGCCCCTGCTCCGCGGATTGCCACGAACCGAGCGTGTAGCGATAGAGTAGCTTCGTGCCCGACGCAAACGAACGCGACACGCGATAGTGCAACGCGTCGATCCGATCCATCCGAATCGCGGTCGCACTCCAGCCCGAAGCATCCGTCGCGAGATAGACGGCGGCATCGAAGGCGGTATCGGGCGGAACTTCGGCGATGAACGAAACGAGGACCGACTTGCCGTCGAAGCCGGCCGCGGGTTTCAGATCCGGATTCGGATACGGGGTCGAGAGAGCGATCGCGAAACCGTGGACGTCCTGGTACGTCCCCTCCGAAGGCAGCGGCGACGACGAAAGCCCGAGTTCGATCACGTTCCCGCTCGCCGAGTCGAACGTCGCGACGGCATACGTGCGCGTCGCCGCGGCGAGCGTCGTCGCCCCACGCGTCTTCGCATCGTCGATCTTGAGCGTCGGCGCGACGCGATAGCCGTCGCCGGTCGTGAAGAAGACGAACCCGCGGCGATAGTCGAGGATCTGGCCGGAGTATCGGACGAGCTTTCCTTCCGGCTTCGGGGTCGCCGTCGCCGAGATCGGCGGGGGCGTGTCACCGAAGACGCTCGACGACGGCAGCGGAATCGGCAAGCCCGTCGTCGGGCGTGTGAACGACGCGGCGAGCCACAACGCGAGCGCACCGCTCATCGCAAAGAGCGTACGCAGCAAACGGACGGTCACTTGACGAACTGGATGGTGAAGGCCGGGCTCCATCGCTGGAAACCTCCGAAGTTGAAAAAGTACGAACGAGAAACGTCGAGCACGAGCAAACTATTGAGGCGGAAGCGCACGTCGGCGGTAAATTGATACGGCGGTATGCCGTAATTGTTGAAATACGTGACGTTGCCGACCGTCGTCGAGATGCCGGGCACGGCGATCGGAAAATCGTCGTTCTCTCGCATCGAGATCGACGCGTTCACCGCCGTACTCGGCGTAAAGACCAGTTGCTGGCGAAACGAACGCGACGTGGAGAGGCCACGGAACGCGAGGTATTGCGGGTACACCTCGCCGGTCGCCGGGCTGACCGCGACGGACGCGGGGTAAACCAGCGACTGTTGCGCGCCGTAGAAGTCCGCGATGTTCGCGTTCGTATACGAGGCGAGCGCGGTGAGGTGTTGGCGATCGATGACTTTGGTCAGCGAGACGGTCGTCGTCGTATAGTCGATGTGGTGCGGAATCGAAAAGTACGTCCGCTGCTTGTCGAAGACCGCCGTGAGATACGTGTCGCGGCCGCGGTTCGCGCGGTCGTGCAAGAGGACGATCGGATCGCTCAACAACGTGATACCCGCGCCATGGTTCCATTCGGTATCGTAATCCACGCCGCCGAGCGAGATGAGCCCGGAATTTTGATTGAGCGTCGATATTCCGTTATGGTTCACGCCGAACGACGAACGCAGTTGGAACGCGATCGGGATATGTTTCAAATGGTGGCGGAATCCGGTCCATTGCAGGGTCGCACCGGCGGGATGGTCGGGGATCCAGAGATGCGAGGGATCGCCGTAGTACAGATCGCGACCGATGCCTTGCGGCTGCCCGAGCAGACTCTGGTAATACGATTGCGTCGTGAGTTGCAAGAACGAGTGAGGCAACGCTTCCGTGATTTGAAGGCTCACGAACGCACTCGCCGAGAGCGGTTGCGTGAACGAGTGTTGGAAGGCGAACTCCTGGGCCGTCAACTGCACCTGCATCACGGGCGAGATGCGATCGTAGCCGATGAAGTTATACTGCTTTCCCGGCTGGGTGAGCGGGTTGGCGGAAAACACGAGGTAGTGGTTGTCGCTGATCTGATGCTGCTCGTAGGCGAGATAGACGTGGTTGATCGAGTCGTAACGGAGATGGAGCGTGGCGAGGCCGTGCTCGCCGCCCGCGAAGTCGAGCGGGCCGTCGATGTCGGCGCCGGAGAGCGCGTTCTGCGCGAAGTTCGGGTTTTTCGAGAAGTCGAGAAAATACGAAGGAAACCGTACGAAACTCACGCCGAAGTTCAGACTCGCGGGTGTGAACCGCACGCTTTGATTCGGATCGATCACGGCACGCTTCGCGAAGAGAAAATTGCGTTCGCCCGCGAGGTTCGGTAACTCGAACACGTCGCCCGGCATCTCGCGCCCGAGCAGAGGATGCGCGTAATCCCCTTCCGCGAAGGTCCAACGATCCGGTTCCGAGGTTATCGGCACGAAGTAGGCCCGATCGAAATCGAAGAACTCGGCAAAAGCGGCCCCGTCCGTCTCGCGACCGCCGGCCGTGAGTTTCACGTCGCCCGCGATCAGAAAGCGATTGAGGCGCAGATCCATCGAGAACGTGTTGCCGGTGATCTTCGTTCCGTCACCGAGCACGACGCGAACGTGGCCGTCGGCTTCGACGATGAATCGGTTGCTGTAAAAATTGACTTGATCCGCCGAGATCGAGAACGCCGCGAGGCGTCTCCCCGTCGCGGGTTTCGGCGTTGCCGGCGGCGCGGGTGCGGGCGATTCGGTTTCCGATGTCGGCTGCGAGGCGGGCGTCGGAGCGGTCACTGGAGCTGCGGGCTGGTTTGGCGTTACCGGTGCCGGGGCGACGATCGCTGCGATCTGCGCGGGTTGAGCGATCGCGGCGCACGGTAAGCAAAAAAAGATAGCGGAGACTCCCAGCAATAGCGGTGTGCGACGCACAGCTTCGCGCGCGGTCGCGGCAACGATGCGGAGCAACGCCTCGTGGGCTGTCGCCGCGCGCATATCGTGTTCCGGGACTTTGCTCGGAAGTAAGCGTCACCTTCCCCCACGTGCCGAGCCGGAGAGCGAGCCGTTCCCGAAACTAACCCTTACTTAATGCGGCTTCGGAACGGGACGATGCGTTTGGCTACTGCGTAGCGTCGAGCCGGTCGCGATCGTGACGGGGCCGGCGCCACCGTTGAATTCGGAAGGCAGCGCGAAGTGGTCGAGAATCCGCGCGCTCGACCGCGTGGGAAGCGTAAAGGTCGCGGCCGTCTCAGAAGCGCGCGACGCGGGCTCGATCGCGAGCGGCGCGAACGTGGAGCGCACGACCGTCGGCGCCGAGAACCGATAGAGCGGCACGTAACCGAGCGGTCCGGCGAGGCCGTACGCACCGCTCTCAAACGCAGCGGCCGAACCCGGGCCGAAGGCGAGCGGATTCGCGTCCGTGCACGCGGGCGCGCTGAACGTGCGCGTCAGGTCGGTGGCGTCGCTCAGAAGCGAGGGGCCGAGTCGCGGAGCGCCGTAGGTGCAGCCCGCGGTCACCGTGATATTGCCGAAGCCCTGGCTCCCCTCGGATGACTGCAGGCCCGTGGCCTGAGAAGCTCCGGGCAGCTTACTCGCAATCGCGGACGACGGCGTCGAAGACGCGTCGGGCGCGGCGTTCTGCAAGGTGACCATAGCGAGCACGAGTGCGAACATACGCGGAGTGTAGCACGCATGGGCGACTCTGGCCTTTTTCTGAGAGCCGCGAACGCGAAAATTGGCTCAGCGCCCCTCGGCCGAAGCGACCCGCGAGCGGTACTCGACGATCCACACGGCGAGTTGATGCGGGACGGTAATTCCGAGGATCAGCGCCGTTACGAGATCCTCGCGCGGCGCGCGCGAGCCGTCGAATGCGAGCGCGAGCGCGCCGAATGCGGACGCGACGGCAACGTTCGGCGCCGACTCCCGTGCGAAGCGCGCGAAACGTTGCACGTAGCTCCCACCACGTGGATCGCGTTCGAGGATCAGCGCGAGATGGCGTGGCGAGTGCCACGCGGCGAAGTACACGCCGAATCCCAAGCGCGCCGGCGCGGCATACAACACGGCCGCCGGAAGTGCGACGTCGAGGGCATCGGCGACGTTGCCTCGCGCGGCACCGAACGCGGCATACGCGCACGCCGCGACGAGACTCCACGCCGAACGGACGTCGCGTCCGCCGATCGAGAGCGGAATGCCGCCGCGAGCGAACGCTTCGAGCGGCTCGATGCCGCTCGATCCGCAATGCCGCGCGAACGCCGCATCGCCGCTGCCGAAGTGGGCCCAACTCACGGCGCGCAGCGCGCGCGTGGCCGAACGTGGAAAGCGCCTCGCCAGCGCATAGACGCCGATCGCGAGGATACCGTAGGCGATCGAGATCTTCAAGCGGCCGGGACCGATACGCAGGCGCTCGAGCATCGCGGCGTCCGTCGCGCCGTGCGCGATACCGATCGTCGCCGTCAGGCCGACCACGAGCGCCCGAGCGACCTTCGGCGCCACGAGCGTCGCGGCGCCAAGTACGGCGCACGCGAGCCACGTCGCGCTACGCGCGCCGTTCGCGAATCTCCGTCCCGGCGACATCGCGATCTTAAGCTCCCCTAAATCTCGGCAGATTACGATGCACGCATGCATACCTCAGTCATCGTCGCCGGCGTTACCGAACCGATCGAACTCGACTTCGATACCTTCACGTGGCACTCCGCGCGCGAACTCCCCGAAGGTCAATTCCCTCTGATTGCGACGGTCGACGGCGAGCGGTTCGAATTGTATAGCGATGGGACGTTCAACGAGGAAGAGTTGCCGTCGGCCGGCGGAATGTCGTAGACGCCGGTCACGCGAACTCGCCGCTATGCCAGTGACGGGAATCGGCGGCCTCTTCTTCCGCTCGAACGATCCAGACGCGCTCTCCGCCTGGTATCAAACGTATCTCGGGGTCGGGAACTTCGATTGGCAACAGGCGGCCGGGCCGACCGTCTTCGCGCCGTTCCCGAACGAGACGGACTACTTTCCGCCGGCGAAGCAGTGGATGCTGAACCTTCGGGTCTCCGGACTCGACGCGTTATTGCACGAACTCGAAGCAGCGGGCATCGCGATCGTAACGGACCCGGAGTGGGATACCCCGGAGACCGGCCGCTTCGCTCGGATCGTCGATCCGGAGGGAAACCCGATCGAACTCTGGGAGCCGCCCGCGGACTAGTACGAGGAACTTCGATGCTTGAATTTTCGAGCGAGGCCGCGGCGTACGAGGCGTTCGTAACGCAACACTCGGACGGTCTCCCCGTCGTCCTTCCGACCCCCGAGCGTGTCGAGCGTATGCTGACCGGAACGCGCGAGCATCCGGACGACGTCGTGGGGCTCGTGTATCCGAGCGGCAACGAAGCGACCGTGCGCGACGTCGCGGTCAATGCCGTGATGGCGGGCGCCGAGCCGCGCCAACTGCGGCTGATCCTCGCCGTGCTCGATGCGGTACTCGACGAGCGCTTCAATATCAACGGCATCCAGTCGACGACGCATTGCGCGTATCCACTCGTCATCGTGAGCGGCCCGCTCGCGTTCGAATCCGGACTTTCCGCCGGCAACAACGTGCTCGGGAACGGCCTTCGCGGTAATCTTTCCGTCGGCCGCGCGGTCCGCCTCGTACTCACGAACGTGGGCGGCGGACGTCCCGGCGAAACGGACATGGCCGTGCAAGGCACGTCCGCGAAGATTTCGTTCTGTGTGGCGGAGCGTCTCGATACCGGTTGCTTTCCGTCGCTCGCCGAACGGCAAGGCGGCGATGCGTCGGAGACGAGCGTGACGATCATGGCCGCCGACGGGCCGATCACCGTGAGCGATCACCGCTCCGCGACGCCCGAACGACTCTTGACGAACGTCGCGGATACGCTGCGTCACATGGGATCGCTCAACGCGGCCGCGCCCGGGCCCGCCGCGCTCTTGCTCGCACCACAGCACGCGCGCGTCATCGCGCGCGCCGGATGGACGGTCGCCGATATCCAGCGCTTTCTCTTCGAGACGGCTCGCAATCCGCTTCGGCGCTTGCATCAAGGTGGCGAATGGGACCCCGTCGAGCCGCTCTATTCGATCGCACGATTCGGCGACGCGAACGATCCCGACACGCTCGTGCCCGTCCTCGCGACACCCGAGAGCCTGCTCGTCGCGGTCACCGGCGGCGACACCGGCGGCTTCTCCGCGGTCGTGACGTCGTGGCCCGCAAGTATGGTGCTTCACCGTTTCGTCGCCCACGACGGATCGTATAGCAAACCGGCACGCGAAAGGATCCCCGCATGATCGTCGTTCACGACCCGCGCGGCGGCCGCGTCGCCGCCAGCCCCACGCTCGCGGCACGTCCGCCGTCCCTCGCCGGTTTGCGACTCGGAATCCTCGACAACGGTAAGGAAAAGGCGGACGCACTGCTTCGCCGCACCGCGGAACTGCTCGAACGCGACGGCGCGAGCCTCACGTTCGCGCGCAAGCCGTCGTTCTCGCGTGTGGCGCCGCCCGAGGCGATCGACGCGCTCAAGATGTGCGACATCGTTGTGACCGGCCTCGGCGGTTGAGGTAGCTGCGTGTCGTGCTGTATGCGCGACGCCGTCACGTTGGAAGCGCTCGGCATTCCGACCGCGATCATCGTCAACGACGTGTTCGAGCCGATCGCACATGCCACGTCCGCGCTCTTGCGGTTGCCGGATGACTACGTGGCAAAGAACGTCGTGTGGCTTCCGCATCCGACGTCGAATCTCACGGACGAGCGGGCGGCGGCGCTGATCGACGATCGGATCGATGCGATTCGCGACGTGTTGCTCGGACGCACGCGCGTTGCCGCGCTCGCGCCGGCGGTGCCGCGTACGGGCGCGCCCGATCGCGAATCGCTCGAAACGGCGCGTGCGATCGTGCACGGGCTCGCGGAAAGCCTCCGCGCCGATGGCGCCGACCTCGTACTCTCGGATTTCGCGGAGGGGACCCTCGCCGGCGAATTGCGCATCGGCGAACTCACGTGCGACGACGGATCGTGCATCATGCCCACGGACGCGCTCGAGCGCATGGTCGAAGCGATGGTGCGGCCGAAGATCGCATCGCTTCGGAGCGTCACCCTACGCGAAATTCGTTTAATCCCCGACTAACGAGCGCGTTCTCCATCACGCTTCTCATCTGATTCTCAACCGTTTCTAAGCACAATCACAGGGCGCGTGTAACCTCGCCCCCCGTATGATGCGCGCATATCGCTCGACTACGGAGACGTTCTATGCGCGCTCATCTTACTCTCGTTTGCCTCGCGACGGTCGCACTCGCTGCATGCAGCGGCGGTGGGAGCGGCGGCGGCCTTCCCACCGCATCCGGCGGCGGCGGGACGACCACGCCACAATCCAGCGCACAATCGACGAACGAGCAGGCCGTGGCGGTGACGAACGGCGTCGGCACGCCGGTCAAGAATTTCGCCTCCTACGAGCAAACGATTTCGACGGCGACGTCGTCCGGCGTCGCGTCGAACGTGCGGTTCGCGGCACAGATGCGAACGGCAGCGACGGCGAGCGGGACCTGCAAGAACGGCGTCGAGTTCTTCTCCCCGGATTCCGCGGGCGATCCGAACTCGACGGAAACGAAGCTCTTCTACGACGTCGCATGTACGGATCTCGCGAGCGACGCCGTGCGTTTATTTACCTCGACCGGTTCGTCCGCCGAGACGGTCGCGCGCACCGAAATGCTCTATGCGCCGAATAACGCGACGGCGATCGCGACGCGGACGAGCACGGCGGCGATCGCAAATGCGACGTTCGATACGTACGGATTCGCGATCGCTGCCGATGGTTTCTCACGCTCGGCCACGAGCCAACTCTCGATCGGGAGCGCGAAGACGATCGCGTGGGGCGACGAAATCGTGATGGCCCCGGCTTCGAGCGGCACGAACGAATTCTGCGAGGATTCCGCCGGCTACAGCGTGACGGGTTCGACGACGCTTGGAGAAACGTTCGGATGGGCCGGCGGCGTGCTCGGCGGCGGCTCGCGGACGGTGAACTCGGACGGATCGGTGACGTGGA
>Ga0116229_10015390_pt1 | contig 10434 bp, 8 predicted proteins | sample S1TSphgellanicum_3_FD_87313 | JGI IMG/M metagenome (GOLD analysis project Ga0116229, IMG submission 87313) | Host-associated microbial communities from peat moss isolated from Minnesota, USA - S1T2_Fc - Sphagnum magellanicum MG | ecosystem: Host-associated > Plants > Peat moss > Unclassified...
ACGCTATCGATGACGGGCCGCAGCGCCGGGCAATCGACGATCACGTAGTCGAAGCGTTCCATCGCACGTTTGAGCAATGCATCGAACGCGTTGCTCTGCAAGAGCCCGACGGGGTTCGGTGCCGTTCTTCCGCTCGTGATCACGAACACGCCGGCGTGCTCCGTCGGTTTGACGACTTCGTCGAACGTCGCGAGCCCGACGAGAACGTCCGATAGGCCCTTCTCGTTCGCGATGCGGAGCTTTTCGTGCATGCTCGGCCGGCGCAGGTCGGCGTCGACGATCAACACGCGCGATTTCATCTGTCCCATGCTGATCGCGGCATTGAGCGCGACCGTGGACTTGCCGTCGGACTGCTCCGCGCTCGTGAACGCGATCGTTCGCGGCGGTTTGCTCGACGAGTATCGCAAGGAGGCAACGAGCTGGTAGAAGGCCTCGACCGCGAGCGGCTTGAGCCAATCGCTCTTCTCTTGCAGTGCGTCGATTTTCGGAATCATCGCGAGAACTGGCATGCCCAGGCGTTCCTTGACGTCGTCCTCGGAGCGGAAACGATCGTCGAAGAACTCGGCGACGAACACGGCCGTCACCGCGAGTACGAGACCCACGACGAAACCGAGCAAGAGATTGAACGGAATGTTCGGCGACACCGTATAGACGTCGGGATTCGCGGCCTGGGTCACCGAGACGTCGCTCAGCGCCGTCGTCTTGGAGATGACCGCATCCTGATATTTCTGCTGCAGCGCGAGATAGACGCCTTCGGCCGATTTCGCCGAGCGCTGCAGGTCGACGATGCGCCGCGATTCGCTCGGCAGCTGCTGGATCTTCGGTTGCTCCGCCGCGATCTGCTGCTGGAGCGTCTTCGCTTCCGAATTCGACGAGGCGATCTCCGCCTGCAGCGTCGCGGCTTGCTGCGTGAGCTGCTGATAGACGGGATTCGGAATGCTCGAGGAGCCGGCCGTGACGGATCTCGGTTGCGACTTGAGTTCGTTCTCCGCTTCGGCGAGTTGCGAGCGAAGCGAAACGACCACCGGAAAATTGTCCGTGTACTGTTTGCGAGCCGCATCGAGTTGGAGGCGAAGGTCTTCGATCTTCGTCTGAAGCGAACTGGAGACGGGATTGGCGATCTCGTTGTTCGAGCCCACGATCGTCGGCGGCGTCGCGTTCAATTGCTCTTCGGTCGACTCCAACTGCGCGGCATACTGTCGCGCGTCGAGTTCGGCCGTCTGTTGTTTGCTCTGGAGCGCCGCGACTTCCGTCAGATCGCTCTGCGTTTGCGTCGTGAGGTCGGCGATCCCGGTCTGCTCTTGATACGCCTCGAGCGCGGCCTGCGCCGCGCGCATACGCTCTTCGGCATCCGGCATTTCCTTCTGTAAGAACGTGATCGCGGAGTCGGCCTGACCGCCGATGAGATCGCGCTCGTGATTGATGAACACGCTCGCGAAATCGTTCGCGATGCGCGCGGACATCTCGGGATCTTTCCACGTAACGGCGAGCGAGAGGATCGCCGTATTGGTCACGGGCTTGACGATCACGCGCGAGAGCAGGCCCGCGACGCTCGTATCGAGGTTGAGATCCTTGATCACTTGGATCGCGACGGGCGACTGCTGCAAGAGCTCCGCGTACGTTTCGGACGACTGCTGACCGGTCGCGGCGAGGAGGGCGTTGAGCACCGGCAAGTTGGTGGTCGAATCGTTCGTCGCCGTCGGCGAGTTCTGACTACTTCCGCCCGAGATCAGCTTGACGGTCGTGGTGTAGCGCTTCGGCGTCAAAAACGTGAAGAGGGCGACCGCGACGAAGAACGCGGCCCACACCGCGAGGAGCAGCTTGCGCCGGCGCCAGAGGATCTTGTAGAGGCGGCGCGGGTCGAGATCGCGCGACGCGGTGTCGATCGATTGCGTGAAGTCGAAGCCGAGCGGTGCGGCCGTCGCGGGAAGGTTGTACGGGTTCTGCGGGTTGTCGAGCATCGTTAGAAGTGCAACAAGTTGCTGAGCGTGTAGATGAGACTTCCCGCGAGCGGCTCGCGCTTGGGCGACGACGGAACGAAGACCACGTCACCCTTCTGCAGCACGACGTCGTGAGACGTGTCGCCCTCTCGGAGCACCTTGTACAGGTTAACCTCCGAAACGATCTTCCCACCGTTCGCGCCGTTACGCGACACGGTCACGTGACTGAGGTCCGCCTGCTCTTGCGTCGCGGTACCGGCGCGTGCGATCGCCATCGCGACGTCGTCGCCTTCGCGAACGAGCGTGTCGCCCGGTTTGTCGACGGCGCCGATCACTTCGACCTGGAGCAAATTCGGCGAGGGCACGTAGACGGTCTCACCGCTCGTGACGACCGAGTTCACCGTGACGTCGCCATCGCGCAAGAGTTTCTGCAGCGAGACGGTCGCCACCGTGCCGTCGGGATATTCGAGACGCGCGTCCGGAAAGGATCCGTCCGTCGGACCGAGACCACCGGCGGCGGCGATGACGTCCGTCAGTCGCGTCGGCGGGGGCAACGTATATTTACCCGGCGTCTTCACGTTGCCGAGCACGAGCGCTTCGATGGGCGCCACGGCCACGACCGCGACCGTGACCTTCGGGTCGCGAAGGTACTTGCGAAGCTTACGCGCGACGGCATCGCTCGCGGCGCTGGTCGTCAGGCCGCCGATCATCACGTTTCCGGCGAGCGGAACGGCGATCGTGCCGCCTTGAAGCACGCGCAACGGCTGCGTCGGCGAAAGCGTCGGCTCGCCGAAGACGGTCAGCGCGACTTCATCGCCTTGGCGAATCCGATAGTCGCTCGAGGATTGAACCGTCGGGTCGAGCGGCGGGGCGGCCGGAGCCACGTCCTGCGCCGCCGCGGGCATCGGCACGCCAAGCGACCCGAGCAGCAACAGCATGCTCGCGATCCGGATGAGATTCGAGAATCTGCGCGCCATAGTCGTCTCCAGAATAGCGGGTGAGAACGGTTTGCCGAAGCGGCCCATAGCCCTCACCGAAGGGACTTCTGACCCTCGCGCCCAGGTACCGTTGCGGTACGCCAGCGCGATCGGTTAAAGAGGCGTATCAGGCGGTCGGTCGTTTCGGCCGTCGAGAAGTCGGCCAAGACGCGTTCGCGTCCGCGCGCGCCGAGCGACGCCCGAAGCGCGGAATCGGCCGCGAGACGGTCGAGCGCCCCGGCCAACGCGGGCGGATCGCGCTGCGGGACGAGGATCCCTGTCGTATCGTCGACCAGCTCGGGGATGCTACCCGTTCGCGTCGCCACGACGGGCAACCGCGCGGCCATCGCCTCCATGAGGGCGACCGGAATACCCTCGTGCTCGCCGTTCTGCTCCGTGCTCGCGAGCACGACGATGTCGTAATCGCCGCGCTCCAGCGACGCCACGAGTTTTCCGTGCGGAACGTTGCCGAGCATGTGGACGCGGTCGCCGAGCCGGTGGCGTTCGAGATCGCGCGCGACCTCGGTCGCGATCTCACCGTCGCCCGCGAGATCGCAATCGAAGGCGAGCCCGGCCTCGCGGAGTTGCGCTAGAGCGGCGAGCAGATACCGGTGGCCTTTCCAAACGCACATGCGTGCGGAACAGAGAAGCCGGATCACGCGATGGGGCGGCGGTTGCGCGGGTGCGGCCGGCGGTCGCACGCCGAGATGCACCACGACGCATTTCGCACGCAAGTTCTCTGGAAGCAGCTCTTGCAGATGGCGACAATTGCGCGCGGAGATCACGCGCACGAACTCCGCCGCGCGTACTTTCGGTACCGTGAGGTTGTCGTAAAAAATGTCGTGCTGGTGGGCCGTGATGCTGAACGGAATTCCGGTAAGACGCGATGCGACGTAGACGATCGTCGCTGAACTCGTCATCCAGTTCACGTGGAGATGCTCGATTCCGAGGCGCCGCGCCTCGCTCGCGAGCGCGAGCGCCTTCGGGAAGAGCACGAGGTTCACGGCGCGCGCGCGAATCGCGCATTTGCCGAACGCAACCTCGCCGAACGCGCGCAGAACCGCGGCGGGAGCGCGCGCGAATTCGCGCGCGGCGAGTGCGAGGATGCGACGATTGAGAATGCCGATGAAATGCGGCGTGGCCGGCAAATCCGGATAGCGATCGACGCTCTCTCTCGCGCGCGTTTCGAAGAGGACGACGTCGAAGGCGTCCGCGAGCGAGGCGACCTCGGGCTCGAAGAATTGTTCGGCGAATGCGAACGGGAAGCGCGCCGAGACGTACCCGAGCTTCTTCTTCACGCGCGCCTCGCGAGTTCCGCATAGAGTGTCGCGTGCCGGTCGACGCTCGTTTCGAGGGCGAACGCCCGCGCCGCGAACGCGCGCGCATTCGCGCTCAATCGATCGCGTAACGCGTCCGCGCGCCCGCGCTCCAGCGCCGCGGTAAACGCCTCGACGCTCCCGTCGGCGGCGACGATCGCCGTCTCGCCATCGCGCGTGAAATCGGCGTGCCCGTCCCACGGTGCGGTGACCACGGGTAGTCCCGCTCGCATCGCTTCGCCGAGCGCGAGCGGCATGCGCTCCCACAGCGACGGCATGGCGAAGAGATCCATACCGCGCATCAGTCGCGCGGCGTCGTCGCGGAAGCCGAGAAAACGTACGCGGTCGCCGAGGCCGAGCGACGAAATCTCCGCGCGGATTCGGTCTTCCAGCGGGCCCGTACCCGCGAGAACGAGCCGCGCGCTCGGCGCATCGGCGAATACGCGGGCGAATGCCTGGAGTGCGACGGTATGATTCTTCTGCTCTGTGAATCGCGCGGGCATGTAGACGATGAAGGCGTCCTCGGGTACGCCGAGTTCGCGACGGATCTCGACGCGGTCGGCAGCGGGCGGCTCCGCGACGCCGTTCGGAATCGCGACGATGCGCTCGAGCGGCACGCGCTCTCGTTCGGCGAACGCCGTGCGTTGCGATTCGCTGAACACGACGAACCGGGACGTCCGGGCATGCAGGATGCGATTGACCGCGGTCCGCAGCGCTCCACCCGCCTCGTCGCCATGTTCCGTGAAGACGATCGAGGGAACGCCGGCGGCGATGGCGCCGATGCGTCCGGCATATTTCCCGGCGTGCAGGTGCGCGTGAACCACGTCGGGGCGGCTCGCCCGAAGCGCCGAGATCGCGCGCGCGAACGCGCCGATATCGCCGCGGCCCGCGCGTTCGAGCGAGGTGACCGGCACGCCGAGCGCGTCCCGCTCGCGCTCGTTCAACCCGTCCGGATAGATCGAGAGGATGCCGACGTCGAGACCGCTTCGGCGCAGCCCACTCGTGAGGCCGCGCACGAACGTTTCCGCACCGCCGCTCTTGAGGTGCTGCACGACGTGAACGACCCGCAAGGGCCGTGCGCTTGAGAGCGAAGCAGCGGGAGACGCGGGTTCGAGGACCATCTCACGTCAGCATAACAAGGCATCCAGATAGGGTCGTGAGGCATACCGGACTGGAAATTGGGCCCAAAGACCTAGTTCTCGCATCCCGCCGGGCTGCGTCTGGCGGGACGCCCCGCGCGTTACACTAGCGGAAATGAATCGAACGCGCGTCGCCTGCATCATGCCGTTCCTCAACGAGGGATCGCATCTTGATGCCGTGCTGGCGACGATCGATGCGCAGACGCTGGACCCGGCGCGCACGTTCTTGATCGCCGTCGACAACGGCTCGACCGACGACGGGCGCGCGACGCTCGAAGCCTGGCTCGCGTCTCGGCCGGGCCGCGGAATCGTGCTCGACGCGGCGATTCGCTCGATTCCGCACGCGCTCAACGTGGGGCTCGGCGCGACGGAGACGACCGACATCATCGTGCGACTCGACGCGCACACGCTTTACGAACCGGACTACTTGCAAACGATCGTCGAGGCGTTCGAAACGCTCGAAGACGACGTCTGGTGCGTCGGCGGAGCGCCGACCCCGGCCAAGGCCCTCGGCTATTCTCGCCGCCTCGGCGAAGCGCTGTACTCGAACCCGATGGGTCTCGGGCCGGCCGACTTCCGACAGGACGGCGGCGGCGTGCGTCGCGTCTCGACCGTGTATCTCGGCGCGTGGCGACCGGGCGTGCTCCAACGGCTCGGCGGCTTCGACGAGCGCTGGGCGGCCAACGAGGATTGCGAACTCACCGAGCGCATTCGGGCGAACGGCGGCGCGATCGCACGCATTCCGGTTCGCTGCGGCCGCATTCCGACGCGCGGACCGGTCGCGACGATCAAACAATGGTCGCGCTACGGCTTCTGGCGCGCGCAGACGTTCAAACGCTATCCGAGCGCGATTCGGCCGCGACACGTCGCCGCCCCGGTCGCTCTCACGGTCGCCCTCGTCCTCCTCATGAGTCCGTGGCGGCTGCTCCTCGTGCCGCTCTACCTCGCCTACGCGGCCGACAGCGTTGCGTTCGGCAAGCCTGGCGAAGCGCCGGCGATCACGGCGGGATCGCTCCTCTTCTTCCCGCTGGTCCACACGGGTTTCGCCTCCGGCCTCGTGGTCGGCGCGCTGCGAACGCCGGCGTCGCTCCGCGGCGCGACGGCGACCACGACGCATGGGTGACGTAGCGCACATTCGCGCGGCGGCCGCGTGTCGCTCGATTTCCGCATCCGATAGCTTACGGTGGAGAGCAAGCCGTGAGTTTTACCACCCCGCGACGCCGCGCGCTGATCGTCGAACGCCAGTCGGCACTCGTGCCGTTCTTGCGCGACGCCCTCGCGCGAGCGGGGTACGAGGCCGTAACGGCCGCGCGCTCGGCGTCGGAATCGACGCTTCGACGCTCGCTTCCCGACACGATTCTCCTCGGTCCCGGCATAACGTCGCGGCCGCTCGACGCCATCCGGCGCATTCGGCAGGCGCGGCCCGACGCGCGTATCGTGGCGATCGCCTACCGTGACGACCCCGTCTGGAACGCCCTTGCCGTGGCTCTCGGTGCCGACGACGTCCTCGGCCCGAGCGCCGAGATGGCGACGCTCGAGCGAAGCCTCGGGGGCCCGATTCGGGGCGTCGCGAAGGCCCGATTGCGTCGAACGTCCTAAGGCGACCTATGCCGGCAACCCGTCCGCCGCTACAGAACTACCCCATTTGGCCGAAGTTTTACACAGAATAGGAACGGTCGGTCGCCGCTGTGTCGTATTAGGGGAAGTATGGCTGTGCGTTTCGACGGACTTTCGACCTACGTTGCTCCGGAGATTGTAGAGAGACACATGCGCGACGGCCTACTCCGCGTCGTGATCATCGAATCACAGGTGCTTTTCGCGAAGGCGCTCGCCGGCATTTTTACCGAGGATCCCGAGTTTACCGTGATCGCGGATCTCCGTGCTCCCGACGAAGCGGGCCTCGCGGCCGCGAAGCCGCACGTGGTGGTTATCGACCTCGACGGTCAACCCACGGACGTGGCCGCCACGCTCGGATCGTGCGTGACCGGTGCGCCCGAGGCGCGGATCTGCGTTCTCTCGATGCACTTGTCGTCGGAAATGATGCAGCGCTGCCTCAACAGCGGCGCCGAGGCGTACATCGTCAAGGATATTTCTCCGGGCGAACTTTTGCGCGCGGTCAAAACGGTCGCCGGCGGTCAATCCTACGTGGATCCGCGCGTGGCCGGCGGCCTGCTACGCCGCCGCTCGCTCAACGCCGGGAAGCCCGATATCATGGAACTCTCGGCGCGCGAGGCCGAAGTGCTCAAACTGATCGCCGAAGGTCTCGCGAACAAGCAGATCAGCGCGCGCCTACACCTTTCGGAAAAAACGGTGAAGAATCACGTCAGCCGGATCTTCTCGAAGCTGAACATTTCGGCACGTACCCAGGCGGCGGTTCATGCGATCCGCGCGGGAATCGTATAGCACCTTGCTCGCGGCCGGCTCGGAGAATCGTTGTGGAGGCAAGGAGACTCGAACTCCTGACCCTCTGCATGCCATGCAGATGCTCTACCAACTGAGCTATGCCCCCACGTCCGCGCTCTCGCGGCGGCACTTCGGATTCGTAGCCGCATGGCGAGCACCTTTTCGCGCGATCGAAGGCTGAGATGAACGCCTCTCCTCTCGCGACGCGCGGAGCGGGCTCCGGCGAGCGAATCGCCGTCGTCGGCGGCGGGTTGCTCGGCATGACGCTCGCGTTACGGCTCGCGGAACGTGGTGCGTCGGTCACGCTGATCGAGGCGGATCCGCAACTCGGCGGCCTCGCATCGCCCTGGACGCTCGGCGGCGTCACCTGGGATCGTCACTATCACGTCACGCTCTTTTCCGACACGTACTTGCGCGATTTGTTGCGCGAACTCGATCTCGAACACGAGATCGCGTGGACCAGCGTCGGGACGGGCTTCTATACGGGCGGCCGCTTCTATCCGATGAACGGAGCGCTCGATTTTCTACGCTTCCCCGCGCTCGGATTGATCGACAAGCTGCGGCTCGGATTGACGATCGCACTCGGATCGCGGATCGCCGATCCCATTCCGCTCGAAGACGTCACGGTCGAAGCGTGGCTGACCAAGTGGTCCGGACGTACGACGTTCGAGCGCATCTGGAAGCCGCTGCTTCGTGCGAAACTCGGCGAGCGTTATCGCGACGCGTCCGCCGCTTTTATCTGGGCGATCATCGTGCGGCTCTACGCGGCGCGTCGCGCCGGACTCGGCGCGGAACGCTTCGGTTACGTGCCCGGCGGCTATGCGCGCGTCATCGCGAAACTCGAGGACGCATTGGCTCGCGCCGGCGTCACGACGCACGTCGCGACGCCCGTCGCTCGCGTGACGCGGGCCGGCGAGCGCGAGTCGCGTCTAACGGTCGAATTCGCGGAGTCCTCGCGTCCCGCGGAAGAGTTCGATCGCGTCGTGCTCACGGTGCCGGCGCCGCTCGCAGCGCGGCTCTGCCCCGAGCTTTCGGCCGACGAACGCGATCGTCTCTCGACGAAAACCTACGGCGGCATCGTTTGCGCATCCGTGTTACTCGACGAACCGCTCGGGCCGTACTACGTCACGAATCTCACCGACGACTGGGTGCCCTTCACCGGCGTCATCGACATGGCGAACGTCGTCGATCGCTCCGCGTGGAACGGTGGCGCGCTCGTGTACCTTCCGAAATACGTCAAGCCCGACGACCCGCTCTTCGACGAGAGCGACGAAGCGATCGAAGCGAGCTTTCTCGGCGCGCTCGAACGCATGTATCCGGGCTTCTCGCGCGATCGCGTTCGCGCGTTCCGCATCTCGCGCGTTCGCCACGTCTTCCCGATCGCGACGCTCGGCTATTCGCGTTCGCTTCCGGGAATCGAAACCACGATTCCCGGCCTCTACACGATCAATTCCGCACACATCGTCAACGGTACGCTCAACGTGAACGAAACGCTCGCACTCGTCGACCGGGGACTGCGCGCCATCGGCGTCGCAGCGAGCGGCCGCGCATGAAACCGCTCGCGAGCCTGTCGCTCGATCTCGATAACGAGTGGGCGTACATGAAGACGCACGGCGATCCCAAATGGGACGCGTTTCCCTCGTATCTCGACGTCGTGGTCCCGCGCTTCTTGCGCGTGCTCGACGGCCTCGATCAACGGATCACCGTCTTCATCGTCGGGCAGGATGCGGCGCTGCCGAAGAACGCCGGGTCGCTGCGCTCGATCGCGACGGCCGGTCACGAGATCGGCAACCATTCCTTCCATCACGAACCGTGGCTGCAACACTACACGACCGAACAAATCGAAAGCGAGATCGGCTCCGCCACCGACGCGATTCAGAGCGCGACGGGCGTGCGACCGGTGGGCTTTCGCGGGCCGGGCTTCACGCTTTCGGGCCCCACGCTCGAAGCGCTCGCGAAGCGCGACTACCGGTACGATTGCTCGACGTTTCCGACGTATATCGGGCCGCTCGCGCGCGCCTATTATTTCATGACGGCGAAGTTGACGCCCGAGGAACGCGAGCAACGCAAAGCGCTGTTCGGAAGCGTCGCGGAAGGGCGGCGCCCCCTCTCGCAATACCGCTTCGAACTCAGCGACGGGCGTTCGCTGCTCGAGATTCCGGTGACGACGTTCCCGATCCTCAAGATACCGATCCACTTCAGTTATATTTTGTACGCGGCGATGAAGGCTCCGTGGCTCGCGATCCCCTATTTCCGTAGCGCGCTCCTCGCGTGCCGCGCTCTCGGGATCTCCCCCTCGCTGCTGCTGCACCCGCTCGACTTTCTCGATGGAACCGACGTCGCGACGCTCGCGTTTTTTCCGGCGATGCAGATGCCGAAAGAGCGAAAGCTCGACGTCCTCACGCGCGCGCTGCGCGTCTATCGCGAACTCTTCGACGTGGTCGCGGTCGGCGAACACGCCCACGCCGTGGAAGCGGCGGGTTCCGTCCGAAGCATGGCCTTTACGCACTAACGCGCGCGTGGTACCCTTGGCGTTGCGAAGGCCGCCGGGCAGTCGCGCGCCGTCGGCGTGAGGAAAGTCCGGGCTTCACAGGGCAGCGTGCAGGATAACGTCCTGTCGGGGCAACTCGAAGGAAAGTGCCACAGAAACAAACCGCGG
>Ga0116229_10015391_pt1 | contig 10433 bp, 8 predicted proteins | sample S1TSphgellanicum_3_FD_87313 | JGI IMG/M metagenome (GOLD analysis project Ga0116229, IMG submission 87313) | Host-associated microbial communities from peat moss isolated from Minnesota, USA - S1T2_Fc - Sphagnum magellanicum MG | ecosystem: Host-associated > Plants > Peat moss > Unclassified...
AATGATCGGGCTCGTCAAATCCGCAACACAGAAATCGTCAATGGGATCGGCGTCTGCCGCCATCACGACTGTCACTGTTGTTGCCGCCAACAACAACAGCATCCCCACTGCAGCGACAGCAGCAGCAGCTACAAACGCCAACGAATTCAGCTGCTGATACTTCGCCATGAGTTCAGACTACACACACAAACACAGGATCAAATTCCTGGACCAAACAAATGTTGCCAATATGCTCGATCGGTGGACAAATCACACACACACAACACAAACACAAACACACAAGCGCAAAAACTATGTGAAAAAATCTGAACTGGAAAATGTAGAAGAGCGACGATGGAGAGATTGAGCTCAAAAAGTTTGCGACGTCTAAAATGCAAAGTCTAACTGAGTATTTGTGGACGCCGGCGTATTATTCTCTTCCACCCACCCCCTCGTGTGTGCAAAGGGACACTGGTTCTTATTGTGCTTATTATTAGTGCAGTGCATGAGTTGACAAATGAGTCCTCCCACTAAAGATCGGCAAAGACACTATTAATTTAGTGAGCTGCTCGTGCTCGTGACTGGGATGTAAGGCCCACATACTTCCACTCACAGCTCTCAGGGGAGGGAGGGGGGGCTCCACCCAATCACGAATTATCGAATCAAGCATGTGTGGACACCGATTCTTTTATATAAGTAGATAGTAGCTTGAGGGGATTTTTAAGGGTAAGGCCCACAGTGTGACACACCACCCCCTCTTGTTTCTTTCGCCAATTTTCACTAAAATTAGCTCGCCATTAATTATTTCTCTCTCTCTCTCTCTCTCTCTCTCTCTCTCTTTTACATACTGTAATTAATTGGTTTTGAAGGAAGTTTGTTTGCAGTCTCTTGAGAGATCTCACTCCCCTCTCCTCTCCTCTTGCTTTGTTTGCACTGCCCATCAGCCTTTTACCTTTTCTTTCTTTCTTTTGCCAAACTTCGTTCACACATATGAGAGGGGGCAAGGCAAAAACAAAAAAAGGAATAATATTCCCTAATTGTTAGATAAAATATTCCCACGTTTTAGTTGGCAGGTAACTTAGAGATTCCTTAAGGTGCTTTTGATAAATATCCAGTTAGATGAAATATTCCAGTTGAAAAGAACAATGATTCCTAAAAACAAAAAGGAAACCTTTAAATCTACCTAGCAACAAAAATATTCAAACATTTAAAAGCGGTGCAACTTGAATATCCAAAAATAATAATAAGAATATAATTAAAATTAATAGTATACTGAATCTATATTATAAGGCATTTTCTCAATATTGACTTCTAGTGAGCAAAGTTAAAACTTTTCTTTCACATATTTCAAGTTTCAATTTTCATCACCCATACTCACATCACTCAAACAATAGAGGAGCAAGAAGTAACAAGAAAACAATTGGACCAAAACTTCACACAACATGTTGCAAATTCTCTACATTCTATTCCCATGCTCACATCCTTTAAACAACTAACAATATAAGAACAAGACACAAAGAAAAAATATATAGATGGCTAAAGATTGTTGCAAACCCAATGCACTACATAAAAACTAGAAACTTGAGACATGATGCAAGCAATAAAAAGCTAATGTAACACACAAAAACCCAAGACCCAATGCAACAAACAAAAACCCAAAACACAAGTAAAAGTCAGAAATTTAATGAAAAAACCCAAATATGAAGACACAAAAAATGAATGCAAATACATGATAGATGGACAAAGGATGGGCAAGAACAAGGAGCAAAACACTGAGACGCAACATAGGATGAACAAAAGACAACAACAAACCAAATTGAAGCCCGATAAAAGAGAAAAAACACTAATAACAAATTACATAATAAACATTAAATACTAAGACTCTATTTGACAAAAAGAAAAATATTCATAAAACTAAATTAAGCCCACCGATGACACATAAATTACACATCACACAAATAAAGATCACATTGGAATTGCTAGCCAACTTAGAATCATTGCATAAATGAATTTTCTACCTTGGAAATATTAACATAGAGCCTATTTCATTATCTTCATTTTTCTAAGGCCCATCATATAATTACATCTATCATTTTGATCAACACAGTAAGAGTCTTGGCTTTTAGATTCTATTACATGATGACTATCCATGATATTCATCCATGCAATCACCAAAACTAGCATCCCATCTTCAACTCCATGTCATAACCATGAGTTGTAAACTTGAGACATCTATAAAACTAGAAAGAAAATTCAACTTGTTGAACCAAATCACACTACCACGTCTTCCAACCATTTTAAGCCTTCGAAATTTTTTCACATTGTAACTCATTTGTAAATTCAACATCCAATTCCTCAATCAAATCTAACTCTACTTCACATACAAATGTAAAGTCAAAAAACTTAGGGCACCTAACACATGGATCATGTGGCCAATTTTTGTTAACAAAAATTAACTTGTCAAGGTTTTTTGTTTGAAGCCAACATCTACGAATTGTAATAAACATTCCAAGAATGGAGAAAACCTTTTTTATTTCGATTTGGGAAGTTGAGATGCCCAAAATTAGTCTCACCAAAGTAGCAATTGTTGGAGACATGTGCTCTTATGTGTGCCACCATCTCAATGTGCAATTGCAACTATTTCCATCAATAGGATATTAACAACAAATGTACAACTCTCTACCAACAAGGTCTTTCAAAGTATCTCCAATTATGTCTATGGTGCAAAAAAAAATCTTCACTTCTAGTCCATAAACCAAATGCATCAAGTTCTTTAGCAATAACTACCATTGACAACTTATAGACCTCAATAAGCAAAGGCAACAACAATTTTTGGTCATATTCAACAACTAGAGCTACAACATTATTACAACCCACATAAATCATGACTATGTGCACAAATTTGTATTTGGGGTCCACCATTTAAATGCTAGCATATTGTGATTTTTTTTTCAAATGTGTGTAAAAAGAAAGGAAAGGGTTCAAGACTTCCAAAACTTGGCACTTCATGTGGCACATAAGTTCTCTAGCTCTTGATTAAAAAAATGGAAGCCTCTAGATTTGCCAAGCTATTAGGATAAGCACAATAACAAGTTTTTCACAAAGAGCATGGTATGTAGAAATGTTGAATGTAAGGCATTTCCAAGGAACCAATGCCCCAAATTTTGATTCATAACACATCCAGTAACTATAGGTGGCAAAATCTTCACCAATGATTCGTAAACTACTTAGGTTTTTAAGGAAGGTATGTGTGTTGCAATGCCACACTTTAACAACTATAATATAAAACAATAATTGTTCAAAACGTCATTGCATCCTAGAATAATAGAATTTGGTTTGCAAACCTGTAGCTTTGAAAATAAAAAATTCATGCACATCCAAGGTAAAATTTCTTTTTAAAAGTACCAAATTTTGAAAGCCAAAAAAAAAATTGCTAAAAAAAACTAAATTTATAAAACACAAGAGCAAGATTTGCAAAAGGGAAATCTTTAAGAAAAATCAAAATTAGAAACAGAAAAAGGGGAAAAACAAATCACATACCTTGTTGTCACAAGTGTGTTTAATTCCCTAGGCTTCAATCCAACCTCTATGCATCCTTGCTCCAACCTTTATGCAAACTTGCCTCTCCTTGCTCAACTTTTTGAACCAAATAATGCATTTTTGAATGTGAGTTTGCACACCTTTTATAGATGCCCAAGTTAGTCCATGACAAACTTTTTCTTTTGTAGTGGCATACTAGTAGACCTTGGTAAAACATGCCCAAAATAAAAACCATGAAAAGGCTCCAACATGCCCAAACTTTTACATGAAACTATTGAATTCAAAACAATTGCACAACATTTTAAGTTGGAGCCTTTGTATTTAACATATGCAATTTCTTTTTTTGTGAGAAAAAACTTGTTAAGGAATGCCCATAGTTTAACGGCCATGGCTACCCCATTAATTTCAACAATAACCTCAAACAAACCAACTATCACATGCTTAGGTTCTTAGTTGTTGGACAAGAAATCGACAACTCAAAAACATCATGCACCTTTATAGACATCCACAGGCCAAAAGTACATGTGGCAAAAAGATATGTAACCAATGTAGGTTGTACATATGTCACCAAAGTGTTCTACATTAAAATAAGTAGAACATGATCCTCCACAAACACTTTCTTTGATGAGAGGGTGAAAGCACACTACATGACCCCTTTTGGGGTGTCACATTGTACTACTTTCCAGAGATGTGCATGTTCAAATGTATCCCACCTCAAACTTTTGAAAGTTTTTCACAACATTTTTGCATATTATGTTAAAATATAACCTAGGCAAGATATTAAAAAAAAAAACTATTTCATTTCATTTTATAAAGTGGGAGATTGGAGTATATTTGTGAAAACAAATGTATTGTACCTATGTACTAAAAAACACAAATATACTCCAAAAAAAATCTAAATGATTTTTAATCTTTATGAAAGTTGAAAGTAAATTGAATCATGTCATTTCACATAGTTTGAACCATATTTGGATACCATGTGATTAGTTTGAAAATTTTCATCTCAAAAAATGAGTTTTTTCAACAAAGATGTGATAAATGTGTGGTAAATTAAAATTTTGACAAGTAATCACATTCAAATTGGAAGATGACAATCATGGTTAGATGGGCCATATTTTACATTTAATTAAAATTATTTATTTTAATGACTTATGAAGCCTTAAAATTAATGCAATCAAGATGAAACAATAGTCTTATTATTATCAATGTATATTATGAATATACCCATGAATCTTTCGATATAGATAATGAGATTTATTATTTATTTTTAAAAATTACATAACATTAGTTTTGTAAAAATAATAATTGTAAGGCCCAAAAACCAACATTGATACCCAAAATTAAATGTACCATACTTTTGGAACAATTAAATCATGTGTATTAGAATACTAGACCCAAAAGTGTCCAAATGGGTGTGATTGTAATGTGTTTTCACCCAAAAAGACTACCTTTGGGCATAACCTATAAACCATTCGGTGCAACCAAATGGATTCAATTGTTTTCATTGGCAAAAAATCATTTATCACATACAACTAATTACATTTTCCAAGAAAACAATTTGGGTTTCATGGTCTTTTGTAAACTCATTTGTAAAAAGAAAAATCCAAAAATTGCAATTGGGTAACATGAAAACGTTTAGTGGTTGATTCATGTTCAAGTGAAGGCCTAAAACAAATGTTACCTTTTCCACATACCTTTTCAGCAAGGCACCATGTTCTATATCCGCATGTTTTTTCATGGCAATTATGGCATTACACTTGTGGTAAGCAATGAGTTGCTTATGACATTTAATACACAAAGCTAGAATTTCAAGACCAATAGTTTCAATGTGACAAATAATACATCGTATTATTTGGTTTTGAATAAGATTAATAGGCTTGTTGTTGTTCACCTAATAAAAGGCCCATCTGGAAGAGTTGTGGTAATGAGGCTTCCATGTAACGACTTGTTTTTTCATATTTGTTTGTTGCACTTCAAGAACCCACTACTATTTAGTTACATGTTCTTCACCTTCAACACCGATACTATTACTAGATTTTGTAATCACTTGTGGGGAACTAAATTCATGCACATCAAAATTAAAACCTTGCAAATCAACCAAACTCTTTAGAAAATCCATGAAACTTAATAATACAATTTATGAGGGAAAAGTTGAAGTGAACAAACAACAATGGAAACACTTTTGGCAAACTTGAAACAACAAATTATGTAGTCAATGAAACTATTGCCAACAAATGAAGGAATGAACATGTTGCATAATGTGCATGAATTACACAATTGGGCAATTTTTTTGATAATTTTAGCCAACTAAGTACCTTGGAAATTCCAATAACTTTGAATGGAAAAGCTTTTAATGAAACTTTCAGCAACTGTGACCAATAAATAGAACTACAAGAAAATAAAAACTTTTGACAATCTTAAGTTTTAGTTGATTGAACAATGAACACCTTGGAAATTTCAATGACCTTGAATGCAGGAGATTTTGGTGAAGATGTCAACAATCATGACCAATAGATAAAAAACCAAGAAAATAAAAGCTTTTGGCAAAAACTTCGAGAACCCTAATCAATAGACATAACAACAATTGAAAGTATAAGCTTTTGGCAAGTTGATTAAAAATTTGAAATGGTAAATCATGAACCAACATTGAAATGCCCGATAGAAGATAGCAATGTGCACAAATTGACACAACAAAAACATGAACAAACTTACACCAACCTTGAATGCAAAAGGTTTTCAAATGTTTACCTTCTTTAATTGTAAATTTATTTACCATTTCCATAACCTCCAACAATTTCCTTTCGCCACCAACACCATTGAATCTAAAAATTTACTCCATTAATGTGATAAATGACAATCATCACCACTAATCATTGAGCACATAACACACTCAAAGAAAATGTTACAAATTACAAACTCCAACCATCTCAAGTTTGCAAACTTTCAAAAATATTTCAATTTTTGTTTCCTACGCCCTAAACTTTAAGCCCATCACTCCAGGTATGAAAAGGGTATTGAATTCAATTTTTTTTGGTCAAATATCCTTGTGAATTATTTGCGACATTGGAGGTGGTGGTGGTTATTGACAATGGGATTAAGGCAAGTGTGAAAGCAAGGGCATGTATACTAAAATGGAAAGCGACAAATAGGAGGTAGGTCCTAGGTCTTTAATAATGTGAGTTCTAACTACTATATACCTATATATCAATGTTGGATTGGTGTATATGTTGCATTTGGATATCAACCCAGGTATCAATATGAAAATACCCGACCAATTGAATATGGTTTGTTCATTGTACTACAATTGAAACCATATGGCCATGGTACGTGAAAATTGGATATTTTGACTCATATCATATCTGACTGGTAACAACATTTTAAGTACCTTGACCTATATTCATAAACAACTATTTATGAACTTTGATGCCATGGTATGAATGTCAACTTTTTTAGGGTATAAGGTGTGAGTTGCAAATTGTAAGTTATATTGTTCTTTAGCATGGTGAGAAGATGTTACATTATAGTTGAAGGCGGCTCTTCAATGTTGGCAGCAACTGCTTCTGATCAATGATGCATTAGTGACAAATATAAGACCTCTTCAAATCAAAGTTGTCATAATATTTTTTGCTAGTTATTGTATATGACTTATCAAGAGATGATTTTTTTTTTCAATCTATGATCTACATGTGTGGATGAATTTTATTAATTTTATGCCTTTTATAATATTAATAAAATTAATTTTTTCCAACTTGGCAACCTTAACCTTTGATCAATGACACATTTGTGATGATTTTGAAACATTTACAAATCAATTTTTTTGTGACCAGTGTTTTGTTGGGTTTTTTTTAAAGGTTCATCAAAGATTTTTTTCTTTCAATTTATGCAAAAAGTTGCACTTCTTTGTAGCATCACACATCAAATCAACATATTCATATTGATATTATGTACCCTTTTGGTATCACACATTTCAATACCATGATACTCATACCATTATGTGAAAATTGTAAACTTTGTACATATTGATACCACAAGGTATGAGTTTTCATATTTTTGCCTCAATGCCCATATATAAATTTCAAAAATAATCAAATACCCATATCATATGGGTATGTTAAAAATCCAATACCAGTCTAACATTGCTATATACTCGTTCAAAGACCGAAAAGGTACTTATATATATTTATATACCCATTCAAAGACCCAACAAATATTTGTATACCTATATACCTATTCGAAGACCCAACAAATATTTGGTGTTTGGACTCATACCAAGTTCGTTGGTGCCTAACTTGTTTGTTTATAGTTGTAAATAAGATATAAGGTTCATAATACCACACACATGAAATGAGACAAGTTGCAAGTCCACTTCGGCATTTAGGGGCTGACCTTGGGGCTGACCTAGGCGCTAATCTTGGGGAATCTAATGGATTGCCCCCTTGTCTACCCGAAGAATAAAACTGGGAGGGGCTCTTTGTGTGTAGTCCATCCTCAAGCCAAATTTTTCTTTGTTTTTTTTCATTTTCATTCCTTTGTTGGGTCTAGGGGCAAGAAACTTTGCAAGGGTTTTTTTTTGGGTCAATTTTCTCATGTTGCACCCAAAGTGGCTATAAGGCATAAGAAGATTTAGTTAAATGTGACTACAAGGCAAATAGAAAAGTAGGAAAAAAAAATTAAATCCTACTATAATGGCGACCTACTAGAACTTATTATCTAAATGTGGCTATTTTTTAGAAGCAACCTAAAAACTTGCCCAAATATTTTTTTAAAAATGGCAATTTCATAGATCTGCAACTAGAAATGTGAAGATTTTTATGGAATTTTTTCCAAAAATCATTTGGACCATATTGCTAGGCCCTAACAAATTTTGCAAAATGGCTAAAATTTCCCACAAAAAAAATCACTTGGGTGAAAGATTGTGCCATTAAATTTTGATTTGAACTTAGAATCAATTTTGTGTTTTGTCTATTTTCTCAAATTTTTGCAGTCCAATTATCTAACCACATCATATGTTTCCATGGTTTCTCATGATTTTAGTGGAATTTATCAAAATTTTCACTTTGTTGATTTGGGTTGCCTCTTAAGCCAATTATGTTGACCCCATTAAGTTTGGCCTAGAACAAATCAATGTTGTAAGGGAGGTTCTTGTACGAATGGGTTCTGTTGAGGAAACACCACCTAATGGTGTTCCTAAACCTCAAGAGAACCCATGAATATAGGAAATTTTCAACAAACATAAAATAGCCTTTTTTTTTTTTTTTACTTTGATGGGAACACGATAACATATAAAAGTAGGAGGATCTCTTCCCCTTGAAAGAAGGCCACCCAAAAGTATATTCCCAAATCTCAGGCGAACCCATAATTTGGAAACCTCCACATCCGTAAACAACTTCTCTTTCTTTTTCTTCTATGAGAACATGGGAATGTATAGAAATAAGAGGATCTCTTCCTTTAAGGGAAGGCCACCCAAGGGTATGTTCTCAGACCCTCAAGGGAACCCATAAATATGGGAACCTCCACATATGTAAAACAATTTTTTTTATTTAATTTAATTTTATGGGAACATACACAACAACACATTTTGGGTTTTGTAATTAGCCTTTACAATTACATATTAGTAAGGAAAGACATATGCAACTAATGATTAATGAGTTGTTAAACCCGTGTTGTTTCACCCATTTAGTCGCAAAGGACGTTCAATTGAAAAGCCCAATCATTTTAACGATTAATTTTTTTTAATTTTCTTCTAATAATAAAATTTCATGTCATCATTAATCTTGATTTGACATGTAAAATGCATGCCATCTCAACTTAGTTGTTTTAGTCAACTAATTGTTATATAAGATGCCTTGACGAGTGGATGACATGTGTCAAAAATCTATAAACAAATTATGAGTCATTACACATGACCAAAAGTCAACCTAGCTTAGCCCATGGAACTAGTGTAGCCAAAAGTTAACCTATATTAACTTAACTAAATTAACTACCTATGTTAAATAACCTAAACAATTTAACCTAGGCTAGGTGGCCTAGATTAAAAACAAATATCAGACTCTTAGCCCAAGAAGTCTAAATTAGGCTACCTAAACTAAGCTAAATGGCTAGCTATCATAGGTTGCAAAAATGAAAACTTGAACCCTTCACCTTCACTTTGGGGTTCAAATCCTCATCCATTGCAATATTACATTTTTTATATTAATCATATTTAATACAAACTTATAAAGTTAAAAAAATTTAGCTTTGAATTAACCTTGGCCACCATAGGTTGACCTAGGTTAACCTGTCTACTTCCTACCAACTTAACCTAAATTTAGGCCAATCCCTAGGTTGACTTAAGATGAACTAATTTATCAACCTATACTTCTTATTAACCTAACCTAGGTTAACTTCTAAGCATTCTTAGACTAAAAAAAAGTTAACCTAGGATAATCATGTCACATCGCAAGTGCATCTAATTACACAAACTTGAGATGGTTACAAACTTGATAAAAATATCTTATAATGAAGTTACCTAGGTTAACTTGGCAAAAAACCTAAAGCTAGGAATTTAAGTGAACCTACTTAGGTTAACCTATTAATAAGGTAACCTATTTTAAATATATTGAAACATACTAAATGTAGTAAATTTCTTATGTTTAGTTAAATAATTTATAATGTAACCTATATTACAAAGTATGTTTTTACTAAATAACCTATATACATAGGTTAATTTAATAGGTATGGTAACATAAGGTAATGTGTGAAATAGTTAAAAAGTCACGGAGTTATGTGTCACATTTTTCCAAACAACTATTAATATTGTAATCATAATTACAAGTTAAAAATAAATTGTTTAGTACACATACACATGCATATGAATTCATGGCTTCCAAAACTTCATGGCACACAAAAAATTATGGTGTTACAAAAAGTCATGG
>Ga0116229_10015393_pt1 | contig 10432 bp, 10 predicted proteins | sample S1TSphgellanicum_3_FD_87313 | JGI IMG/M metagenome (GOLD analysis project Ga0116229, IMG submission 87313) | Host-associated microbial communities from peat moss isolated from Minnesota, USA - S1T2_Fc - Sphagnum magellanicum MG | ecosystem: Host-associated > Plants > Peat moss > Unclassified...
CTACATTAGGAAAGAGTTTAGAAAAATCTAAGAATGGTGGGTAGGTTGATAGGGGGTAGGCAAATTTTCAAATACCATGCGCCAATTCTTGTGGAGAGATCAAGGATCAAACAAGGATTTTTCAAGTTGTTTTCACAACATTAGTTTCTATAAGTTCATAACAATGTTTTTCTTCTTGAAAAATTTGGCTTCTATCACCACCAAGTCAAAATTTTTTTTGAGGCATGTGTTTTCAATTCTTTGAATGGGTTCTAGGTTCAAAGCCTACATTGTGCATGTTGTCATCATTAATACTAATTATGGAGAGCAAACATATCTTTCAAAAGCCATGAAATTCAAGTTGAAGAAAAGAGAATGAACAACATCCAACACTGAGTTTTGAAATCCATACAAGAAAGAAATCATGGGCATGTCTTGTGTCAAATGGTGGTTTAGATTACACCCCATCCACTTGATTCCTCCTTCATCCCTTGAACTTTGGATTGAATTTTTGGAGAGAGAAACGAAACCCATACTTGTGAATCTTTTCAATGCATAACATACATGTGAAACCTAAAAAAAACCTTCATTCAAAATAGTCAAAGTTAATTGCCACAATACACAAGAAGATTACCGAAAACATTAAAAAATTTATTGTAAATTCTTTCTTTTTCATAAAGGTGTACTAGGCTATTTTTGAGGAATTTGATTCAGAAACCTTTGGGTATTGCTACTATTATCTTCCCTAAGAAGGCTTATTTGGAACTCCTTGGATGGGAATGGTAGAAGCCCAATAGTGCAAAGGCTCTTGTGACCATCATAAGCAAGTAGCTTGTAACCCAACACATTCTCTCTATAGAACTTCACTAAATGTTCCATGATAGTTTTGTTGACACCTTGAGATACAACTTTCTCAAGATGTTGTATCTTGAGATCACGATTCACATGGCTATCGTTAGTACTAGGCCAAACACATATTATTGAGAAAAAGAAGAACATTAGTAAAGGCATTAGTAGCATAATAATTGTTGAAATAATTTTTTTTCTCAAAATCAATTCCACACATGTATGAAAATAGATTTTTTTTTGAAAAATACTTCAATATTATAGAATATGGATTAAATTTGCTCAAAAATTTCAACTTAGACTTGTTCTTTGCAAAAGTTTACTTCATAAAAAAGTCAAGAAATTTCAAAGCGTGTTCAAATATTCCATTTCAAGAGGGAGAACAACAAGGAAGTCAACATTTCTATAGATCTAGCCACATATTGTAGTGCAATATATATATATAATCCTTATAATGAAGTTTGTTTATTAGGGTTGGAATGTTTACAATATGTTTACAATATGTTGTAGTTGTTAGATGCAAGAAGTTGAATGCTTGCTAGACAACAATTTAGAGACCTCTTGGCAATATTGCTTCATGTTTCCAACAAGGAGACCTCAAGTGCACACACACTAACCCTAATCTTGCAGACATAATAGTTTTAGTGTGCACATTTGCAACATTTTTTAATGCACATTTTCATGATCCATTGTGGGTTGTCCAATGGAGAAGAATATTTGTGAGACATTGTTGAATACAAAAGTGTTTAACATTGAAAGTTTTTTCATGGCATGTTTCCTTTCTTGCATAATAATGGCATATTCTTCTCTCATTCATCATCTCTATGACATGTCTGTTGCTTATGCCACAAATCACAAACATAATTGCAAAAGAAAAATGGGGAATTCCAAGACTTAATCATGCCTACCAAGAAACATCAACAAATGTCAGTCCCCAAAAAGCTCTCAATGTAGTATATGGCTTCCAAGCCATGGCAACTTTGAAGAAACAACCCTATATACATAACAAATAAAAATGGTTTTATCTTGCAAATTGTGAAAAACACCCAAACACATTTGCAAGAGAGAAATTGGGAATTACAAGATTGAGAGTCATTATGCCTTTCAAGAAGCTTCAACAATGTAGGTCCTCAAAAAACTCTCAATGTAGGAGCCATATGGTTTCCAAGCCATGGCAACTTTGAAAAACATTGCATCTTTTGACATGTAATTAAGTCCAAATGTGTCTTTTCAAAAATTTGGGCGCACAAATATACAAAACTTGAAATCATAGACTCTAGATAAATCCAAAGCATAGTTTTAAAAAAAAATTCATAACCTATTGTAATTTATTTCATTGATTATTTTGTTTTCAAAATTCTTTGAACACAAATTTATTATCCATTTTTGCAAATAGTTTTTTATTATAAAAATTCATTTTGTCCTTTGGAAGTAGATTCTTACAAGTTAACATAAGGTAGCAAGGGTTTTCTATCATACTTCCACCCACTTTGACATGTTATTTTATTGTTTTGATATGCATGATACAACACCAAAGTGGAAATCAATCTAATTTTTTTGTTTGCTTTACTATACTTGCACCCTACATTGATTTGATTCATTAAGAAGTATAGTCAACTTACAAAAGCAAATTTATCATAGATCAAAGAAATGTATTTTGATTTCAACAAAAAAGATAACATGGATGATACATGCATTTTTCATACCAAACAATGCAAAATGTTTGCAAGAACTAATTGATGTCTTTATGAAAAAAAATTTCCACATAAAGATAATGTCAAAAGGATAGAAGCTCTTCCAACATGCTGATGATAAATCATTGATTTTCAACCCACTCTAGCCTCAAAAAGACAAGCATCAAACAATTGTCATAATGCACAAGATATGGTTGAAATATATGATGTGGGCTACAATAATGCAAACATTAAGGTTGAAGAAATGCAACCTTTGAAATGCATGAAGAAAGGATTGATGCTTTCAATCTTTCATGACCTTTTAATAACAACCTAGTGTTTTTTTGACTTGCACCTCAAATTATTTTAAAGCATGAAACAAATACAAAACATGAATTAATCCAAATTTGCAACTTTTTAATCATGGGATCCACTTTTTCAAACAAGTTAGATTCAATGCATTAAAACTTGTTAGCAAAGTTTGCACTTCAATTCTATCTGTTGAGATAAAATAAAGGTTAAGTACCATTACCAAAAAAATGGATTATGCAACACCAAGCCAACAAATGTTATTGATAATTATGGATAATAAGATTTCCAAACAAAACAACCATTTTAGACCTATGGACTAGTTTAAAAGTTCATAAATGCTTAAATGGAGAGAAAAAAAGAAATTCTTTGCAACACACAACAATTATTTACCATGTCCAAGTATTTTACATTTTTTCATTGCATGCACAAATTTGCCAATACATTCCATTCTTTTCTTTTTTACATTACTTTTGATGGACCTACAATACTAATGAATCATGCAAATGTTCTTAAATATACATCTTGAATGTCAATTACGACCAATATTACACAAATTTGAACATAATGTGTATAACTTGATTCGTCAAAAAATATAGTCAACTTATAAAGGCACATTGAGTTCATAGATAAAATGGATGTATTTCAACTATAACAAAAAGATATAACATGGAATCATACATGTGTCTTTCATAAAAAACATTGAAAAATGTTTTTAAAAAGTGAACATGGATGTTCTTATGAAAGAGACTTCTTCCCTAAAAAGGAATGTTATTGTTCCCCAAATGACAAAAGTTCCTCCCAATGTACCAACAATAAATGGCCAAAATTATGATCTAATGTATTCATAGTGGTGGATGCATGGTAAGGTGGACCAATTTGGAAGTACACAATTCACTTTTCTACTACCTAGGTGTGATTTTAATTGTCACATTGTGCATATTGAAATTGTTAAATGAATCTCATTATGTACATTAAGTAATTGATTGATATAAACAAATTATAAAATAATAAGAGTTACGGACTTTTGAAATCAAAAATTAAGACTTGTTACACTAGCAACAATTGTGGATGGATTTTGGTTTGGTTTCATAATGGACCTTAAAATTTGTTAGGGTCTTGAATTGAATTAGAAAATGTAATAATGAAAAAAAATTTGAAAGGTTTTGATTCATATTAAGAAAGCTTATTACCTATGGAATTTTTAATTTGCTACAAAAATCCAAGTATTTTTCAAGAATTGATTTCATCTTTTAAAAAAATGAATAACTGAATTGAGATTTTGCACACATGTTTTAATCAATGAATTCCACAAGCATAAACATTTTAATGGATTAAAAAAATAAATTCAATGCATTGTTGTAATTTAATTAGAAAAAAATCTTATGGTTTGAAAAAATACAAAAGAAACATGAACTTGCAAATTAGGGAACTTTTGTCACTTTTTGATCCACTTCACTATGCATTTACATTTAGGAACAAAAATTCTTGACTTGGTAATGGAATTAAAAACAAGAAATATTCCTTTCACAAAATGTTTTCCCTTTCATTATTAAAAATATTAAAGTACTATAGCCTCAAAAAAACAAACATAAAACAATTGTAATAAAATACCATAAGTGATTGAAATAAATGATGTGAAAACAATGAAAACATTGAGGTTAAAAATAAACAACACATTCAAAATGATTGATGCTTCTATCTTTCATGGCCTTCCAATAACAAACTAGGGTTTTTTAAAAATTCAACCATTTCAAACTATATTAAAAGATGAAACAAGCACAAAATGAGATAATCCAAGTTTTCAACTTTCTAATCATGGCACCCATGGCCACAAATGATGTGGACAACAATGAAGATGTTGAGGTTGAAAAAATGCAACCTTTGAGATGCATGAAGAAAGGATTAATGTTTTCAATCATCGATGGCCCTCCAATAACCAACTAGCTTGTCTTTCCAACTTCCATTTCAAATTATATTAAAGCATGAAACAAACATAATATGAGATAATCAAAATTTGCAACTTTCTTACCATGTGTCCATTTCCTCAAGTTACAAGTTCTAAATTTGTAAATGATCCAAAACTTGTTAACAAAGTCCTACATGTTGACACAAATCAATGGTTTAGTACCCACTAGCAAAAAATAAGTGGTGTGTAACAATTGGCCAAGAAGCATACTTGGATGATTGCTTTACATTGAGTCCTTCAATAATTGAAGTGCTCCACACTCAAATATCTTTCAAATAATTAGTTGTACAATATGGCCAAGACTAACTTGTCTAACTAGCAACTCACATGTCTTTCAACATGTTAATGAAATCATTTTTTGATTTTAAAAAAAAAACTTGAAGACTTTTTTTTGGTAGTAATCTTTGGATGGATGTATTCTAAATTATTTCAACAATTGTAACTTTTTTTTTTCCAAATTTTAAAATAGTTAATAAAAATATTTTTCTTTAAAAAATAAAATTATTAAATTGAATGTTGAATGTGTTATTTTAAGGAAGATATTTGTTTGTGCAAAAAATGTCAATTGTTAGTCATAGGTATCCCTTGTTTTTAAGGAAATAGGGTTGTGTTCCATCTTGATAACCTTTAATGTCATTAGAGAGTCCATGTTGAGCTAATTTACCATATGATCTAAAAACCATAAAATACACGAACTTCATTCATAAAACTCAACATGCCAATGTACAAATTTTTAGTAAATTTCTTGTTTGAGTATGTAACTTTGCAATTGAAACGTGTGTTTGACATTGTAAACACTTGGAAGAATGCACAAATGCTTGAAATCATTCACGTGACAATCACCATTTTGTTGTTTACTAGCCACAATATTGTTTGTTTAGATTAATTATATTTATGGCATGCACATGAACTTCACAAATGATTGGAATGATGGGTGAAAGCACTTTATGATGAACTTTTATGGATGTCACAATGTTAATTTTTTGGGCAACACAACTTTTGTTGTGTATAATCCTAATGCACTTGAAACATCTAAGAAAAATGAGTCCATCAAAATGTGCACTAACTCTTATTTCTTCAAATAAAAAAAAACCACGTACAAAAACATCAATCCAAGTGGAGTTTGCAAGTTAGGCCAAAATCATTAGTAGTCACAATCCACCATCATGATTTTGGATTTTTTTCTCAATGTAATGGAATTGGATAATAAAACCACAATTTTGGGACATGAAACTTTAAAGGTTTATATCACTTAGAATGAATTTTTCAAGTAAGATTTCTTTTTGTGAAAACATTTTGAAACACAATATTAATTTTTTCAAAGTTCATTTACATGTCTACATATTTATGTTTTTCAAAACTTATCTTTCATAAAGTTATTTAAAAAGATTTGGAGTAGAGTATTTTGGAATTGGACATGAAAAAATGTTGTCTTTAATAGCACTTGAAAGGTTTTCTTGAAAATACATCATAATTACAGTAAAAAAATGGAGTTTGAGTTGTTTTTTTTCATCTTGATATTATTGATTCACCTATAGCAAAAAATTACTTACAAATCATTAAATTAAAACTTTGAACACGTTTGTAAAGTGTGCACACCACATAAAGTTCAATTTAAAGATGGCCACATGATACTTGGTACTTTGATTAGAAGGTTTTAATTTGTCACAAGGAAATTATCAATCTATTGTGTATTTCATTGTCAAATTCTTCAAGAAGAAATTGCATGAACCAAGTGGTAATACATGGTTTCACCTTTTCTTTGAATTTTTCACTTAGAAATAAAGGCATGTTCCAAGATAATCTATGGCTTCTCATAACTACAATTGCAAGAGCAATTTGAAGTTTCAATAATGATAATTTCTTCATTGAAATTTGAGGGAAAAAATGTAGGATGGGAATGATCTCCTTTTCAAAAACTTCACATTGATTGCATGATGAAAACAAGGACATCATTGTACAAAGAATGAAATTTTTATAGCTTGATATGTATCCAATTAGGAAAAAATATATAATTTCCAACAATGCATGGTCACTAAAACATTAATGCAAAACATGAAGGAAAAAAACAAGCTCATAGAAAGAGAATAATATCGTATCACAAGATGTGAACATAGTAGGAGAGAAAGTCTTAAAATAAAATCACTTACTTTAAGGTTTCGGGTAACGTTGTCATGTTTAAGAAAATATTTTGAAAAAGTTGTGTTAAAAGTGAATGCACCCATTTTAACTTTCATCATTTTTAGGTTTGAATGAATTTTAAGGTACTTAATTTACGTGTAAGTACAAATGAAAAATTATTTCAAGTTTTATCTATAGGTTACAATAGTAATATTAATTGGCATTAATTCTCATGCATAACAATTTTTGATTGGTCGGAATATCTCATGGAGGGGAATTTTGTGATGTGCTTAATGACAAGGTGAATTCCATCTACTAAAGCTAAAGGCATTAGTCATAGTTTAGGTTTTTATGTGTGTAATGTACAATAGTGCTAGATTGCATTGTTTTTGGTGTGTAAACATTTTGGTTAAAATATTCCATAGAGGGGAGTTTTTTATGTGCTTGATGACAAGGTGAATTCAATCATTTAATTGCTTATTTGGCCAAATGTAATCACCTTTTATCAAAGATGATGCCAATGAGATGCCCCTCCAAATTAAGGTTGTTAACAAAGACATCCCAAGATGTTCCAAGGATGTTTGCATGTTTTAACCATCATTTTTGCTATCTTGATAGGTAGTAATTTTTTTATGCTTACATTTAATTTTATTTAAATTTAATTTATATGTTGAGGTGGAGGTTCAAACTTATTTTTCTTTGTAACCATCGTGCTTTTGAATGTGCCCAATGTCTTTCTTAACACCTTTAATTCCTCACTACAAAATGTGAAAGTAGTTCATTTGTCCCCGTTTAGTGGACTAGTGAATGCATTGGATCCCCACTAGGTCATGTTCAGTGGGACCAATGAATCCACTCAAATCCAACTAAAGCACTTAGTGAATAGGGACACATTTTGTTGTAGTACTTCTTGTCCCTTTCGGTGCTCCCCATTGTCCTTCTTAATCCATGCCATTGTCTTTTGTCAATACTCCCATCATCCCACATGTCATTTTTGTTGGTGTCCCTTTTCATGCCCTATCGATGGGGGAAAACATTATATTAGATTCAATACCCCCATTAGTCCATGTTGTCCTTCATTTTCTATTCATTCCTTGAAAACAAACCTATATATATATATATATATATATGTTCTTTGGTCTCACCCCAACACCTTGCCATTGGTCTTGGTGCCCTTTGATGCCCACTTGTCATTTGAACTTCTTTTTAGTCACATTCTAATGCCATGCCATTGTTCTTGGTGCTCCTTGTTGTTCTCATTGTTCCCCATCATTTTTCATTGTTAGCTTGTCATCCCATGTCATTTTTCATTGTGAGCTTGTTGTTCCCCATCATCCCTTTTTGGTAGTTTGTCATTCCATGTTGTTCCTTATTGCCATCCTAGTATTTTATGTCGTCATTGTAGCCAAATTGAAACATCCCCAAATCTTGTAGGCTAAGCCTATTTTTGGGATGTTTCAATTGAGATGTTCTAAAAATTCACAACACATCACCAAGACATTAGAAGCAACCTTGTTCCAAATATAGTTCACTTTCCTTCAGTTAATGACACCTAATGATGGTTTCACCAAGACACTAGAAGCAACCTTGTTCCAAATACAATTCACTTTCCTTTAGTTATTGACACCCAATGATGGTCCCTTCATCAATGTTGAGATTTTTATTCTCATTTGTTAGTGAAGGCATGTTTATAGGACTAATTTTTTTTGGTGGTGAATTTTCACCATTTTGCGAAGAAAATTATGTATTTTTTTGTTGTTGTTAATTTTTTATTTTTCAAAATCACAAAAAAACCAAAATAAATTCCTAAAATTTGCCACAATTGCCTACAATATTAAAATTTTATACTTTCACATTTTGAATATCACCAAATTTGGTTAAATATACTCATGGACTATTGCTTCTTGAGGAGCATCACAATTTTTTTATTAAAAAAAACATTAATTCATAGTCATGTTTTTTCCTAGATGTGATAATCATTTAGAACACAAAAGATCCCACCACATTACAATAGAACCTTTATAATTTTATCACCTAGGGACCGGCAGCCAGTGATAAAGTTTGAGAGGTTATAAGTTATGGGAGAGTTTGGAACTGTGAGGCGCAGGGTTCAAAAGTTGCAGGCTGCTCTTTTTTCCCATTTTCTTTGCATTTTTGATCATCAAGGCAACCCGTCTTTAGCAAAGAAAAAGGGTGAAAAATAGCCAGGAGCTTTCGGTGGTCACATCGGGGGAGGCATCGGAGATGCTTTCCAAGCTCCAGCTCTTCTGGACACAGCAAAAGGACAACTATCCTGCTTTTGTTGACTCGATTGTGAAAATGAATGACAAAGTACACCATCTCCACCAGAATAGTCTTAAATAGAGGCCTATCATTAGCTATTTCCACCATAACTGATCGAAAAATAAACGAATTATAAAATTATAAAATTGTCGGGAAAGAGGAAAAGTGATAAGTTATAAGAATATAAATTTTTTGCTTGGTCCCATTGATGGACCGGGCCGGAGTGATAAAATTTGAGAGGTTATAAAATTTGGGGGGATTAGTTTATAGAGGTTCTACTATATCTTCCATGAAGTTGTATCAAGATGTTGTTAGTACCTTAGAACAACTATTACCTACCCAAAGTGAAAGAATGAATTTGGGGACTTTGAGTTGAAAAAGTTTTAAACATTCAATTGCAAGCATCTCAATTATCATAATAAAAATTATATGCATGTGAAGATACTTTGTGCATGTGATAGTTATGCATGAAGACTAGTAGTAAACCATGAAAAATCTTGATAACTAGATTTTCAATTATAAGAAATGAATAAATTGAGAACTCACCCATTCACTCATTTTGACAATCCTTTGGGTGAAGGTTGGAACCATGGTAAAATTTAAACCCACCTCTCCCCCTCCCACCCTCCAAACATTGTTTTGGTTTGCTTCTACACATCTTATATTTAAGGTCCTAAGACAAAACCATGGTCTCTGAGTCCAAATTTTATATTCCCTTGACAAAATTCTGGTTTTAATTGTTATTTCACATTTACTTTTAACTTGTCTTTCAGATGGTATAATAGGGGATATATATATATATATATATATCCTGGAACCTTCAAATTTTAATGAATGGATATGAATAATATGCATTAGCTCTAAGAAGGATACACATACAAAATTGGATAGTGTGACTTGGGCCTTTTTATACATGTATTATGTATTTGCAAGTCATGTACCAAATAGTTGCAAATTACATTGGGAATCATGTAGCAAATACTTTGCAAAAATACATTGGAAGAATCATGTAACAAATACTTTGCAAAATACATTGGGAGAATCATGTAACAAATATTTTACAACATACAATACATTGGGAGAACCATGTAGCAAACACTTTGCAAAATACATTGGGAGAATCATGTAACAAACACTTTGCAAAATCCATTGGGAAAACGATGTAGCAAACAAAATCCATTGGGAGAAGCATGTAGCAAACACTTTGCAAAATCCATTGGGAAAACGATGTAGCAAACAAAATCCATTGGGA
>Ga0116229_10015394_pt1 | contig 10432 bp, 7 predicted proteins | sample S1TSphgellanicum_3_FD_87313 | JGI IMG/M metagenome (GOLD analysis project Ga0116229, IMG submission 87313) | Host-associated microbial communities from peat moss isolated from Minnesota, USA - S1T2_Fc - Sphagnum magellanicum MG | ecosystem: Host-associated > Plants > Peat moss > Unclassified...
AGATAATTAAAAAATAAAATAATATTTTATAAATATTTAAAATTTATTATAAAAAAAAAAAAAAAAAAAAAAAAAAAAATTAAAAAATAAGAGGGGTTAAAAAAGAAAAAAAAAAAAAAAAAAAACATGTTTTGTAAGTTGGAGAGCTTATTTATCTTCTTGTTATTTTTTCATTACTCATTTTCCTTTGCACTTCAAAGATGATTTCTAGAACTTGAGGTTACACTCCCATAACATTTTAATTCATTCAAAATGAAACACATATGATGGATATATAAATAACTATTGAATATGTATCCTTATTAAATTATAAATAGTTATATTATAATCATAACATAGTTAAACAATAGTACTTTAGTAGTGGCACACTAGTGGCCATACTAATTGTATCAATGGGAATCATAATACAAAACTACTTGCAAATGTATCCCATAATGGGTGGTGGAGATGCGGAGATGTGGCATGATCGCATGTATGTGTACATTGTACATTAGTTGCAACATCATTGTTGCTTTAATGACACATTTATAATAATTTTAAAATAGTTGCCACATGCAACTATAATGTAACTTTTGAAAAATTCAAACATGGTTGATTACATATGTATATATGATGTGTATAAATTATTGTATAGAAGACCCATTTTTAACTCATTTGCAATTATAATACAACTAATTGATTTCTGATGAGGCAATTAATACATCGTATTTTTAAGGGGAAAGTTGCATAACAATTGTATATGAGTTATTTATTGAGTTTTAGTTATAGGGTAGTGTGGTTTCAGTAGACATGATTTATCATAGTGGGTGCATATGATGCTAGAGTTAAATTATGTTTTGCTATTACTACCAAACCCAGAAACATACTACCTATTGCATCGTTTTTAGATTTGTTTGAGGGTAGGAGTAGCATTGCTATTATTAGGAGGTCATATCATCGAGAGGTAGTTTTTAGTAATGTGGGTTATTGAAGATCTAGAGTGGAGAGAATTCCTAGCTTACAACATGATATGTTGTAATATTCAATACCATCAGCCAAGAGGATATGGAATATTAAAGTTCGAAGTAGGTTCCCTAGGACTCTATGCCTTAAGGTAATACTGCAGGTTAGAATATGCTTATTAGGAATATTACCATTAGCACCAAATTGTTGTTTCTAGTAGACCAACTTTTGCCATGACGTTAATGGAGACTATATTGGATCATGTGGTAAGTTGAACTCATGCCGAGCCTAAGCAATGGAAACAACTGATGGACTACTACCAAGAACTAGCTTGCTTCATCAACTTGGGAGATTGTGCGATGGAAGCAATCATGTGGAGAGTGAATTGTGAGTTCACAAAGTTTCAAGTAGTAAATGATCACCTTGGCCAAGACACATTATACCTACAAGCGGCCATACTATACATTCAACATTTGGTGGATAAACTGACAAAGCGACCGCACATTGGCAAGATTGTGCACTACCAATAGTGTTTTCTTCACATGGTGAAACCCAATCAAATCAACCAGTATGTGAGAGGTGAATGAATATTAACAACTAAGGATGGTACTCTATGCTATGAGTAGTGGAGATCATATCTAGATCTAGAAAGTTTAGCTGCTTTGTGGGACATTACAACAATTAAGAAGGGAATAATGTTAGGAAAAGGATATTGACCAATACATATACAGACAAGTTGACATGACTAGAAAGCATGTATAGACAAGTCGAAATGACAAAATAGGCAAAAACAATATGATAGAATAGGCAAATTAGTATGACAATATAGGCAAGTCGATATGGCAACATATCGTTATGACAACATAGTGTAGTTGATTTGCCAGAGAGTTAGGCAATTATAATTGTTTTGTAACGAGTATAAAATACATTTCAACTGATTTGAAGGGGGTTCTAATGGTGATTATCCATATGTTTCTACTGATTTATTAGGGGGAGATGACAAGCATAGGAGTTATGAGAGGAAGGAAAAGGGAAAGAATTGTAAAGCTTTGTGGTTTTATGAAATGGAAGAGATGTTTTTTCTTCAATTTGGCATTGTATGTGGATTTTATTGAATTAATCTTCAGAGTTAGAATGGATTGAATGTTGTTCTAGTTAGTTAGTTTACATGGTACTCATTCTAATGCAGTAGGACAAGGACCTAGTATATATATATATATAATTCATTCATTCATGGAATATTAGTTTTAACACTTGCAAAATTATATCACTTTCAAACACACATGTAAGATAATGAGTTATAGTTGTAATTGGCCTCTATAGACATTTATTTGTATTACTATGTTAAAACTAAGTTAGAGAGGTAGTAAATTAAAGTAGAAATAAGATATTTAAGTTAAAACGTTCTTCATCGTATCAATTTTCACTAACATGTTGTAATGTCATGCATCATCTTGCATGCCTAATACAGACATATATATAGTTGTAAGTTATTGTACCAAGCATGCTTTAAGGTATTTTGTGATATTCATTGATGTTAACACTTAAGATTCATCAATAAGACTTTGGACTCCTGAATTACAATTCTTTTTCCCAATTTTATGTTGGCTAAGCAATTGCATATCCATGTGCTTTATACATTCATATTTATAGAGAGATATATGTACATATAAAGCACTTTGGAGAAATTTCTTAAGCATATTTGGAGGGCATTTTATATTCATGGAAATCACTCCTAGAATATAAAAGAGGGATGGATGTTATGCATACTCAAGAATGGGAGGATCTTTTACCTCCGAGTAGGCATAATTTCTCTCCCACTATTAAGGAGTAGGGGTAAGAACCATGCCCTCCTATACCTCATGATCTGCATACATTTGAGTTCATGATAATGTTCACATCATGCATTACAATGGGTAAAGCCCATAGGTGGTGGACATTCCCTTCTGGAAAATGTGGGCCTGGACATGGCCACCACCTCATTACCCTACACATATAGAGAGAGATACGCACAACCAAACCTCTTCGACCAATTCATTGTATGATGTGATGATTCAATTCTCTATACATGGGTGGTTTTGTACATCATTGTGTTGGTGGGTGTAAATGACATTCTTGTCAAAGTTCCTGATTAAGGTCTAAGTCCCCAGTAATGTTTCCAATCATACTCCAAAAGCAATGTATTCTATCTCAAAAGTATCTTATGTTATTGTCCTCCAAATTGGTTCACAACAAATGTTCATGTTGGTTTATGTTCATTTCCATATAGATCCCTGTACTTCTAAGTTCTCATTCTGATTCCTGTCCTACACCTTCAGTATAGTGCTTGAAACTCTGAGAATGTCGTGCTACCTACTCTCTTTTCAAGAGTGCTGAAACAGTGCAGAAACACAAGATCTTGGAGGCAAGATCAGGTCCTAACATCTTTCTTCATGAAGAAATCATATTTCTTCACAAGGCACCTCAAGGCCATGTCTAGCAAAACTTCTGCCAAAAGCAAAGACAGATCTTGAGGTCTTGGTTAATGGGGTACAAACAAGAGCTTGAGCAAGAAACAATTTTTTTGAAAATATGGATCAACTAGCCAAATGTTGTAGCTGCAGTAGTATAAAATCCTCAACACCAAAAATTACTTCAAAGCACCACACTGAAAGCCCAAAATTACAGCAGAAGCTTCCTTGTCTAGCACCTCTCTTCAGTACCCACTTTAGCCACATCTACAAACAGACTATTGGTGGGGATGAAGCAGATTTGGGAATTGACAGCTTTCTGGGAACATAGTGAATTTTAGGATTAAGAGCTTTCTGGGCCCAAACTGAGAATCCACAGTATCTCTTGATCAAGTAATGTCTCCTCCAATATGTGTCTATATGGAGGAGTTTGTCACTGGTGAAATGGTCTAGGCCTAGATGGTGCCATTGAAGGTGTCTTGTCTCCCTCTGACTCGGTCTTTGTGATGGGATGGATCCCAAGAGAGAGGGGAGCTGCAAACAATAAGAGCAGCCAGCCTCATCAACTTACTTGGAAAACAAAGGAAATAAAACTGATTGTTCTTGACACATCAGGCAACTCTGTCCATAAGTCATAGACTTCAGTGATCCCATCAAATCTCTTCTTCATCCTCTGTACACTTACCCTATAAATGCCTTCTTGTTGTGATTGATACAAGAAACTGGCTTGTGATTAAAATCACTATTGCACACCAAGAGAATTGTGACTCCAATGTCTGATTGGGGAGTATTTAGTGATGGAAAGCATATGGAAAAGACATCATCAAAAAGTTAACCTCATGGTCACAAAGCTCACCTGAGTGGTCTGTAGGTGAGGATGCATGCCTACGAAGTCGGCCTCAAATTGGGGATGGCAGCTGTTGCTGATTCTGAAACTACAGCAACAGCCACATTCAAGTTTCTCATTGTAGATGTGCTTATTTGACATGAAGATACTTCAGCCATTACTCTCTTGTCCTGATATGCTGCTCTCGCAACAGCAGTCCTAGTTGAGAATTCCAAATGTTTCACCTCAGCTGAGAAGACTGATTGCTTCAGGCAAGGAAAAAAATAATTACAAATTCTTGGAAGTGGGGAAAACAGCTTTACAGGTGAGAGTGCAAAAACAAAAATGACCCCAAAATTTGGCTATGTACCCTGCAAAAATCTAACATCCAAACATCAATTTCACCTCAAGCACTTGCTTAGTATTGGGAGCTGCTCTCTGTGTCACATCCAGCTCTGATTGATGTTTCTCCATGTGATCTGTCAACATTTTCTGCCAATGACAAAAGGAAATCAGAAGACTCTGAACTTCTGGTTAATGAAAGTGTTACAGTTTGATCAAGGGGCAAATCGAATGATTACACCATTGACAATGTGTAGGTCTTGTGGATATTTGATGTAGAAACCTCTTCAGTTGTCTGAAGATTTGGTCAATTTCATGCACTTAAATCTTGCTGAGAGTTTGACCATTGAGATCTGTATTGAACCACATAGCATTCATATGTATGATTTTAGGGAGAGTCTTGAAAGACATACATTTGCATGTCTCAGACATTTGTTTTTGGTGTGCACTGTCTTGATGTGAATGTCAGGATTTTGGGGAAGTTGCTGGTTTGACAAGAGCACTTGCATCTCTGCAACCTGAGGTCTGGCATTATCTTGCTCAACAACAGCATGTGCCAGCCTCTTGTTCATGTCAACATGTTCCTTCTTCAGTAGCTTTTGCTCAAGTCCTTTGACCCCCAGATCCTTTGCCATCTCCAATTCACACACTGTTCCATTAAGATTCTTGTGCTCCATGACAACAGCGTCAGTCTTCAGTGGTGGCATGCCATCATTCTCTCTGGATACAATATCAAGTGATGCAGCCTCCCTGTTTACTGTGGTGCAGATAAGTTCATCAAGCTTTTGGTGAAGTGATATTTCAGAGTCATCAACCTTCTTCTTTTCCTGTGCAGAGATAACCAATGTCTCCTTTTTCATATCAGAAAGTTCTGTGGTGTGGTTGATCTCAATCGTCTTCATTGGAGCACACCTATCTTCACTCAAAAGAGATATAATTTCAAAGAGCATCTTCCAATCTTGCAAACAAAAATGATCTTTCCCCAGCCAAACTTGATCTCTCTCTTCAGTTACTTCAGTTGGCTGTAATTTTATGCTGTGTCTTCTTGTAAGCTCTGCAAGCTGTTGTTTGAGAGACAATGTAAACAAAGCCAATTTCTCTTTTGCGTTTGCTGCACTACCCAGTTGATTGTCCATCATATGGATGTCTGCATTCTTTGCAGGCTTCAATTTCTTTGTTACAGCTGCATCCTTCTGCCGTGCCAACAGAGAGAAGGCTACCTGAAGCTTGTCGTCCTCTTGAACAAGTGCCTCATTCTGGAATAACAATTTCTCGCTCTCTTTTGTTGATAGTTCAAGCTGCTTGTTAAGTGAGTGCATAGTTCTCACGAGCTCATCAAGTTGACATGCTGAAGAAATCTCTGTAGCAATTTTGACCTTACCATTATTCTCAGTCATATCCAAATTCACTCTTGTTGCACCTTCATCAACTTCCAGTTGCTCCTTCAGGGCATCTCTCTCTCCTTCCAATATCGAGATCACAGCATGCAGATCATCCTGTTCTTGCTTGAGAAACACTTTTTCTGCCATCATTTGATCTTTCTCTTTGACTAAGCATGCCAGTTTCTGGTTCAAGGAATGAATTGTTTCTAGATAACCGAACTCAGCACTGCAAGCTCTCTCCTTTTCTTTCAGTGCCATTGCCACTTCTCCTTTCATTGAAGAAATCTCTTCCTGCAATTGAATTATTCCTTTGCTTACAGATGCTTCCTTCAGGGTCGCGCAGCTTTTTTCATTGCCTGCAGTATCCAGCTCTCTCTTTGTTGAACAGGACTGTGATTCAAGTCCTTTCACCTGTTGTTTAAGCTTGTGCTGCTGGTCCCTTTTCATATCCTCTCCTCCTTTGACTGCAGTAGCAGCATCTGCACTTGATGATGAAACAGTATGTACCTGTCTAGTATCCTCTTTGACAGCCGTTACAGCAGGAGGTGGAGGGAGAGGGGGAAGAGGATCCATTCCGTCTTTCTCCTTGACTGGAGCACCTATCCGAGCATTCTTGGTTTTCATGAGGGCGAGTTCTTCAGTCAACTTTTTAAGCTCTTGCTTGAGAGATACCTCCATGCCATTCAGCCTTTTTTTCTCTTTCGCTGCTGTGGCCAAGTCTACCTGCAACGAGCTTACCAAAGCACGAAGATTGACAACATCTTGCACAAGGAGAATGTCATCACCAACACCTAATTTGCTTCTTTCTTTAGTTGCTTTCTCTAGCTCATTTCGTAAGTACTCAATACTTGAGCCCAGCTCAACGTTCTGGACTTCAATATAGCCCAGCTTCTTGTGTGCACTGTCCCTCTCTTGCAGCAGGACTGATTTCTCGGCAGAGAGTATCTCGTGCTCCTTCTGTAGTGTTGCGCTAGCAATCTCCAGCTTTTTTGCCTTCTTTTCGGATGCTTCCAAGGCTGACTTCAATCTAGCTTGCTCTTTCACTCTGAGAGCATTGATGACCCTGTGATCCTTCTGCAAGCTATTGTACTCCCTTTCCAGATTCCCAATATGGCCTTGGATTTGTTGAGTGCAATCTGACATTCATCTCGTTCTCTTGCCAGATCTGAAACTTCTAACTTGCAGGAGGAGTAGTCGTGACGAACACTTTCACATTCAGCCTCCAGTTCTTCCACTTTGCTCTCAAAGGCTTTCAATTCGGCCTCAAGAACATCCCACTGTTTTTCAAGTGCTTCCTGATGACTCTGTCGTAAGTTTTCACACTCAGCTTCAAGCTTCTCTGCTTTGCCCTTGTAATCTGCCAGAGATTCTGTGAGTGAAACCTTCTCCATAGCTGCATTCCCATGATCAGCTTCAAGCTTCTCAACCTTGTTCTTGAGTGTGTCAACAGATTCCTTCAGTGACACATTTTCAAGTGCCAGCTTAATTTTCAACTTCCGCAGTTTGTTTCTGTCCTGAGTCATGCTCGAAAGCTCTGCTTCCTGCTTTTGTGATGTTTCTCTTACTCTTGTGACATCCAGTTTTGCTATTTTCAGCTCTTCCTTGAATTTCATCCTCTCTTTCTGTATCACCTACAATGGTTTGTTCAGAATAGCACTACAGAATAGGAGCTTGCCTATATAGTTTCTGAAAAACTCTCTCAAGCCTCTACAGAAGATGGATATGCTCTATGTCTTTGGAAAAAGGCAGGAGTGAGGTATGATTGGATACTTCCTCTTTCAAGGTTGTCATCAACTGGAGAGACATTTCTAATCTGTCAAACTTGACAGCAGCATAATCAAGTTTTAGTGCAAGAATGGAGAGACAGTCTAAGTATAGATTCCCAAGCGTCTTTGCAATCTTGAACTATTGTGTATCACTGCATCTGAGACTCATTCGATGAGATTGATTAGTTTGTACCTGATGTTGCTCGGTCATCTTTTCATACTCCAATTCCAAATGTTGCAGGTTTCTTCCTGAGTGAAGAAGTGCTGAAGGAGTTTCTTGCATCTCTTCCTGTTCAAACACTGTGCTTCCCTTCTCCTGCTTCTCCAATAGCATAAAGTTTTCCCTCTGGACTGCAAGCAGTTCCTTCTCCAAGTTTCCTGTTTTTGAGTATAGATCTTCCAACTGTGCACCAAGCCTCTGCCCAGCAGCACATAGTTCCTGAATACTTTTAGATTTCTCCTGCTTCTCAGACTCAAGAATCTTGTTCTGCCAACGGAGGTTCTCGCAATCAAGTTCCACCATCTCCAGCTTGCTCAAAAACTCATTTCCAAGACTTCCTAATCGGCTTTTGCATGCATGTAGTGCTCGCTTCATAGCCAGTTTTGCTGTAGAAATTTCACTAACGAGCTTGTCCTTCCCAGCCGAAAGTCTAGACACAGAACATTTTGTCTGGGTATTCCCCTTAAGGTTCTCCAATTCCGAGCTTTTCACCTCTGCATTCCATATCAATAGACTTTGTCCATCACCTGATTGATTATCCACAGTCTCTGTACTCTCACTTTCTCGTCCATGCTTGTATTTTGCCTCCATGCTGCTGAAAATTTCAGCTTTGCATATATTTTCCTGGAAGCAGTATGAGCAGGGAGGGAATCAAAAGAATGGATCCAGATCCTTTTCCTTTGACTGGGACACATGAACTTTGACATTAGATCCCCACTTTCCATGTTAAATACATCCTAGAATTTAGTGATTGTCTCCAGGAGAGATGACAAAGAAGAAGAAATCAATAACAATATTGAGAAAGAGAGCCTGACATCCTCACACACAAAAGTACCTGTTGCTGAGATGGAAAACCAGAAACAAAGTCCAGAGCTTGAGATCCATACTCATACCTGGAAGTTCTGCACATCAACTAGAAGTGTTTGCACACTCTCAAGTGTCTCTGTTTGCAGGGAGTCTATTGCAGACAATGTAACGTCCACCTCCTTTTCCAGCTCATATAATGCAGCTACCAAGTGCAATCGTTCCCGTTTTTCACTTTCACTCTCCATCTGCAACATCAGCTGACAAGATGCTTTTTGGCTGATTCACAACCTTGTCCAGTAACAAAGAAACAATCTAATGCTTTTTCCACACATCAGACCATTGACAGCCTTGCCTTTCCTTGCAGGACAATTTTAGTTCACAGACACAGACTATGCCATACCTCAAGTTTGTGTCTCCTTGCAACACTCTCCCGAAGTCGAACTGCTTTACGGTTGCATTTTTGTTTAACCTTCTCAAGTTCCTCCCGAAGTATGTCTCGCTCCTTTGCCAGTGCTGAGTACCAAGCGTCAGAAGGTTGCAGCTTCTCAAGTGAAACACATGGTGATGATGCCTCCACCTTCCCATCATGTACCAAATGGCAACATGCAGTGATGTTAGGTAGCATCACACTCCTGGTAGCATTGCACTTAAGTTGGGGTAGAAGGTACAATGAGACTCAGTAATGCAGGCAATACTTAACAAACTACTTCCTCATATGTCAAGGAACATGCAGAGAAATTAGGAATGCTTCTTTGTGCCATGATCTCAATGCAAACTCATGGTAACAAGCAACAATTATGAAGAGATCTAATGCTGGATGGTTAAGGATGAGCACAAGTAGCATACCCTGCTTCTCTCCACCTCAAGAAGCTTTGACTTGAGAGCTGCACATTCAGAATCCTTCATTTCAAGAAGCTTTTGGTTCTTCTTCTCTGCTTTGTGTTGCATTTGGGCCTGCATCTCTAAATTTTTCTTTTCTGTATTACCACCTTCTTGTTCCCTCTTTTCAATATCAGTTTCAACCTCTTGCTCAAGACCTTTTATGCTAGCCAAAGCCTGGGAACACAGTTCTGACCATGTATTTTTCTCCTTATCTGTGTGAGAAAGAGGAACTTGGATTTCTTCACAGTCTTGCAGCAAAGTCCCTTCCCTTGAGGTTCTCTGAATTTCTCTCTCTTGGACCAGGCACAAAAGCTCCGCTCTCCAGGATCCAGGGTTGTCGCCCATAGCATTGGGTGACAACCTGCTGCCCTTCTGGCCCCTTTGGTTCAAATTCTGCCATCACACAAGCCTGTTGGAATTGAAGAGAATTCTATTGAAGACTATGCAAACTAATCTACACCCTCTTGTTTCCAAATCCTTTCAGATGAACATTTCTCACTCTATTGTCTTGCAGGTTGTGCTTAACTATAAAACAGCACCACAAAGTGTGGTTCAGGAAACAAATAATCTGCATCTGAATGTACCAATTGATGCTCTGTGGTTTGTAACAGATTGCCTGTTTGTGTCAAGGCTCTACACTGCAACTTACAATTTAATTTTCTCACTGCTTGCATTGACATGCTGGTGGACATTCAGAATCAAGAGTAGACACAATTCATGCTCTTTGAGCAATTTTAACCACAATCTTTGCGCCAGCTCCTTAAAGGCCAAAGCCTGGAAATTTCCTCAAACTTATATAGGCCACAAACAAATCA
>Ga0116229_10015395_pt1 | contig 10432 bp, 8 predicted proteins | sample S1TSphgellanicum_3_FD_87313 | JGI IMG/M metagenome (GOLD analysis project Ga0116229, IMG submission 87313) | Host-associated microbial communities from peat moss isolated from Minnesota, USA - S1T2_Fc - Sphagnum magellanicum MG | ecosystem: Host-associated > Plants > Peat moss > Unclassified...
CCTCTAGAACTCAGATCCCTTACATTGTCATTCTGTGTAGAAGTAAGTAAATTGACAGACCACATCTAGGTCCAAGCTTGTAGGAAGGTCTTGTTAATAATTTTACATGCTTCTGTTCTGTATTCACCACGAATATGACATTAGAAACATGCAACAAGGCATTTGTTTTCAGGGTTACTTGATAGGAGTTTTTCTTGCATAGTGATTTTCTGATTTTTGAATTTGTGTGTATCTTGCTTAGATCTGTTGTGCTAAGTAGTCATCATCTCTGCAACTCTGTGTTTATCATTTTTTTCTCAGCGTCTTTTCATAGACTATCTACTATTTTGCTGAAGCACTAAGTAATAGAGCACTCTGTGTTTTGTTTTATTCATTGTGCTTCTGTTTCCGTAAACTTTCAACAAGATCAAGCTTATTGCTTACAAGCTTGTTGTAGCTTGAAATGAGGATACTAGTTCTTTGATGATCTATGTCTTGAGCACCAAGCAACAGTGACTTTTTATTGGGGAATTTGTGCCAAATTTTAACCTGAAAAATATGATTTTGACCTATACAAAGAAGGAACTTTCATTGAAAATATGGCCCAAATTTGCCAGATATCGAAAAAAGAAAATTCAAATCGCCAGATTTTTATGATAAGTTCCACTAGGTAGCCATGAATAAATATAGATGGATTCTGTTTTTTTTAGAACTTTGGTATCTCCAGTATGTAGCAAAATTTGGCTAAATTATTTTCTGGATGATCACTGTGACTTTGTCTACATCACAAAATCCTGAAAGAAAATTTCTTGCCCAGCAACATCAAGACTTGAGTCAAGTGCTGTTGATTCTGGAAATGCAGCAAAACTCTTCAGTCTTTCTTTTCTTTTTTGACAAAAAATCATCACAAGGCAACACTTTATATATATGTGTGTGGGTATGTATAATAGTCACAAATTCCTTTTTTAATTAAAACATTCAACAAATTTCGTCTCAAAAATATTTTTTTGGGGGAGAGTTTCACCACATTTCTGTCTAAAATAGTCCTGTACAAAAATGTTCCTAATTATGGAAAATTATGTTTTGGAATGGTCACCAGTGTGGCTGCATCACAAAATTGACCAGAAAAAAAAACAAGAAAAAAAAGACTGGAACTCATGACTCAAATTCTCACGTTGTGGGCAAATCAATATACCAACCTATAATTATCATGTGGTTGGGTGTCATTACAAAAGAGAAACAAGAAGTTTCAGTGCATTCACACTTGACATTAAGTCAATGTTAAATGAAAATCTAGGTGGCATCTTAGGTGGCACCCAATGTTAATTGGACCATTGCTTAATGTCAAGTGAATGTTAGCTTAACATAAAATGTTCATGGTAAGTAAATGTAAGTCCTAAATGACTAGCATGGTGTTAGGGGACTCAACACTAGAGTCCCTAGAACATTGAGTGTGAATGCACCTTTAGCCAACCAAGTATTGTGATCAGTGACTCCATCATATCTAGATACCATAGTACCTTTTCATATGTGGCAATAATTAAATTTTTTTTTGGAAATGTCGAAATTGAAGGAAATAAAAAAGGAGGGAAAATACTAAAGTTGGTTTGATGAAAATGGAACATAAGTGTGATTAAAGAAGAAGACAAGTGTGAATCAAAAGCAGAATGTGCCATCTCTCCAGTTGACATCGCCTAATTGTGCAATGTGATTAAAGGTTGGGGGGATCATGGACAGAGATGGGCTTGGAACTGCAAAAGACATTAGACATGTCCAAAAAGGATGAAGAGGAAATCCTGATTTTGACATAACATTCAAGGAGGTGCACAATGGTAACTTGTAAGGGTGCAATATATTGACCTATGCCTATAGGAGGAAGAAGGTAGATGTGGAAGCGTTGCACACATAGCCATTAATTTCCTATCATATATGGATTCCAAAAACTTTGTAAAATATTCGAAAATGTTTCATATTTTGAACATGATGAATTAAATTTACATCTAAAAGAATTGACCCACCGCCAAATAAACATTCTTAATAACAAACGCCACTGAATTTTGACATAGGAATGGATCATGAAACCACAAACTAAATTGTCTCATCCACATGTGTCATCAATGACATGAAAGATCATGTATGAACATTGGATGAAACCAGAAAGTTTGCTCGCACAATGTTTATCATGAACCATGAGAGATGAAGCACAGAATTTGGATGAAATCACAAAGTTTATCTCATACATGTATACATGTTTATGGAAGCAAGCATGACAGATTTTGCATAGACATTGATGAAAGCACAAAGTTTACCTCACACATGTGTCATGAACAACCATGGCTCTCTGAAATATGGTTTAAATTGTATATATTATATTCACGTGCATAGGTCATCTTGAGTCATGACCAACCATGGCTCTATGAAATATGGCTTAATTTGTATACATATTATGTTGTTGTGGGAAATGTTATACTAGGTCTTATAGATTGGTCTTGTTGTGCACCAATCTAAAGTCTCAGAATGTGGAGGTACATTCTGGCATCTGTAATATATTAGTAGGAGGTGATCGGGACGACACGAGTGTGTGTGAAAGGAGAAGACCACTTGTGTGCATAGAATTTACCTCCAGCCGCACATAGACGATTGAGACATTGTGTGCTGCTACTTCGCGGTTGGGCAAGGAGATCACTTGTGAGTCCTTGAAGTTCTGGAAGTCCCCACTTGCTGTCACCACAGTGGCGGCTTATGCATGAGATGGACACCAACAGAAACCCTGCCAACAGCTTCGGTGCCATTTTCGTTGAGCTCCTTCTCTGTCTCTAGCAATCTGCAGCATATCATGAATTGGCCATATGCTCTTCTTATAAGTACATGAATGTCCAAAACAAGCAAGGAAAACAATATTGCCGGACTAATATTGCATGACCAAAGTTCTACAAAATTATTAAATTCACTAGACATTATCGCATTTGCAGAGTACAACACTAGCAATTGAATTATAGGACCAAATAGATACATCGCTTTTCACGATGATTTCAACAGTTAGCCACCAAATTAAGGTGCCTTCAAAGTTAAAATTGGCTCAAGCGGGTCACAAGCTGCTCTGAATGATGGATACAATTGCAAGAGATGAAAACAATGCCCGGATTCATTGAATAAGGATCTCTTATTTGCAACCCCCCACCCGCCCCTCAGAAAAACAATGCCAAGATCATGATCCAGGAGTCCTGACGCGAAGTTCAAAGAAATGGCTCAAATGCATGGGGCGAGAGCAGGAACTGGTTGACTAGAGGCAATGCAGATCAGAGAGTACAATTGACGAACCTTCAAGCAGAAATTAGATCTGAACTAGAAATCAGCTGCACAGGAGTATTTCACACTGATAATCACCATCTGCTACTACCCTCTTTGTATATCTTCTCTTAGCTCCAACCTCGCGCCCCTGCACTCCCAGCTTGCTCATGGTCCAGTGTTTTCTTTATGGGGCGAATTTTCACCAAAAAGAGAAATTCAAAATTCAAAAAATTAAGTGGTTTTGGAGGTTTTTAATCGCCAAAAATGAGGGAAACTTTGTTTTAAATCTTTGGATTTCTATATTGGGTTTTTCATGTTTACCCAACAATATAGAACGATGATTAAAGATTTGTAGTTCATATTTGATTTATAGTCAGATTTGGCTAAATCTTCTTAGGGATACTACTTTGTCTACATCTTCTTATGGACAATCCCAACTTTGGCAACAAACAAAATTCCCTAAAAACAAACACTGACCAGCGGGAATTGTACACAGGCTTTCTTCATGAAAACAAACGCAGAACTCGCTATATTTTGAGGGGAAAAAATTCATGTGTTGCCATATTTAGACAATGAGTTCCTATTGCTCGACAGAACTAAGCAGGATTCTCTTTGGATCTCTAGCCAAATTTGACTCATTCCTCTTGTGGATGATTGCCAGTCCAACTACAAAATTGAAAAAAGAGAGCCCCGCTTGTCCTCATCAATTCACTGCATGACTCAAAATCTCCTTCATCAATTGGTTGCAACGGAATATGCCATTCCCTGATCCGCAGTTACTGGCCATGAAATTGGTACCTTTCTCTTTCTGTCTCTAATCAAAGGTGCAGATCTGTTGGTTTTAGGGCTTAGGGTTTAAGATCAGGCAAGGAGTCCACACGCTCAAGCGGATCTTTACTGCCTCATAAAATGCCAAGCCCAGGAGTTTTGAGAAATTCAGGAGTTTTGAGAAATTAAGGTGTACTTGATAATTAAAAATGCACATGCACCTTAATAATTTCTTAATGGTTATGCTGAAATCTTAAGGAGAAAATATGTTCAATATTTGGCATCAAAGTGTTGAACCTGCTAAGCTGCTACAGTAGAAGCTACAGTACTCTTTTTAGGGTTCAACTTTTCTTTCTTTTTTTCAATTTTGTGATGTCACATGAGTTGCAATCAACCATAAGACAACTTAGCCAAACTTGGCTACAAAAAATACATGATTTAGTAAAAGAAATTAATAATTATTCTATATTGTTATCTACCTATTGGAGTTCAAATTTGTGAAAAAATATTTGGTACATGGCACCCAAAAAACCACATTGATACTTAGCTACAAAAAATATATATGATTTAGTAAAAAAATTAATAATTATTCTATATTGTTATCTACCTATTGGAGTTCAACTTTGTGAATAAATATTTGGCACATGGCACCCAAAAAACCACATTGATTCTGTCTGTAGTATGTTCTAGAGGCTAGTCTCTTTTTTTGGGTGAGAATTGGCTTTAGTTCGAGCTCACTCCAAGTGATGTGCACTGTGAATCCAGCACAAGGATCTGATGGTCAGAAACCAGGCAAATTCACAAGAGCATTAGGGTTAACTGTTTTTGCAAAACAGGGAGCGCAAGTGACCACTATCACCATCATGCCAATGGACATGCCATGGTGTTCCCATGGGGTTTGTAGAATGGGGACATTGTCACTATCAATTTTGTGGTTGGCTACCCTCATTGACATGTGAGTTACGAAACTAAGTTTTGTGCACCTTCACACCCAAAATTCTTAAGCTATTGTCACCTCTGAATCTAATCATTTAATTGTGCACCGTAGTATTGTTGCCTTGGATGCTTAAAGGTATGTCTCCAATGCAATTGAGAAACGAACTCTCTTTGAAGCCTGTAATTAGTGTAATTCACAAGAGTTAGAACTTGCAAGGCTACCACAACTAAAGTGTCATAACCCTAGGCTACGGTTTATGACCAAAACAAAGGCCCATGAGAAGGGCAGCAAGTTACATGGCTAAAAGAGTGGCAATGAGTTAAAATAGCAATTTGACTTTGCCCTTTGCCTTGCAAATGCATAGAACCTTTTCCAACCTTCAAATTTAAAGAACCAGAGCTTGAATGTGGGATTCTAATATAGTTAAGGAACTTTTGTATACCTGCTTGAGTATTTGTTAAAGAACCTGCCTTCACTAAATGAACTTGTGTATACTCCTGTGAGTATTTGTTAAAGAACTGGGCCTTCACTAAAGGAACTTGTGTATACTCGTCCAGGTATTTGTCAAAGAACTGAGCCTTCACTAAAGGTTTTTAAATATGTTGTTTTAAGAATTGAGTTGTGCCCTTTCAGGCATTTGTTAAAGACTCAGGTCTTGTACCCAGCTAATAACATATCTAAACCCTTGCCCCCACCTCATAACTGCCCATTCTTTGATTTTCAAAAACCTGAACCCGGATAATCCTTTAAATTTAGAAAAAATAAAACAACAGGACCTGGGCGATTTTTTTCAAGTTTTTTTCTTCTAAAACCTGGACCCGACTATAGTCACAAAAAATCAGATACCCACTGCCACACTGGTACTGTCGTACACAGTTGGTAATCTTTTAAACTATGGTAAAAATTTATAATAAAAATTGCCTTTTTTACCCTGGTTATTGTACTTTTCTTATCTAGGGCGCAGCTGCAGCCGTGAGGCTCCACCTCCGTGCCCAGGTGCTTCAGCGATGGGCAAAGGGGGAGGTTGCTGCCAAAGCCCCCCCCCATTTGGCCCCTTAAGCTGCGTATGTGCCCAGCCTTTCAGGGTCACGCCCACAGGCGGCCCTCCCTTGTGTACTCAGGTGCAATGATGGATGCTCTAACTAAGTTCACTGCTGCTATGGGTGCGCAGAAAGGAAAACATTAAACAGGCCAAAGGAAATGAATGCAGTCAGTACAAAAGTGCTGCTGCGATTTTTTCCTCCAGTCTGCCCATTTGCCCGGGTTTATTTTCACCTTGTCATGCCTAGGCATGTATTGAGTCCATGTTATGCACGTTATGAACACACTGGTGGTATAAAGGGGTATGTAACGTATTACTTGGCATGTTATGTGAGGTTACAAATGCAAAACATGCCGTATTATATAAGGTTATGAGCGCAAAACATGCCTGGGTGTCACTTGACAAAATATGGATGGGGGCAAATGGGCAGACTGGGGGAGAAAATCGCAGCAGCACTTTTGTACCAACTGCATACATTTCCTTTGGCCTTTTTAATATTTTCCGCGCGGAAAGGTGGGCAATGCATTTGTAAATGAAATGCTAAGGAATCTAGTTCCTTGACTTTGTCCAGAGTCCAAACCCTAGTTTTTGCGGCCGTGGGTGCGCAAGTTCACTGCGGCCGTGGGTGCGCAAATTCACTGCGGCCGTGGGGGCGCAGAATGCAGCTCAGAAAGGCTGCAACGCATCTGTAATTGAAATTCTTAGAATTCTAGTTCCTTGACGTTGTCCAGACACCACTTTTCAAGTGGTCCATGAACGTAGGAGTGGCAATTGAGGTCTATGCATTGAGCCCCTATTGAGGCGAGCATGTTGTTGTGATCGGGAATAGTGTTTGTTTTTTGTTTTGTTCTAGTCATTTGTTTGAGCTGAACAAGCGAAAGCTGCAGCTAATTCCCCAATTGTAGAATTTGAGAGAATTATAGTCGCGGATTTCTTTTACCTGGTCCGAAGAGGGGGAAGGAGAGGCGTGATCGTCTGATTGAAGGTGACCGAAGGGAAAAACGCTTGCTGTAGAATCAGACAGAGAGAGCTAAGTTTTGGTGTATCGATTCCAAGATGGGAAAGGGTGGCGCTGACTGGACCTACACGCCGGTTGCCCACATCAGTGCCCAACGTTATAGCGTGTCCAGACGTGCGCCAGAAAATGGAGCGCGTCCATACCCTCCCGAAGCAACTGAGAGCTCTCATGCGGCACTAGAAAATGGAGCGAATAATTTTGACGAATCTTTGAGCTATAGGAGGGTGTTGGATTCACCCTATTATGAGGCATACCATCTCGAAGCAACTGAGAGCTCGCATGCGGCACCAGAAAATGGAGCGAATGTTGTTTACGAAAATGCTAGGTTTGGGGCGTTGTATTCGAGAACACGCCCATACCGTCGCCAAGCAACTGAGAGCTCGCATGCGGTAGAATATCCAGTGGAGTTTGGCGGCAATGTGACGTCGACTACAGATGCACAAGACGGTTCGCAATTTCCCCCTGACTCTTCAGCTTCTCAGCCCCAGAACTCTGCAGGACCTTCAGTTGTGGTTGAGGAAGTTCCAAGATTGCCGGGTCAAGCTACGGAACTTGCCAAATTGGGACTTCCGACCCCGGATTCAGTTGTGGTGAAGGAAGTTCCAAGCTTGCCGGGTGAAACGACGGAACTTGCCGCCAAATCGGGACTTCTGACTCGAGCAGAAGTCCGTATGCATGAACGCATTTTTCCGGGTCAAGCTACGGAACTTGCCACATCGGGAGTTCCGATCCCGGATTCGGAAGCTTTGGGATCTCTAAATGAAGGTTCTGAGAAAGCGTTGGATGTTCAATTACAAGAGGCCTTCCTTCACGGATATAGACGTGACGATCCTGAGAGAGCGGCAGAAGTTTCTCATGGAGTTACGCAAGTTTTTGGCGGACTTCTCAGATTGGTTCGTTCCCTGGACTACAATCTTCGCCGAAAACTATGTGAGCATATTCTGCCGAATGGAGAGAAAGCAGGCAAAAGCTCTTCTAAAGGCAACCTGGCGGAGAGCTCTGATGCACCGTATGCCAAACGGACGAAGCAGGCGGATCCAAATCTGGTGGGGTCCAAGGAGTTCACAGGGGTGCAACAACGCAATAAGTCATTTGTATCACGGATTCGCCTGCCGGGTACGGGAATAAATATTTGGCTGGGGACATACAAGACAAAAGAAGCAGCCGCTCGAGCGAAAAAAGCCGCTGATAAGTGGCTTGCAACCCACTCAGGTAGCAAGCTCCTCACTAAAGAGGAGCGAGATGATATGAAGAAATGTGCTAGAAAAGCAGGTGAGCATTTGTCTGATGATCACTCACACCATAACGTTGCTTCACCAGATCTCGTCGAGAACTTAGAGGAAAAGGCAACCACATTAGCAAGTTTAAAGGGAAATGCAGTGGCCAGTGCGGAGCATGTGAGCCGAGGGGAATCCCCCGCACATGAGAATCCTTTTTCTCCAAGCAAATTTTTGGACTTGGAGTCTCTTGGACTTGAATTTTTTGTAGGTTCTAAAGAAGTATAGGCCTACAACAGGATTCAAACACCCATTGGTGACATGCATAGGACGGAAGTCAGTGATGTTCTCAGTATACACCAATGCCCACAAACTTCTTGCTCTCCTATATAATAACTATAGGTATCTTATTTCTTTGAAACTCTATTTACCTACTGGAGACATCTTAGTGTCCTGATTTTCTTGTTTGTACAGACGACTGAATGAACTTGTTCATGCACAGGGTTGTTCTGCTGATCATTTCAGGCTTCTATCTGCATGTGTGGATGGTGGTTAGAGGCTTTTGTATGGTTGCTTCTTGTGTGTGATGCTCATTTTGCACTTGGACACCCTGCAAGGAAGTACACTGGATTGTTGCTGCTAACTGCACAGCTGATAGCAAAACCCTAGTGGGCACTGTCTCAATGTGTAAACTGTAAACCCTAAACAGGGTCGTCGTCCCCTTGTCAAGAGTGCTGTTTGTGAGTCAGAATGCATGTAAGAGAGACCTGTCCCTAAGTACCACATTAGGATAGCAATCAAAAGCATGAACCAGAACTCTGACTACAAAGTTGAAGCTTTTACTGAACCTTAACCTCTCATTAGAACTTGAGCTTCATTGTGTCAGTCCTTGCATACCACAAATTGGTGTCCTGGTAAAGGTTTCTTTTTCTTTATTCCATCTTCTTTGCTAAGTAAACTTTTTACCACTCTATCTAGTTGCAATGTTGCAACCCTTTGACAATCCTATATCTGTTTATAAACTTTTTGTGGCATCAATGTGGGGTGGCATTATGATGGAGAGAACAAGAATGTTTGTGAATCTTCAATTAGTTTTGTTGACATTTTCAAGTTCTTTGTCATTAATGTCCAAAAATTGAAAATTTTGAAATGGATAATTAGGATTAACAATTTCCATGGCATTACTAGCCTAAACATTAACAAGATCAATAGTTAGATAAGCAACATGAATAACATTGATTACATCAATAGAAATTATATGATGCAAATAAAGTTCATTTGAGCTACTAGCATCAAGAACTTTAAAATCTAACTGTAGAGAAGGGAGACTACAAGAAACATCACTAGCATTCACACAAAAAAATTCAATAGTTAATGGAGAATAAGGATTATAAAAAATTGCAAAAACATTCAAATCAATTCAAATAGTTATTTCAAAATATTGAACACCATTAAGCAATTACACAAACAATCCAAAAGCATCATTCTCCAACTTCACATGAATTATATCAACAGTAGCATGAAAACTATAAAAAGTTATAGGACTTGTTGCACAAGAATGTAAATCTACAAAACACTACAAGGTGAAAATCCTTTAAGGTCTACCACCCAAAACAAAAAGGATTTACTCTATACTATAGTTTTTTTTTCTTTACATTTTGATCCACATCAAAACTAATGAATCAAAAAGTGTCAAATATTTTATAAGTACTATATTTTAAACCATTACAATTTTAAATTCCATCATAATCATCCATGAATGTGTATTTACATGGTGAAAAATGTCTAGGTTAAAAAATATTAAAAAAGGTGACCTTGTGACAAGATTTTGGTACTCTTAAAAAAATTTGGACCCTAGCAAAAAAATTACCATTTACAATCAATTTTTGCAATTGAAAAATTTTGTTTGCAAATAATTTTTTAGCTGGAAACAACATTTTTCATTTTTAGTTACGAATGACATTTTTTAATTGCAAAAAATAATTGTAAATGATAGTTTTTCTTCTAGTGAAATGAGAAGGTTGCACATTATTAAAATGATTACTATGAAAAAAAGTTTCCATGAACATATGAATGCCCTCATTAGGAACATCACAATAATGTTTCTTTGAAGTAGGTTCAACAAAAGAAAACATTGCAAATTAAGGAAAATAAATGAACAAAAAAAAAGGGGGAGAAGC
>Ga0116229_10015396_pt1 | contig 10432 bp, 8 predicted proteins | sample S1TSphgellanicum_3_FD_87313 | JGI IMG/M metagenome (GOLD analysis project Ga0116229, IMG submission 87313) | Host-associated microbial communities from peat moss isolated from Minnesota, USA - S1T2_Fc - Sphagnum magellanicum MG | ecosystem: Host-associated > Plants > Peat moss > Unclassified...
ATGATGAAAAACTTGAACCTTGAGAGGTGCGTGCTCATCTTGAAGTTGAACCCCTTCAAGCCTGGTATTATCGTATTTCTCCGAATTTTCGCACCCTTGTGATCTTGTTGCAAGTTGACCCCGCTTCTGGTGACGAATTTAAGACCATTTGTGAAGGTTATTATGAAACTGAAGATATTTTTATTTTCGTATGGTCTTCAATTCTTCGCGTTGGACATTATTGTTGGTTACGTGGTCCAATTCATCGACTGCCTCCTAATAGCAAGGCGGATTACCTAGTTCGCACCATTCAACACATCTTAGATTTCTTACAGTTATGAACTACCACTATGGCATAGCCCATGATTTTACATGTACTTGTAGCTCCTTGTTGAGCTTATCCTTATTCTAAATAAATGTTTCAGCCATTATGAAACTCTTGTTGTCATTGGCACACTATCACATTATCTATTTCATCGTTAAGTTGTTTTGAATTAACCTTATGTTCATACAGCTTGAAGTTTGTTTTATCTCTATTGGACCTTTCATTAACATCCCTTTAACTGCCTCAAGAATTTCTAACATCCTTGCTGTTCACTAAATACTAAAACAAAACCAATGTTATGCTAAACATCATGAATTCTAGTGTCTATTTCTACCCCCAACCCTCTAGAGATTTCTCACCCCTAATTACGCAACAAAGTTTCCAAAACTATGGTTACTAGCTTTTTGTTGAAGAAAAGAACTAACCCAACACCTTATTCACCAATAACGCATTTCATAAAAGGAAACAACCCCTCCACACACCAAGCGCAATCATCATACCCTATAAGTTGCTAAAAGCCCCTAATAACCTTACCACAATCAAATAACCCTGATGCAACTTTTAAAAATTGAAGCTACCGCACGTGGTTGTGTTGGTATGGCTCACAAATTCTTGAAATGATGAAAAATTACATGAATAAGAATTATTTGATGAATTTGAATTAATAAATATATTAGTTCTTCGACAAACATGTGTTGCGATGGCAATAGAATAAGACAATATACATGACAACATGTTATGACTATCAATGTGTATGAAGTTTTATCAAGTCGCATACTTTCATGCCACACCACTAATGTATAATCACCAAAACAAAAGAACATATACATATCATAAGAATGATTGAAATAATACATAGTGGAGAAAAAATTGTTTAGTCCTAACTAGAAACAAAAATTTCTACATAACAAAGGCAACTGCAACAAGCTTGATGAATGAAAAGACACAATTGATTTGAAACAAATGTAATTGTTATATATTATCATGAAAGTCTAAAAGCTTTAGAATGTTCTAACAAACACTTAACTTCATCCCAACACCACGTAGAATAATGAATGAACTCTTCTATGAGCCCACAAAACATAATCATTTGCAAGATGTGATAAACATGTTTACATTGTACATACGCCCCATGGGCACCCAAAGAACCTACCAACATTTTGACAAAATAGACACATGAACATTTAGAGAAATTGCCAATAGTGACATCATATTGGTTGTGATCAAAAAAAATATTGTAAATTTGTCCATACCTAGGTGGTAGGACATCAACAATGGGGAAAACAGTGCATTGGAAAAGTAACTTGCCCACTTCCCAATTGTTCGTGTGCTATTGTGTTATTTTAAACATTGAAGGTCGTCTCACCTTCTTACCACCATGAGTTGTAGGTCAACAACTTGCATCAAACGACCTCACAAAGTTGTGACAACTCATAGCAAGCACATGGGAATTACTTGAATTAGAAGATTGGAAGCCAAATAAACTTTGAGCATTGTTTCTATGCATCAAAGGAAAACCCTACCTTTTCTAGAGTTGTTACCTCCTTTTGGGTCAAGTAAATGCCTTCTTGGATGGGCCATACGGTTAGAACTATAGGTTTAATAACTATAAATTTTAGGCTATCCCACCCACACAATGGCTCAAGTCATCGGAACAAAACCAATTCTTATGGTGCTCAAGTGATTCACTCTAATATTCAACCCAAAAACCTAAGTAACGTGGAGCAAAAGTTCCACTTACTAATTTGTAAATGTTGATCCTTGCTTTGCATTTGAATGCCGTGGTTTTTTGGAGTGCATATGATTGAATTACAAATTTGGGCGGGCACATTCAATACACAATTGGCCATCAACACAACTGTTTTCTTTCAACTCCAAACCACTTCAAGATAGCAAAGGTAGCGAATCACTGGAATAAGATGGCAATTGTTGAATGTGTACATCCTCCACAATATCAAATTCAGGAGCCAAAATGAATACCCATGGATGAGAAAAATTCACATGGTCAAGATGATGGGAATCTTTGTATGTACCTGGAGGATAACCAACAGGTCACTTGGCAGACCTAAACACCACTTCTCCCTCAAGATGCAGAAGGCAATTTGTGAAAGATGATTTAGATGTGAAATTTGCCACAACAGTTGCAAGTTTGGTAGGATCATTCAATCCTTGTGCCCTCCTCAATGACAATTCATTTTTGTTAGACTAGGCCACCTTGTAAGTATTGTCTATACAACGTAGACTATTTGAAAGCACAAACATAGTCATTAAACATTGATATGTCCAAATAAGTGTGGTGTTTTCCCAACTACTGCAACCAGTTGTTATGCACAGTTTATGTCAGATTACAAGTGGGCATGTTCACCTGCCCCTCATCATTGAAATTTTGTAGGTCAAAGGAAAAAAACATCAACAAAATCTAAAATGTCACAAAAGAATTGGAGCGATAGTGTAAATGGAATTGGAGAGCAAATGGAATTCTTGTGTTAAATTCAAACAAGAAAGAAGGAGTCATAAAAAGCTGAGAAACAAAATACTCATATGGACCATGAACCCTCCCCATTATCTAACACAAAAATGCCAGAAATTAAGCCAATTGCCAAGCTCATGGACACTTGCTTTAGAAGCAGCCTTTAACGAGAGCCACCAACAATGAATTAGGGTGAAGGGGCTATGAAGTCAAACCAGAAGAAACTTGCAACTAAAACAATGCAAAAAATTAATTCAAAAGAAGATTTTTATTTTTTAGAAACCATGTAGTCAGCACCAATTATAGGGATGGAAAATAGAAAATTAACATAGTGTGGAGTTTCAAAGCTAGATCTATTTCAATTCAATGTCTTCATATGCATTTTCCAGATGTTTTTTAGCTATGTTCAATACTGACTATAATCGTTAAACATAGTTTGAGTAAAGTTGGATATTTAACTTTTCTAGAAAAAAATAAAGCTTCCCCTATAGTCAACGCCAACCATAGAAGTGAAGAGCATTTTTTAAAAGCATAATGGCTTTCTTACATCAACTCAAAAGTGGAATTTGAAAACCCGCCTCCTTCAAATTTGATGAACCTAGGTCTCTCGACACAATAATTCGGTCCACTTTAAACTCCTACTCCATATCTACCTGTAAATGTACACTTCCATAATTCAATTCACTATTGTATGCTTGACAATGAATTAGAAATATGTACAATTCCATTGGAGGTTGAAAACTAAATCATGGTATTGGAATGTTTATTCATTTCTATACTCATTTCAACCTAATTGGATTGCCTAGAAATTTACCTTTTTAAATTGCAAAATCTTAGCTATAGAATCAAAATCCAACCCCTAAAATCCTTTCTACAGGATGTAGAATATAAAGTAAAGGCCTAATCCGTATGTTACACAAGTTGAAAGTAATTGAAATTCAACAAAAACTATACCTCCTCCTTAATGTCCCTAAAAGCTGATTCCACAACTTTTTCTTTAGTGTTGTGTGTTTCCTGTTTATTCAAAAACATTTCCTTGCTATTAGGCTCTTGTCTTCTAATGCAAATAAATATATTATGGTTTCTCTCTTTACTACCAAAAGAAGGAATAACATCATGAGTAGAAAAGTTTGAATAGAGAACTAAGAATAAAATATTCTTTGCACAATCTTAAGCTCATAACTCAAAAAATTTACTTCATTCACCTCTTCCATTAAATTGTTTTCACCATCCAGAATGAGATTGCAAAGCGTCCTAGCACCTTGCATAACAAGAACAATCTTACTCTAAAGAATGAAGATAGAGAACCTTATAAAAGAGAAAAAGTGTTGTGACGCCATGCAAGGAGTGATTTCGGCCATTGTCATACCTCTGTAACACCCTTGCCTAGGAGCAACTTTGACAATCACCAAGATCACCCCGCAAACCCTATCGGGGAAGGACTTTGACCATCATCGAAACCTCCCTTATAGCTTAGGCCGGGAGTCATCTTGGCCATTGCTAAAACTTCCTTGGCACTCTTAGCCAAAAATGACCTTAGCAATCACCAAAAATGCCCCGTGAGCTCGTCAAGGATGGACCTCGGCCATCACTGAGACCTCCCCTGTAGTTCAAATTGGGAGAATTATTGACCATTATTGAGACCTCCCCAACAAGCTTGCTTGGGAACATCCTTGGCAATCATTGAGATTGCCTCGCGAGCTTGTCAGAGAGGGACCTTGGCCATCATCGAGACCTTCCTTCACAAGAGTGTCCTTGGCATTGTTAAAACCTCCTTGCGAACCCCACCTGGGAGCAACCTCGGTCATCCCCTAAACCTTCCAGGCATCCTAGCCAGGAGTGGATCTTGGCCATCACCAAGACTTGCCCACAAGCTCTCTCAGCGATAGAAAAGAAAAGGAGAGGAGCTCTCTCAAGCTCGTGGGTGCCATCGCTCTTTTGAACTTTGGCCCGAACTTGTTGGAGCTCTTCAAATTAATCACGTGCAACATCAAGTAAAAAAAACAAAGCTTGAAATTATGGGAAGGGAAAGGAGCTTACCTTTTGGCTTGCTCTAGTGTGCATTGGAAAGACCTCAACTTGAAAATGAAGAATCACATATTATACACTTTGAAACTCTAAGAGTTACATTTTGCAAGAAATGAAATCTAAATACTTGAGAAGTTAACATCTTACTTCTTTTTCAATTTATTCCTAATGTTGTAACATGATATTCCTCCTCCTTGCTTGTGCCATCGCCTTTCTTCTCTTGCAATGTTTCAAGTTCATTCAATGAATAGATTGTTGCCACTTGTTTGCTTTGGGCTTTAGCTTTGTTTATCTTTGTTCTTGCATTTGAGGAATGAGATCATGCATTAAATATCAAAAAACCTTATTGCAATTTGAATTTATATTACCTTCTCTTTGTTCAAAATTTATTTTTACCATTGTAAATAAGAGGAATAAGAATTTATTATTAACCTATTGTTATTGGAATATACTTAGTTTTAATTGTAAAATTGTTTTGTGATTTCAAGGGAACATATAATAACTGTGGTGATGATTTGGCTGTTATTTTGTAAGGAGTCGTTAAAAAATTAATGCATCAACTCCAGCTTTTTCTCATCTTTCTACATAGTTCTTCCATATTCCCCCAATTGATTAAATTCTAGAAAATCCTAGCACATTTGACATGTAATATTGAGTAATTTTGCAAATTCTACCATAATGGAGGTGGAATGGTTGGTGGCCGTTTGTGTAAGTGTTTGTGTTGGGGAGATTGGTTTTGCAAGGCTATTCTTTTTGGCTAAATGTTGGACAAAAGCTTTAAATAGAATGTCAAGCCAAACAATTTAATTATTATCAAGGTTTTTTATCGCCAAAGTTAGAAATAGTACATTCAGGATCTCTAGTGCATTTTTCTCAAATTTTACTTCATAGCCAAAAACACATAATGTTGTTTCCACAATTGCAATGGTCAAAAATTACACTTCATAGAAATTTTAAGCCATTCTAATATTTAAATCAATGCTTTGTTTTTTCACCTTGATTTCATGAATTTGCAGTATGTTTATAATTTGCTCCACCCAAACAAATGTAATTTATTAATCCACAGATGATACTGCCAATATGTTCTCATTCCAACATTTGTATCTTTTATTTACATTAATAAATCAAACCTGGTTCAATCTTCACATTTACAACATTTATCTGTCTCATTTAAATACGTGCTTCAAACTATTAATTTTTAATAAAAATATAATCGGTTCAATATTGGTTGCCAAATCAAATAGTATCCCTATTTTTATTCATGCCCGGTGATCCCAATGAATTAAGTTAATCAAATTAAGTTAATGTTTGGTGATCCCAAGGTTTAATTAGTTAATCCAATGATCATATTGAATATAAATTTTATTGGATGAATTGTTTAACTTAAGAGTCTTATGAAATCTTTTCCTAAAAATAATGGTCATCAATGATAAACATATCTGTTTTTTGTAAATGTCCCTCCAACTTTTGAAAGTTTTTCCGATTGATATTTCAAAACAATTGTAACCTTTTCACCACATGATTGAAATGACAAAATTAGGTTTGACCAACATGTTTGGATAAACCTACTTTGGAGTTTTGTTGCATTTTGTTTGTCCCTATGGATGTGTGCTCATTTTATTGGTACGGGTTGTGATCATCCCCACCATATTTATAAAAGATATCAAGGGGAAATGAATCATTTATTCTTTTTATTAGTCCACATTCACCCATATATGTGGGGTGATGATAATTGATCTGTGATATATTGAAATTTCCAATTATTGAATAATGAAATTCAAAATTCACATTTGGGCTTGAGTCATATTGTGTTTGTCACATGTTTTATTTTTATGTCATGATACATTTGCCATATATACATATGCTGCACTTACAAATTGTACTTTGGATGTGCATATGCCACAAATTGTTTAATATGTTTTAATTTCATACAGGTCACATACATATTTCACTGGATAATTTTATTGGTGTTCAATTAATAATTGCACATACATAAGGTTTAGGCTTCTTGCACATCTAGATGGTAGATATGTATGGAACATTCACATTCCTAGTATAATCACATATGTGGTATATACATTTACACCACATCAAAATTAAAAATATTTCAAATATTTTAATGTCAAATGTAGAAAATTCTATATGTTTGAAGATTGCCACATTGATAAATGTTGGAATCAAATTGGGTTGTGATTTGTTTACAACATATGATTATTATATTAATTGTGTTTTCCCATGAAAGTGCAACTCTTTTTGGATAGAATTATTTATGTCGATTTATAGCATTTATATCTAATAAAAATATCTTGCTATTGTCGAGATCCCATTAATGACTTGTTCATTACTTTTTGTTTGCGACATGTTCTTTTCCAAACAGATCTTGTCCCATCATAATCATGCTAGTAGCAATTCACACGATTTGATTAGTTTATGTTGAAGTTATGACTCTAGAAATCATTGTTGTTTTTTGTATTAACTGCCCTTCCTTTACACTTCTTTCTGTGGATTTCCACCCATCTCCCCATTTCTCTATTTCTTTTGAGATTTTAAATGAAGCCAAACTGATTCATCTTTACGTAAATGGTTATTCTTGTAAGATTGACCCTGCTTTGAATGTCCTACCATTAAAATCAATTCTTGTGATGATGGTATATTACTTTTTTGTTTTAGTTGTCTTTTTGAATACAAATCTTTGAAATTGGGTTGTGGTGATTAGGGAATTAATTAAATGCCAAATCTTTCCGATTGTTCGTTTCTTTTAAACTCCTTTCAACAATTCATTTCATGTGTCATTTGTTCCTAGTTTCAAGAACAGTTATGGGGTTTAAGGAATGGAATCTAAACAAGTCATTGTATTATGGTGGTTTCAATTTTATCACCTTGTTTCACTTTCAATATTTTCCTCCAGATCCCATAATCTTTGACTATAATAATATTTCAATGATTTTTTTTTATGTGTGTCAAATTGGCATTGTTCTTTATCCGATTCCATATTCATCCCCTTCATTTTTTAACATCTTGTTGAGCCTATTTTGATTTGCCATTCTCCCTGCTCCTTGTCCTTTGAAGCGTTCAAATTTGTGTTTTGCGTTTGATTGCATTTCTCTCTTTGTTGTTTACTTTTTTTTTCATTACTATTTATGTGTCCCTAGTAACATGGCAACATTTCATGCTATTGGATGTTCAAAGCTAACCATCATGGTTGACGATTCAAGGACGACCTTGGTCTTTGAACAATGTTTGTGCTCTATGTTTCATTTCAGTTAGGATCCTTGCATATATCCAAAGATGTCTCATATGATTTTAATAACTTGGTCTTGAATTCGGTGTACCAGATTCCTATGATCTCCTATCAAGGGAGACAATGGGTTGTTGGTTGTGGGTGTTATCATAATGTTGGTAATAGTTTTATTCATAACTCTCAAAAAATAATCTTAACGCCAAGAATAACAAGGTTTGTGGTCAAAATTGTGAAACAAGAACATGAAGTTAACAACATTCAACCTTTGTCTTTAGTCTTGAAAACCTTCTTCTTCTAGTTTCACTAAATTGTCTGATTCTTCTTCGGGTGACGACTTGTCACCCCATTTTTTGTCCATGATATCATCGAATTTGATTTTTCAATCTGGTTCCATGTAACCATAGTTTCCATCATCACAATTGTTTCTCCACCTTGTCATCACAACCCTCATCCTTTTTTGAAAATATTCAGTTAATGGTCTCTTGAAGCGCCCCCAAACTCCTCAAGAGACCCAAAGGTGGCTCCTAGAGTGAAACAATGGAAGAAGAAGAAAGTTGGGGCAAGCTCCTTAATTTGCAACACTTCAGGCGGAAGAGGGCATGCTAGAGCTTTGGGATGGGATTAGGACAAATTCATAAGTGAGAGTTCAGGATGAGATCAACGTGCACAACCAAGAAAAGAGGCCGGTTAGAACAAGTTGAATGGAAATGGTGTAGTAAATTTAGTAAAAACAACCTCAAACATAAGCTTAACACGGCCCGCAACCTTTGAGAGGAGGCACCACTCCCCTCCTTATAGTATATTTTGTGCCTTTCCATGGGGACTACATCCAAATGTCACTTTTCCCTAGGACTCCCGAATGGGAGTCCCAAAACTAGGACTCTTACTATCCCAAAACTAGGACTCTTACTGTCCCAAAACTTTGGATGCTCATATATTTCTCAAATCAAGTCTGTTTTGAAAATGCAAAAATAATAATTTATAGCCCTGAAAAAGATCTTTCCAACGGTGTATAGCACATTCCAAATTGGACCTCATTTGACGCCTAATTTCCAGGGATTTGTGGTTGGGAGTCAAATTCCCCATTTGACTCCCGCCCTTTCTTTTGATCATAACTCATGCAAATTAAGTCTAAATGAACAATGTGAGGGCATTTTAAATATGTAAGCTTCAAGACCTTTCTAATGGTTTCTTGGGAGTTTAATTTGGTGTTTGCTTTCCTTTTCAACCAAGGCTTTGAACATTCACAACTCTCGCACGAATGTAACTCCCAAAGTGAGAGTGCACTTGAGAATCATTGGGCTTCATCCCTTGCATTCTCCCCCATTTGTGAGAGTGTGTTTCACACCTAAACACACTTTTGGCCTCATGGGCCCTTGCATTTCACACTTTATTGTGAACCCAATGTTAGGGTGTAACATTTCTTACTTGCGTTTAATGGTGCTTCTAGGATATAGTTCCATCAAGCTGTGAAATTTGGATTATGACAAGACACTTGTTCAAAAAGTCCAATTCTTGCCAACTTTTTTTGATGGGGATGCTTTGTTTGAATTGTTACCTTTGCTTCCCAAAGTTCATGGTTCTTCCAAAATGCAAGGCATGGATAGAAAGAACAATGGTGATGTTTGGTGTAAGGTGATCACCACCAATATTAAAAATAGTTTTGGGCTGAACTTTAGGAAGATTCATTGCTTGGGTCACTTGCATCGTGTGTAGGATTATTGTGAAAAATTTGTGTACTCTGCCTCTCATAATGATCCTTTTAATGTAGTGAGAGCATTCATATTTTAATCGTAGGTCAAATGCAACTGATTCTGTTCGTTTCCTCATTTAGATGCAAATTTTGTCATGCTCCTCCCCTTTGCATTGTTGGTTGAAGTGGGAGAATCTATTACGTTGTGCATAAACTCCACTGTTTGTCAAGAGCAACGATTCATCTTGGGGTACACAACCATCTTGTTACGGATGGCAAGTGCAAGGCATCTCTAGAGGAAACTAGAAGGTTGATTGTAGAGGTCAATTGCACACCTAACATGAAGATGCCTATGATTTCCTAAAAGACCTTTTTGGCTAAGCATTTGCTTGATGATTATAGCAATGGTAAAGTGGAGCTTCTCAAAGATGAGCAGTTGGAGCATGACGCACCCCTAGGCTCCTTGACGGACTCAAATGATGTAAGTACATTCAAATTTGACATATTGTAATGTTTGAAACAACAATTAAGATTATTACCATGTACATGTAAGGAAAAAACAAATTCAAATAGTTTTATGATTGTTTGAACAAATTACATGATCAGTCCATTGACATGATTCATCATCATGATCTAAAACGCAAAATTCCAAAATTCTTGACTAAATAAATAAATAAATAAAACCTCTTGCTCAAC
>Ga0116229_10015399_pt1 | contig 10430 bp, 9 predicted proteins | sample S1TSphgellanicum_3_FD_87313 | JGI IMG/M metagenome (GOLD analysis project Ga0116229, IMG submission 87313) | Host-associated microbial communities from peat moss isolated from Minnesota, USA - S1T2_Fc - Sphagnum magellanicum MG | ecosystem: Host-associated > Plants > Peat moss > Unclassified...
AACAAAGGTTTTTTTGAAAAAAAAAATGCCCCACACACCCCCCTCCATCAGAAAAAAAAGGGTTTTCCACCCCCCCCCCCCCCCCCCCCACATTTAGGCCAGAGGTTCTAGCACATTCTAGCAAGTTGACAAAATATAACACGGCTCCAAAAATATTTCTACATATCCTAGTACCTTGGGCCAATTCAACACTAATTATATTATTTTCAGAAATGTTGAAATTTCTAAAAATTATTTCTTCCAAATCATAAAACATGGTGAGGGAAAATAGTGAATATTTAGGAATATTCCATTTGTTGAAATGAAAATTTCAAAATTAATTAATTATTTGACGGACATGTGTTGAAATGGCCTAGGTACTACGGTACTTATGATGGCCAGTCCACCTACCTGACAAGATTTAGAAGAAAAAACCCTGATTGAAACCCTAAAAAATTTCCTATAATTTACAATTGTTGAATTAGAATATAGTTTAATTTGGCGAAATTTCGACGGGAAGAAAAAAACAGACTGATATTATTATTAGTATTATCGGTAGACTCACACACGTGTAAGAAGGTGGTGTCGAAGCTTCCTTTTTTCCGGACGCAGAGCCGTTCGACTTCTGGTTGTGTTTTGGGACGTTGTTGGGTTTTCCGGACGCGTGCAGTCGACTGCGGAGGCGAAGCTGCTGTGGAAGGTGTAGTACGTGTTGCGTTTTATAAAGACTCAGCGCTCCCGCTAACTTCTCCAATCATCTTTCTTACTTCAGCCATCAGCTTTAGTCTATCTGCATTTTGCGAACTCTTGTACCCATTTTTCTCTCTTTCACCTCGTCTGTGTTTGCATCATCAGTTCAAGTATGACGATCAAGATCTATGGAATGGCTTACTCGACCTGCACTGCAAGAGTGTTGGCCACTCTTGCTGAAAAGGAGGTAGAAAACTATGAGCTTGTTCCGGTCGATCTGTCTGTTGGAGCACACAAGAAACCCGATTTCCTCAAAATGCAGGTGCTTGTTCCGTCCTCTGGACACTTTGCTGTTTCAGTTTGTGTGTCTTCGAGTGCTGATTTCTGAAGAAGCATTGTAAGTTCGCTGTCGTAGCCGATTTTGTTTTCTGATATGTTGTGACTCCGGCTTTGCTTGGAGTATACCTCAATGACGTCGGTACTGAAGGCTCTGAAGGCTTCGAGGTGTGCTGGTGTTTTCTTTGTTTGGAATAGGGCTCATGGATACATTAGGTTTCTTTAGGATCTTGAAAGGTCTTCCTTGTAGTCATTTCTACGGATGCTCACGATGTCGTTGTTTTCGATCCGGAAGATCTTTCGAACTCTCAACACATGAAAAGGGAATAACAACTGAGGGTCAAATGCAGATATAATGCAGTGTCTTCCCTCTTGATCTTGGAACTTTGGCCTTCTTTGGTTGAGGGAAATCCGGGATTGCCTTGCCATTTGTAATCTTGTCGTGCTAAATGATTTGCTTCTGTTTTTGTAGCCTTTTGGAATGATTCCCGTGCTCCAGGACTCGGATTTGACTATATACGGTGCGTGATTATTCCTTATTTCACTCTACGGCAACCTGTCTGTAGCAGTTGAGCTTCAACTACTACTTGAATAAAGAAGTGTAACAGATTTAGGAAACGTCGATGTGCCGTGCTGAAGTATTGTCCCTCCTAATGCATTCTCTCCTACTTCGATTCGGGTACTTGCATTTACTTCAAACACTGAGTTTGTTTCTTGATTAAATGTAATCGCAGAGTCCCGGGCCATTGCGAGGTACATTTCCGACAAGTTCGAATCTCAGGGTACACCATTGTTCGGAAAGACAGCCAAGGACAAGGCGCTGGTCAATCAGTGGCTGGAGGTTGAATCTCAAAACTACAATCCCTCCGTATCGTCCATCGTGTACCAACTGGTGTTCGCTCCAATGCATGGCAGGCAAGGCGACGAGACAGTTGTCAAGCAGCAGGTAGAGAAACTGGAGAAGATTCTGGACATCTATGAAGCACATCTGTCCAAGAACAAGTACTTGGCAGGCGATTTCTTCAGCTTGGCTGATCTCTCTCACATTCCTTACACTTTTTACCTCGTCAACGTGGCCAAGAAGGGCGACGGAATCACCTCCCGCAAGCATGTGAGCGCTTGGTGGGAAGACATCTCTTCCCGCGCGTCCTGGAAGACGGTGACTGCGAAGATGAACGCGAAGGCCTGAACACGGTCGCTGTGGCGATGACGAACGCAAAGGCGTATGAAACAGGTTTTGAGCGTTTTGGCAAATTGTGGACTTTTAAAGTTGGAGGTGCACTGTTTTTGTGTTTGCAATTAGGGATTGCACAGTCTTCTCCGTAAACCCTACTGTTTTTTGCACGACATTAGGCACCGTACTAAAAGTATTTTAGCACCATGATGTGTGCAGTTTTTAATACCAAGATATGCGACTTTGGAAGTATCTTGCGAGAAATTGCAAATTTAATAAGTAAATTTTTTTTTTTCCAACGACTATCAAGTGGATGGTTTATTGTTCCATCTTTACAATGTCACCACTTCACGTCAAATCTGCAAAATCTGTTGTGAGGATATGCTTGTCATAATAAAATTGAAAACAAAGGACAACAGACGATAGATCTTGATGATGAGAATACCCCAAATTGGTGGCAAAATGAGGTGGTAGTTGAGTCGTTGCTGCATATGGGGAATGTGCATACCCTTGGGTTGTAGCATCAGAAAGCTTGAGCTGAATATTTTGCTGTACAAACCAGACTAGTGTGGCCTGTGCCGGTGGCTCAAGTGTATCACGTCCTCAACTGATTTTTCCTTCCTAAACCTGGTTTCTTTGGAACAGCGGCAGAAACCACCTAAAAATCAATATCTCCCAAATCTACCCTCCAAGTCACCCCCTCAAAATCCCCCAAATGCACCCGCTTTTTGTCTCAAATGTGCCGTCCAAATTATCCCTCAATAACCTTCAATTGCACCCCCTTTTTGCCCCAAACCAGCCTCCAATTCTGTCTTAATTTTTAACCTTTAAAAAAAGCCCCAAACACCCTCAAATGCATGCCCTAATTCACTCCTTAAAAAGGTCACAAATTCATCCATTCAAGTTTCTTTCATTTCCATAAAATTTTCTATAGATGAAAAACCACCACATGGTCATTATTGGGCTAATTCTTGTGGATATAAGAATTGCAAGATTGTCCATGTTCAACCAAGAATGTTGTAAGTTCATGCAAATACATGTGATATTGAGGACATTTTTCGATGAGAACCAACAATCCTTGAAATTTGTTATGCTACAAACCGAACATAGGAATAGTATATTTCATGGACCTTCCATTGTGCAAGTGGATCTTTGCAATCTTCTTTAATGACTTTTTAACCTAAAATGGATGTATTATTTTTTCAGCACTAACAATGCCATGTCCTCATTAATGAGATCTATGAACTTGAACATTGGGAACTTTCTAATGCAAAACTAGGAGTTCTTTCACTCATATCAATTGGGTTTAAAAACGTGTATGCACAAACAAGGAGTGGTGAACAACACCTATTTGTCTTATTCACTTTACATTTTGAAGAGCCTTTTCCTTGCCAACATATTGAATGACCAACCCAACCCCTTATAATGAGGGATTTACATCATTACCAACATATTGTAAGCTTTGCAAGATTGAAAAGAAAACACAAATGAAAATAAAGGTTCCAAAACTTATACAACTTGTTTTTGCATATATTATTGTAAGATTTCAAGCTCAACATCAAAGTTTTGAGTCTCAATGGAATTAGGTATAAAGCAATCCACCCACATTTGACATACAAGTGAAATTGTCACAACAAGGGCATAAAAAAATTGCTAGTAACATTGATTTTAGTTCTACACACATTGTTGAACCATTAGACCCAAAGTATTTGTAACAATCTGGGTTATTACCCAAACTTGTAAACTAGCACATGGCCTTAAAGTGCTAATGATTGTTGCTTTCCACAATATAAAGCAATGGTGTGCTTGAATTCCAAAATCTTTTGAAACAAAATGATTTGAAAAATAAACCTATTTTTTATTAGAATTTGAGCTTCAATGGGGGCACATCAGTATTCAAAGATGTTTTGTGCCTCTTCTATCACCTTTTTCATTATTATTGGTCGATGTGATATTTTTTGCAAAATGGATTGTGTTTCCTAAATGAAAATAAAAGTTAAGCCAACACAAACTTTAGAATCATTGGTGGCATGTTGGCAACACTTAGACATGGCATGCCCCCAACATGACCCCACAATAGTGGGGTCTTGACCCCAACACCACACTTGAAACAAGAAAAATCAAAACAATGGTCATGGTCAAGAAATGATCTTCCATGTCCATCCTTTTCTTGTTCTTGCCATTCGTTCCATAATTGTTAATGAAGCCATTCAAGGTGCTTTCCAAAGTGCAAATATTCCATTTGTTGTATTGTAGTTTATGATGCCTTTTTTAATTCCTATAATAGGGGGAATGGGATAGCAAATGACACATTTCAATTGCTTAGGATGGTTTGTTTCATTATCATTTGAACTTACCTAGAAAACAAAGAATGCCCAAGTTTGGGAAAAAAACCTTTGGGATTTCAATAATCTCATTGTTTGCCAACAAAGCTCACACTTGTGTACCATCCATGGTTGTAAAGTTTTGCTAGTATTGTATTTGTACTCACACTAAAACCTAATGTAGAATTCCAACAATCAAGCTCTAATGGAAACTTAGTGGGAAAGATCACATTCTCACTACTAACTATACAACACGTAACAACAAAAACAATAGAAGTGTCACAATTAAGAACCAAGACCAAAAGATGACCAAAATTAGGAAGGTGATGGTGGTAGCTATTGGTTACAACAATAAGAAGACCATAATGACAAGCAAGACTATGAAATCATCAAAATTCAAGAAGGTGATGGTAGTAGCTATTAATTGTAACAACAAAAATACCTCAACATCAAACAAGACCATGAGATCATAAAAAATTAGGAAGGTGATGGCAATAGTTGTCATAGCAATAAAAAGATCATATGATGCATAGGACCACAAGTTCACAAGGGTGGTGGCGAATAGTTATTGGTTGTGGTAATTCTACAATCTTCTATACCTAAAGCTTCCTAGGTGTTTTAATTTATAAATTTTGAATTTTGTAAAATGAACACATAATTGCATAAACTCCTAATTGGAACATATGTTCTATATTTTTTGCACACAATTTACTTCAAAAGCATGTTTGCATCAATCTTTTTCTTCATTCAAAACAAATTGCAAAAAAATAATTCTTTGATTTTATTTTATTTTTATCTTTACACACAATACTTTTCAAAAGTTTTCGCTCTTTTCGAAATCCTCATGGAAATATATTCAAATGTTCTCACCAAAAGAAAATTCAAATTTATTGATTTGTCTTCACTTGTCCTAATATGCCTTAATTTACCATTAACATTATGCCCATGTACTTCAGATTTCATCCTCAAAATCTTGGAAATGTAAAGCACATAATGAACATGCTAAGGCAATCACTACATCTTATACAATACATGTTTGCTTCATGTACAAATCTTTGCATTAAACATTAAATTTCATGTATGAACTTCTATTGTTAGCCCATGTTTTTGTTGTTAAACCTTTATTTTGAATTATGTATGTCCATTATCCTTTTCCTCATGTATAGAATCCTTTAATGGAAGTGTTTTCACATAATCTCCGGATATTATAGTTGTTATCGTTGCCATGTAATTTATAAATTTTGGTTGTACATGTAGTGAGTGTGATGATTGTTGTACCTAAACTTTTGTGACAACGTGGAAGTTTGTTAAAAGTATTTCGTGTTGTGGTACTATATCCTTTGTTCCTAAAACAACCTCCATCATGTTACCACCTCTCATTTCCATAAGTACAGTGGGTGGTTCTTCTTCCAACCCTATAGTTTGGCCACTAGGACTTGTTTATTCTTTCTCCAAATCATGACTATCTGTTTTATACTCTAGGGTTTGGGATGGAGACTTGTACAAAAAATTAAGAAATGCCTCCTTGTATACCTTCAAATCTGCTTGTAGAACTCTTCATCCACTGATGTTTATAAAAGATTTTTTTCGAATTTGTAGCAAACATATCCTACACCAAGTTCCACCATGTATCAACCTCTTGGGTTGTTAATTCCATTGATTTTTGTTTTGTTCGAAAAATGGTGTGCTACATTTCAATTCATGATACTCCTACATGTTCTTGGAATAATATGGTTCCAAGGTCTTCATCTTCTACATAACATTCTACCTTTTGGTTACATTATGTCATAGTGCCTTAATGGTCCTCTCATAAAAGGCCTTCAATTGTTCCATGTTTGCTTGTGCTTTATTTCTATTTTGCACAATTATTGTTAAATCCTCCTTAAGCTACAAGATTTGCTACTATTGTTCAACCACAAAATTACCTAACCCACTATTATCCTTGGTCAATGTTCCACATTGAACTACATCTTTATCAACCTATGCTTTCAACTCCCAATACTTAACATCTTCAAGTTTCAAATTTTATGGCAACATCTCTTCTCCACCTTAACCTTTTCTAAAACATTGACTTATAACTCCAAATTACTTTTCCTTTGGTTTTCATGGCAAATATCCATTTGTACCTTAAATTGAGTTGATATTTTTTCAATGCAATGCCAACTCTTCTTTTACACTTCATGTGTTATTAATTGTTACTTCAATTCTTATACTTCCTGAAGTGAAGTTTGGAACTTTATAGTTAATTACAACTTATTAGTTTCAACTTGTTACTATAACTTTAACCTTGACATTTCCAACATCACATCATATGTTGGCTATATTGAACCATTTGATGAAACATCATTACCACAAAATGTGGGTGCGATTCACTAGTTTTTGTTCATTAGATTGGCGAATTCATTACATCCCTACTAGATTTCATTCACTCAAAATCTAATGAAATAACTTGATGTACAGGGACACGTTTTGTTGTAGTGCATATTAATATTTTTCACAAGTTACTTCACCTTTGATCCAATAAAGCCTAATGTACTTGGTGTGTGGAACGATAGACTTGAATCCCTAGAGATCTATTATGATGATTGTCCATAACTTTTATAAGCTTGGAACTAATTATGTCCCTCATAAAAACCAATAAAAGAACTTAACATGTTCTCATGCAATGTCACAATGATATAATCACAAGTTCAAAATTCACTTGTTATTCTAATATTACTACCATTGGATGTGGTGGTGACCATGGCTACTCCTCTGCACTATAATCAAAGATTGTTTTCACTTTATCTTTAATTGTACTTTTTCAATTGGAATTAAGGATCTTTCCCTCTCTCACTTAGCCTACATTTCCTCCCTTTGCACAAACTATGTTTACATTATTAGTGAGCATGGCCTCTTTGCTTTGTACTTGTTGTGGAATTTGTTTTTAGATGGTATACATGGTTGTAGTTGGAAGTGGTTGTTCCACAACTTTGTACATATTTGTATTCTTACACTTGAAAACAATAACCTCGACCTCTTCCTCTTTAGATTAAGCAAGTGTTTCCTATTCAAATATATGTCACCTCTTCTCCATATGTGGATCTACTTTACGAAACTAGCTACCTAAATTAGCACAAAAAAATTGATGTTGGAAGGTGACTTCATCTTCCTAACACTCCATTGCTCGATGTTCACATATGTTTAAATGGTAATGAAATTCATTTCAACATGCTTTTGCTCCCTCCATCTCTTGGAATTGGTCTCTAAAGCCTTTTCAATGGTGTGCACATCAATAACCACTACCTTTTCACCAATGTGAGCAAAAATATGTTCTATTTTATGCTCCTCCAGTTGTTCAAAAATTCCACGAACAAAGCATGGCGAGGTGTTTTCCAATTTACTTCAAACAACCTTACCAAACCCACCTTACTAGCCAATTTTCTCTTTGTTTTATGTATGGCAATCTAAGTAACAATGTGTTCCAATTCCCAAGTATGACTTTACTTTGAAGGAATGAATGTGTAACAATTTGGTTCTTTTAGAAGAACAAATGATACATGTTGTGTTCTACTAGAATTCTAAACCATAGAATGACATTGTAATTTCCTTCATGGTTTGGAAGTACGAGGAATTGGAGTTGCAAAACCTAATGCTTACGCCTTAATTGTTTACATTGTCTAGGTTGTAATTACTTCTAAAATTGATGCCTCTTTTTAGACTTGATTTTGTTGTAGATTAACTTATTTTTCCTATTTTGAATCTATCAACATGATATTGTTTGTTGCACATTGTTGGATGTCCTCTTTGTTATTGGAAAAAATGCAACCACTTTTCAACTTCTCTTGTCATTCATGTTGTTTACCATTTGATCTCATGAAGATCATGCTCTGATTTGTAATCCAAAGATGTTGATGATAAATGTAGTTGCAAAGGAATTATTAAATATACAAATTGGGGATTCTACACTACTTATTTTCCCTTTCTCATTGTTGTTATTATGTTTGTTTTTTCTTTTCTTTTCTCTCACTATAAGACATTACAAATTTTCAACAAATCTTTCCATGTTCATTGTTGCATTTTCCAAAGACATAGAAAGATAACAAGTAAAAAGTAACTTCATGGGGTGATTGTTGCCATTATGGTTTATAGCCAATTGCCTATCATGACTACATTTGTTGTTTTCACTTAGGGTTAGTTTTTTGAACATATTGAATCTATTGTTAACATCTATTCCACTTTGTATCTATTCCAATCGTGAACATACACTAATAGAATAAATGTCCATTAATTGTTTAATTGTCTTCAACCTACCTAAATGTTGGATATAGGTGTTTGTAGTTTGATATCTACCTTACCTTTCCCAATACACAAGTTTGGGTGTGTTCAAACTATGTATTTCTTGTTCCATACGTCGATATGGTTTTTGTTTATTCACATTTACAAGCACACGATTATAATCAAACTTATTTATGATTACCAATTATTAAGGCTAGAAAGTTTTCTTGGCTAGTTTTGAAGAGTTATAAATTTGTACCAAAAATCAAACTTTACTGGTTTTCGATATAATTTGATTTTACATTTCTATCGATTTTAAGTTAAAACCAATTTAAGTTACTACCAATTTTGGATTACTATCGATTTTAAGTTAAAACCAATTTAAGTTACTACCAATTTTAGGATACTACTAGTTTTAAGTCACTATTGATTTTGAGAAGTTGTTTATTAACGAAACTAAAAAATTAGTTGTCGCCTTCAACTTCAATTCCAGGTTTTAGATATAGGATAAGGTTGGATAACTTGGAGTTTAGGAGGATTTATAGGGATTTTCATTTTTTAAAAGATCCCCAACGTTTTCTGATGGACTTAAAGTCTTCTCTTGGGGAAGTTCGAGGGGTCTTTTTTTTTATCTTTGCTTTGTGATTACTATAATGTAATTTGGCACTTTGAAGTTCCTCACATGAAGTGAGTTCTATTTTTGCTCAAGTTTTTTGCTTTGAAAAGTGTGTTGAAGTTGTCTTTCCCACTTGCTAATTTGACTACCTACTTTGAAGATACTACGAAGTTATGTATTGTTATCTACTTGTTTTCTTTTTTAAAAAATGGTAGGCTATTTGCCTAAATATTGTATACCTATTCTAAAATGACTATTTGTCACTAAACACTAGCAGATTTGAGGTGTTCAAATCTATACTTATTTTCAATCAAATACATAAAAGCACTCAAAAATTCATCAAGTGGGCCTAACATTTGGCAACCATTCCATAGATATTGAACTAGGATTTCTGGTTTAGTAGTTCTTTTGTTGAGAGATTCGGTAAAAAATATTTATTTTCATTGGAAAAACAAGTATTATTTCTTCCAAAAGATTCATTGTTTGTGCAATTCATACTTTTGTTCAAAATTGAAAAAACATTGAAAAAATTTGTATTGTACATGTGAACGACTTTTGTTTGTGAAAGATGACAACTATGTTGACAAGCAGTATGAGAAAGAAAATGAATGAAACATTGCAATAAGAAGGTGGGGATGTATTTTTTGATGGTCAGGGAGGATAGTTTCACACGATGGATCAAGAAGGCCTTGCTACCTTACATGTGGCAGAACAACATGAAGTTGAAATCAACATGGAAAGAGGAGAATTGGAAATACGAACTAACATTAGAATTCACTTGATGGAGCAGTTGATCATGACTACGGATGCGAAACCTTCATGGGGCCATGTTGTTAACAAATAGGAAATCTACTCAAGTGCAAACATAAACCTTTATTGAAAAGAAACTACAACATGATGTTCACAACACGAAACACAACATCAAGAACTTTCCAAGGTTCTTGTCACATGAAATACACAAACTTGTGTAATGAAGAAAAGAGAACCAAACCATCAACACCAAGGTATTTAACTAAAAGACCAAACCACAAATAACCAAACTAAAATAAGTAAC
>Ga0116229_10015401_pt1 | contig 10429 bp, 5 predicted proteins | sample S1TSphgellanicum_3_FD_87313 | JGI IMG/M metagenome (GOLD analysis project Ga0116229, IMG submission 87313) | Host-associated microbial communities from peat moss isolated from Minnesota, USA - S1T2_Fc - Sphagnum magellanicum MG | ecosystem: Host-associated > Plants > Peat moss > Unclassified...
CGTCGTCTCCATTCTGCGCGGCGATCCGACTGGGCCGTTCCAGCTCTGGGTCCACACCGCCGCAACCTCCGCCACAATCGTTCACGACGTGCTTTCCAATGAAGTGCTGACCCGCCTGCTCGACCGCATCTACGCTGCGACGGAGGCCTATCCCCCAACCGTCACCTTCAACAATGAACTCACCATCCATGAGAAACGGCTGCCGTGGCTCGCAACCATCCTCCAGAAAGGGATTCCTGAGCTGACTTGGCGAAACGACCCCAAGAAGAGCGATCCCGTCGACACTCTACGTATCGTCGGTACCATTCCAAGTCCCGGCCCTGGCGTCTTCGTCTCCGTCACCCCCGCCCAAGCAGGCAGCAGCCCCTACATTCGGCTCCGAATAACAATCGTTATTTACCGCTGCTTCGAACACCACGCCGAGCGCTTTCACCGCGCGCTGCTGCAGCGGTTGAACCACTCCTTACGCCCCAACTCCTACAGCCGACTGGAAGGTATCGCTCCGCAGGCTCTCCAGGAAAAAATCATCGAATTTCTTGCCTCCCCCTTCTCCACGCCTTTCGTCCCACCGTTTTTCTCCCTTCGAGCCGAAGTCCCAGTGGCCGAGGAGTTTGAAAACGACGACGCCTCAGCGTTCGTTTGGCGGCTCCGGGATGCTATCCCCGAACTCTTATGGACCAGCGCCGTCGACGGCAAGGGGAATATCCGCATTGCCGCCGAAACCGATGCTCAAGCAGATGGACCAGCGGGCTTGTTTCCCACAGAAAACAGGAGCCAACACACCAGTCTCTGCCTTTTCCGCCCCGACCCCTCGGTCCCTTTCGAGCTTTGGATTCATATCAGCGCCGGTTCGAGCGACGAAGCCGACCGCGCGCTCCACTCTCTGGAGCATCGTTTGTGCTTGGTGTTCCGTTCGGGCAGTGACCCCGATCTGAAGCGAAACGCTCAGAGTGCCCCCGCACCTCCGCTCTGAGGCGCAGCAATTTGAGAACCGCCGCGTGTCACCGGCGACAGCGGCGGCTATCGCAGCAGGAGGGGACGTCATGTATCCCCCAACAACGCTGAGACCGAAGCGGACGCGTCCGTCTTTGCGGTCCGTACGTCAACGCACGGAAGTCCGTCTCCATCTGCAATACAACTGAACTCCCGAATTGTGAATACGAGAGTGTCATGTTGTCCCGTGGTCTTGATTCCAAGAGCAACGAATCTTCGCTGGGCGAGTTGCAAACGATGAACGCGCCGAAGTTCCCGTCCGCCGACATTGCGGGATTCGATGTGCTGTCTGAACTCGCGCTGAATTTGCGGTGGTCATGGAACCACTCCACCGACACTCTGTGGCACTCGCTTGACCCCGTGCAGTGGGCTTTGACCCAAAATCCATGGGCGGTGCTGCAAACGGTGTCCCGGGAAAGGCTCCGTCTGGTGATGGCTGATCCGCAGTTTCGGGATCGCGTTGATGCTCTGGTGGAGGCGAGACGCAACGCGATCAGTTCGCCCGCCTGGTTCCAAACTGCGCACCCGGGATCCCCGTTGACGTGTGCGGCCTACTTCAGCATGGAATACATGCTGAGCGAGGCGCTGCCGATTTATTCCGGCGGCCTCGGCAATGTCGCCGGCGATCAATTGAAGGCAGCGAGCGATCTGGGGGTTCCACTCGTCGGCGTCGGGCTTCTGTATGCGCAGGGATATTTTCGTCAGGTCATCGATCGAAGGGGCACTCAACAGGCGCTCTATCCATTCAACGATCCGGGGCAGCTGCCCGTGGCACCGTTGCGAAAGCCAAACGGCGAGTGGCTGCGCCTGGAAGTGAGCCTTTCAGGTTATTCCGTCTGGCTGCGGGCGTGGCAGGTTCAAGTGGGCCGACTGCTGCTGTATCTTCTCGACAGCAATGACATGGCAAACGACCCTGCGTTTCGGGGGATCACGAGTCAGCTGTACGGCGGCGGATCGGAACTTCGCTTGCAACAGGAGCTCATCCTCGGAATCGGCGGCTGGCGTCTGTTGACTGCCCTCGCCCTGCAGCCGGAAGTCTGCCATTTGAACGAGGGACATGCGGCGTTTGCCATCCTGGAGCGTGCCCACACCTTCATGCGGGCGACGGGGCAGTCGTTTGATGCCGCGCTGACCACCACCCGCGCGGGCAACGTCTTCACGACCCACACGGCGGTGCCGGCGGGCTTCGATCGGTATGCGCCTGCATTGATCGAGCAGTATCTTGGGCGCTATGCAAGCGAAGCGCTGGGAATTTCGCCGCACGAATTGCTTGCACTCGGACGACGCGACCCCGCTGACGATGGCGAGCCATTCAACATGGCTTATTTCGCAATACGCGGCAGCGGGAAAATATCCGGCGTGAGCCGGCTGCACGGCGCGGTGAGCCGCGGCATTTTCCAACCACTATTTCCCCGCTGGCCGCGGGACGAAGTGCCTGTGGGTCACGTGACCAACGGCGTGCATACACCCAGTTGGGATAGCGCGGAAGCGGACAACCTGTGGACCGCCAGCTGTTCCAAGGAACGGTGGCTCGGAACCCTGGAATCGCTACCCGGGCTTGTCCGTCGCATCTCGGATGCCGACATCTGGAAGTGCCGAAACGCCGCGCGGAAATCCCTGGTGAGTTATGCCCGGGATCGACTCTCCCAGCAGCTCGCGGTGTCGGGCTTCTCCATCGAGGAGGTTGAAGGCGCCCGACGGCTGTTCAACGACGATACGCTGACGCTGGGCTTTGCCCGCCGCTTCGCGGCGTACAAGCGACCCAATCTGCTGCTTCAAGATCCGGACAGACTGATCCGGCTGTTGAGCGATGCGCGGCAGCCGGTGCAGCTCATCCTGGCCGGTAAGGCGCATCCCGCGGATCTCGCCGGACAGCGCCTGATCGAGGACTGGATTCACTTCATTCGCCGTCCCCAAGTGCGTCCTCATGTCATTTTTCTGGGCGATTACGACATGCTAATGACCGAACACCTGGTGCAGGGCGTCGATGTGTGGATCAACACACCGCAACGGCCTTGGGAGGCGTGCGGGACCAGCGGGATGAAGGTGCTCGTCAACGGCGGATTGAACCTGTCCGAACTCGATGGCTGGTGGGCCGAAGCCTACAATCCCAAGGTGGGTTGGGCGATCGGTGATGGGCAAGATCATGGAGGTGACCCCGAGTGGGATCGCATCGAAGCCACCCAGCTGTTCGACATCCTCGAGCGTCAGGTCATCCCGGAGTTCTATTCGCGCGACGCCGACGCCATTCCACACACCTGGGTGGCGCGCGTGCGGGAAAGCATGGCAACCCTGACGCCAACGTATTCCGCCAACCGCAGCGTGCGCGATTATGTCGAGGAATGTTATGTGCCCGCTGCGGCCGGCTATCGCGCGCGAGCGAAAAACGGCGGCGACTCCGGTCTGAAAATCACCCAATGGCGTCATCAACTGACCAAGGAATGGCCAACGTTGCGTTTGGGCCGGCGTGGAATCACGCGGTCGGACGATCTATTTGAGTTCACCATCGAGGTATCGCTCGGAATCCTGGACCCACATGCGGTTATCGTTGAGTTGTACGCAGATGCACAAAGCGGTGGGCATTCGGTACGGGTCACCATGAACCGTGCTGACGGCAGTTCCGATTGTGAGGGGCGGGCGCTGTATTCGGCGAGCGTGCCGGCGGATCGTCTTTCGAATGATTATACCGTTCGCGTTTTACCGGTCTTTGCCGGCGTCAATGGCCCCCTGGAGAATGGCCTGGTGCTCTGGGAAAGATGAGAGCGCGGCAAGCGCAGCGGCATAATGATGCACCCCGGCTCGATCTCGCCGTTGTGATAGACCTCGCCATCCTTTTTGGGATCAATGCCGAGCGACTCCAGCAACGCCAAAAAGGCGTCCGGATAAACGCCATCCCGAACCAACACGAAGTTCCGGCACCACACGCAGGAACAGGTTGCTGTGCCACCAGCTTGGGCTCGAGCGTACGCCTGAATCGTCGCCTGGCGATTGCAGGTGAATTCCCATTTGCCGAGGTGCATGAGCATTCTCTCTCCCACCTAGAGGGTGGTCTTGTTCTTGAGAAGCTCGGTGAGTTCCTGTCGTTTTTGCAGTGCGTCGGGCAATTGGCCGTACTTCAGCGACGTCTCGCAATCATCCAGCGCCTCTTTCAATTGTCCAAGCTTCATAAACGCGAAACAACGGTTGTTGTAACTGACCGCAAGGTCCTCGGGGGGCTGCATAGACTCGTCGAACAGGTAGCTGTATTTGTCTAAGATGCGCAGTTCCTCGGCGTATTTACCGCGCAACGCATTGATGTGTGCCATGTCGATGGCAGCGCCGACACGAATAAAATTGCCTTCCCCTTCGGCGATGGGTTCGAATTCTGCTAAGGATGCGTCCCAGTTCTGCAGAGCCTCGTTGGCTCTGGCGCGATAATAATGCGCCGACAAGGAATCGCCGTAGGTGTTCAACACCAACGTACACTCATCCACAGCGTCTTGGAAACGCTGCAGCTTGAAGAAAGAGAAGCATTTAAAGTACTGCTGGCCTCCATGATTGATGCCACCGACGGTGTTTGCGGCATCATGGTAAGTAATGATTTGTAAATACTGATTCGCGTTTCTCGCTACCTGGGTCATGTCGTCAAGAATGCCCGCCTGCGCGATTCCTTTTTCTTCATCGTTGGGAAACGTCGTGCGCTCCAGATCGTCCAAGGCTTCCTTGAATTTTTGGTCGACATTCGCGCTATTGCCTAATTCCGCCCATATCCGAGCGGTAATGTCGTCGATGACGAAATTGTTAGCTTTTGGGCCATGGATGAGTTGAACGTCACTCCCCATCGCGCTCGCAAGCTGCTGCACCATTGGGCTCATAAAGTCGGCGCCTTGCCGCATGTTCACGATTTGTCCCAAGATCGGCCATAGCGCGTTGCTGTACTGAATCGGTTCAGACGATCTGTAAATACTCGCGGATTTCGCGACCGCTCCAGAAAGGCTGGCCGCATATCGATTGAGGTAGGCATTGACGCATTCCGTGGGTGTACCGTCGGCCGCCGAATGGCACGCGAACAGCGCGGCGTCCAACACGTGGGCCGACATCTGGAGATACAGCAGCTTCAGCGGGGAACCGTCGGGAGCCTTGCCGGCATAGTGATCTACGAACTCGCCCATCGCTTCGACTGAACCCCCCCATTTCGGAGTCAACGTATACAGGCGCTGTCGATAGAGTTCGTAGTAAGTCGGGAATCGATCGATACTTTTCCTGAAGGCTTCATCCATACCCGCTGAATTACCTCCGCCGGTCCTGATACTCAGCCAAAACCAATAGCTCCAAGGATTGTCAGGATTGAGTGCAATGGACCGACGAACATCCTCATCCGCCTTATCGACGTATTTCTCAAAGGCTTCCATGTGGGGTTGCGAGATCATTGAGACGGTATCTTCGCCGCGGATGTCCCAGCCAGTTTGATAGTAAGCTTTCGCACGCAACAAACGGGCCATTGCGGACTTAGGGTCCGCCTCCACCCAGGCCGACAGATTCTTGAGTACAGTCGGATCGTTGCCCAGATTGAGTCCTCCCATCAACATATTGAACGGATGAAACGACCAGGACTGCAGGACGCTATGGGAAAGCACTTCGGCAGTGAGCGCTTCGGCGAGCGCATAGTCGCCGTGCCGGACCGCATCGGTGACTTTCAGCGCCTGGTCAGTCGTGAAGACGCCCTCGTGCGGCTTGAATCGAAATGGGCCTATATCTAGCGTGACTTGCGCTTGATGCGACGAAACCCTAGGGCCAGCCGTTGGCGCTGCGGCGCCCGATAGCTGTTGCCAGATCAGGAATGCAGCCCCTGCCAGCAACATGGCAGCGATGAAGCCGCCAACAAAAGCACTGCTAGGCGGTTTCTGATCTGCAGGAGGTTTGTCGTCGAGCATGTCCTTTTCTCGTAGCCGACCAAGCAATTACTGAGAATTATACAGGCGCTCGCATAGTGATCCGTGACGCGCGCCTGAAGATGACTTGAAACACATTGCCCACACTTCAGAAAACCAAGCTTGATCGGTCCAATAAACTCGGAATCTTTGGCCTCTCCGATCCAAATGCGGCGTGACCAGATTATTCAGCAACGCCACCAGCATCTCATCCACGTACTCCTAGACATCAGGAATACCTAACACCACCATCTTTTTGTCCTTGAGCAACGGCCCGAATTCCTCTTGAACCAAGTCCGATGGACTGATTTAGTGTGGTGCGCGATTTTGCGATTCCGAGCCCAACCTAGAATCTCAGGGCAATGGCAGAAGCGGGGGCGGATCGACGCCCGTCGGCGCGATCCAAACGTATCCAACGATCGACTCAAACCTAAAACCCGGCGAGAGATAGCTAGAGACTTGATTATCTTCCGCAGGGATATATTGGTGTGTGTGACCATCGGTCGCTCGGAGCAGCTGAACTGTTCCCGGCAATCTGACTTTCGATATGTAGCAACAGACGCCTTCTGGGATAAACTTCTTTTTGTTGGCTGGACTGTTGCCAATCTCGCCGTCATCGATTGTATAAAAGTGGTCTTGAGAGTTTGGGTCGTAATATCGATACAGCGGCACCAAATCCTTCGCCATTGAATTGAAAACCATGACAGATGGGATATTGCTGTTCTTCCACAGGCCTTGATAGAAGTGAACCTTTATATCGTAGGCCTCGTTTTGATTATCGGTCATCAACTCGAGCTTGGATCGAGAGTGATTCCCGAAAAAAATATATAGAGGCGTTGCGTAGATCTCGCCCGCTTTTGGCACGAGCGGAACGCCCGGGGCCACACCGGGCTTTCCCACCGGTAAGCTTGGAGCCGCCGATCCAATCGCATTGATCGGCCAAACCCATCCCTCGATTGCTTCTATCTGACCGCCTGCATCAGGCGCGATAAACTGGTGCGCATAGTCGGGGTCAGTCGTGTAAATATGCTGCGTTCCTGAAAGAATTCTGTAAAGGGCAAGCCCTCCCGGCAATTCGATCGGCGAGACCCAACAGCAAATGCCCTCGAGCGTGTAATCCAGATAGTTAACCGCTAGCGCCCCTTCCGTGAAGTCTGTCGTAAAGAAATGATCATCTTTCGTGCGATTGTAGTATCGGTACAAGGCAACCAAGCCAGCGGCCGGCTGCGTAAATACCAATGCTCGCTGTGTGACAAACCACGATGATGAAGACGAATTCTGAATGTCGCTGACCTCGGTCGGATTGTCAGTCAGCATCCCGTGCAAATGAACTTCCGGATTATTATATGGCCCAAAATAATTGTGGCTCATTTCGAAGAGCTGTGTTGCCGTGACGCTTTGCGGATAGGCGGTATTTGCATGAATGGCCGTTAGACAGGCAAACACGATTGAAAAAACCGCCGAGCCCCTCTTACAATTAGGGCGGCGCATGACATCTTCCTGTTTTGAACACGATCCCGAAACGCTTCATGGCGTGTTGACCTTGTTGAAGACAATAACTGCCTACACGGAAGCATTGGTTGTTGTCTTACAGAAATGGAAATGAAGCTTTAGCCAGTATCTCTACCATATCACCGGGCGCTAGAAAATAAAAAGCGGCCATATGTAGCTGGATGACGCAACTTCCTGAATCGCTTCGATACCGTGGTTCTGAAGGTCGACATGCCGAGTCATGGGTTGAAGACCGGCGACGTCGGCGCCGTGGTGCAGGTGTACTCGGAATACGCGGTCGAGGTGAATTCGTTTGGCACCGTGGTTTTCTTCAGACACAAGAGGGATGCAGTGAATTCAATTCGTCTTTCAGCAGTAATTCTTTCGATGTTGCTATGCCTCTCGCCGGGGCTGAAGCTCGAGGCAAAACCCGTCACCGTGGATGACCTGCTGGCCGGCGCGCCGGCGGCCGATTGGCGCACGCCAAATGCCGAGGACACACTCTACCTCGAGCTGCCGCGTGGGCGCGTGGTCATCGAACTCGCGACGGCGGTGGTGCCTCAGCACGCCGCCAATATCAAGGCGCTGGCGCGTGCACATTACTTCGACGGCCTCGCCATCATCCGCGTGCAGGACAACTACGGTGTGCAGTGGGACGATGAGAGCCACCTACGCCCCCTGCCGCCCAGCGTGCAGCCGTCGGTGGAGTTCACCGTCGATGCGAAAGCGGCGCGGCGCTTCCAGCCTTTGCCCGACCGCGATCTGTATGCTCCCCAAGTCGGATTTCTGGACGGATTCCCGGCGGCCCGCGACCCGCGCACCCGATCCGTGTGGCTCGCGCATTGCTACGGCATGGTCGGCGCCGGTCGCGACGATCCGGCGCAGAGCACCGGTGCCGAAATGTACGCGATCATCGGCAACGCGCCCCGTCAGCTCGACCGCAACGTAGCCTTGGTCGGGCGGGTCCTGAAGGGAATGGAAATGCTGTCGTCACTGCCGCGCGGCAGCGGCGAGATGGGTTTCTATTCGGCCTCGGAAGCACCCACCCCGATTACCTCGATGCGGGTCGCCGCGGATCTGCCGGAGCGAGAGCGCACGCAGATCGAGGTCCTGCGCACCGACAGTGCCACGTTTCGGGCGGTGCTCGATCAGCGGCGCGACCGGCATGAGCCGTGGTTCAAGCACAATCCGGGGGTCATCGACCTGTGTAACGTGCCGCTGCCCGTGCGGACGCCGGGTGGGCACTAGCCCATCGCGGGATCGGTGGTGCTGGCCTTGCCCGTCTCGAGGTGACCGGCGAGTTCCTGCTTGAACGTGGGGTCAGCGTCCACCGTGATGATGAAGTCGTACCATCCCGCGTAGTGCGCGAGCGACACCGTCGTGCTGAAGGTCGCCCCAATGCCGATCACGCTGGTCGTCACGGCACCCGAATAAACATTGGCGATCTGGACCTCGACCTGCAACGCGCCCGCATTTGTGATCACCAGGGTCACGCTGTCCGCGGCAATGTTGTAGTTGACCGTGCTTTCGAGGTTGGTGGCGGTCAGACCCAGCGTTCCGCCCACATATTCACGGAAAAATCCGTTCGGTCCATACACAGACAGCGCATAGGCTGCGGCCCCCGCCGGGGCGAATTCCCACGTATCGGTAAGCGTGGCGTTGGGACTGACCGTGTAGCTGCGCGGTGCTTGCAGCACACCGGCGGATCGTACCTGGAACACCGCGGCCTTCGCGCCGGTATTGCCAAAGGTCAGCGCCACGATCTGGTTGGCGAGATTGGTGGCCGTCGTGACGGTGAGCGTGTAGGGAACGGGTCGCGCGGGGCGCGTGCCGCTCTCCTGCACCGGCATCGTCTGGATCGCCGGCGGCAGCGGGATGTAGGCGACCGTTGGCGACTCATCGTTCGGCGGAAAATAGGCAGCCGTGCTAGGCAGCGGCACCACGGCGGTATTGGGTGTGGCGAAGTTGAACGCGGATGTGAGGTCGCCGCACACTCCCTTACGCCACGGGGTGATGTTCGGGTTGGTCAGCGGCGCGGATTTCGTCCCGAAGCGCGCCTGTACGAATTGGATCAGCGAAGTGTGGTCGAACACTTCCGAGGCCACCCAGCCGCCCCTGCTCCAGGGGGAGACGACGAACATGGGAACGCGTGCGCCCAATCCGTACGGTCCGGCCGTCAATATGCCCGATGTCGAGTCGGTGCCTCCCGGAAAAATGTCGTTCGTGGTCGGGATGGTGGAGAGTCCCTGAGCGGCCGACTGCGGCGGCGTCGGCGGCACCATGTGATCGAAGAAACCGTCGTTCTCATCATAAAGCACGAACAGCACGGTCTTGCTCCACACCTCGGGATTCGCGGTGAGCGCATCGAGAATCTGGGACACGTAGTAGGCACCGTAGTTCGCCGGCCAGTTCGGATGCTCCGAGTAGGCCTCGGGTGCGCAAATCCAGGACACCTGCGGCAGCGTGTTCCCGGCGCAGTCCGCCCGGAACCGATCGAAAATGGTGCCGCTGACCGCGGCTTCGGTGCCGGTCACGGCGCGCTCATAGAGAGGGCTGGAGGTCGGGGCGTTGCGATACTGGTCGAAGTAGAGCAGTGAATTGTCGCCGTAGTTGCCGAGCAGGGGGTCGGCCGTGTCGTCGCCATACGACCCGGCCGCATTGAGGCCCGTGCCGACATCCTGGTACACCCGCCAGGTGATCCCGGCTTCCTGAAGAATTTCGGGAAAGGTAAGCCAGCTGTAGCCAGCTTCGGCATTGTCCACCACGGGGCCGCCGCCCTTGCCGTCGTTGCCCACCCACCCGGTGAACATGTGGTAGCGATTCGGATCGGTCGGGCCTAGCAATGAGGCGTGATAGGCATCGCAAACGGTGAATGCATCCGCCAGCGCGTAGTGATAGGGAATGTCTGAGCGATCGAGATACACCATGGTGAGGGGCGACTTGGCCGGCACCCATCGATCCCAGTTCCCCACGTTCCAGGCAACGTGCGTGGTCTCCCAATCATGTTCCAGGTCTTCGATGAACTGCAGCCCTAG
>Ga0116229_10015402_pt1 | contig 10429 bp, 5 predicted proteins | sample S1TSphgellanicum_3_FD_87313 | JGI IMG/M metagenome (GOLD analysis project Ga0116229, IMG submission 87313) | Host-associated microbial communities from peat moss isolated from Minnesota, USA - S1T2_Fc - Sphagnum magellanicum MG | ecosystem: Host-associated > Plants > Peat moss > Unclassified...
AAACCCTAAATACTGAACCCTAAAATGTGGTCCACATAATTTAATGCAAATCAAAACTTTGTTGTTGTCCTTGCTAAGGGGAACTAAGGCCCACTTTACACTAGGAGTCAGGGCCGAAAAAACTGGGGGCCAACTTTGAGCATTTTTGGCTTGCTGTTTGGCCCCAAGTTACTAATAAATTGCTGAAACATTGGCCCAAAGGGTTGCAAATTGGCCTCCCAAATTTGATGGTATCCTTTTTTCAGCATTGTGGCCAATACAAGGCCTAAATAGTCCAAGAGCACTGCATAATCTTGCAGTAAAATCACACCTGCCTTGCAACAAGATTCTTTCCATGACATGGAATTATTGGGGATTGAACTTTGAACTCACAGCTGAGCTCCAATCAGGCCTAAAGTTCAAACTGATATGCCAAAACTGGGTTGCATAAATCACAACTTAACATGGACTTATTTACCTTTCTTCCAACAATACCATGATGGAATTATGCACACATGAGCCGCATGTTTTTTTTCTACTTTCCTCAATCATGACCTGTAGCCAAATTCACTTGGCTAATTCCTTGTGTGGATGATTGCCAGTGTGGCTATGTCACAAAATTGAAAAAGAAATCTTGACATGAGTGTGGTGATCAATGAGTTTGTGACCATGAACTACTACACCACAAGGACTATCGACAATTCACAAGAGGGAAGCCAGAAACAGACCCATATGAGCTCATCAGGCAATCTGATCAATGAATGAAGGAAAAGACTAATTTGCAATAATATGTAGTGTGCAAGAAGTCCCTCCCATTACAAAACATTGAAATCAAGGGTATCATCAGAGGACATGAATTGCATATTGACATCAGTGTGAGCTTTTGAAATGTCCAAACCATTATGCAGATGCAGTTTCCGTAACATCCCAAATAAATAAATGAAATCTCTTTGTCTCTCTCTCCAACTGTTGCAACTTGCATCTGCAAGCTTTTCAATTCTCCAAGCTTACAATGTCACATTGTTGTTCCTCCAACATTTGCTAGTGTTTTTGAGGCCTGAAAACACCTAGGTACACATAAAAGTTTTTTCACCTCACAAAAGCCCTGGTTTCAGTAATACCTACAGCTGAAGGTTTCACTATACAGAATGCCCATTGGAGGGGGCATTTCATTTTTCTAAACGCCCTCCAAAAGCAAGTGGACAAATACATAATACATTGGGTAATGTGCCCTCCAAATACACTACAAAATTCTCAATAAGGTTTTACGAAAACAAAACCCATCTCAAGATTCTTGAGGTTGCTGAAATGTGTCTTCATGAGGAGCTGAAAAGCCTTTGTCACTGCCTTCTTCTGTACAAAGTTGTGCAATTGATGTGGATTTCTTGCTGAAACCACACACCTGCTCTGTTGCCAAGCAGCAAATACATAGAAGATTGACTTTCTCACATCAGTATTTGAGGAGGTCCTTGTGACTAATATAAATGCTATGATTTCCACGTTTTTCATTACATAGAAACAATGCTTAGATGAGGCTGTTATGGAAGCAGTGAGCTTAAGGAGGCAATGGCACAAGGAGATGTGTTTACATTCACTGATAAAAAAAAGCATAGCCAGAGTAATGCAACACTGTTGTTGGAATTTTTGTAAGAAGCTCACAAGATCAATGAGGTGCCTGAAAAGGTGCCAAGTAGGTAAACCTTAGGTTTGCAACCCTCTTCTTGTAGAATTTCCTCAGCATCTTAGAACTTGGTATGTTCTTTGATTGTTCTCGCACTAGACATCGATTTTGTTTTGTGTTCAAGATAAACATCATCATCCCTTGCAATCTTGCTTGAAAAAAGCTTGCAATTTCTGCAACTTTGTTCAGTTTTGTCTCTTAAATTTTTGTTGTGTTTGCTTAACTACTGTAGAAACTGGCAGTGGATTACCCACTGAGAAAAATTCCAGTAGCTTTGTGGGAAACAATGTCAAGGTGGAAAAAGAGGATGAGCAAGGACTATCAGATGAGGCTTTAGAGACTTGGGGAGTGTACCAAATGAGCAGCACCTACAATCAAAATGAAATTCAAACATCTGATTGGAAAATTTGAACATCTCCCAAATGAGTAGAATGGATCTAGAGGAAACCTGTTATGACGAGCTGGGATACTCTCCCTGAGTTTTGTAGTTCAACAATCTTAAAAAACACCCATACTTACTGAAACCAAAACTCTTTTTATGTAGTTGTGTATCTGGTGTTTCTGCTGAAAGTCATGTGCACTGTTGCAACTCGTTTATATGAATCATAGGCTCCAACTGCTTAAGCTATGTCTCCTCAAGATTCAAGTGTTGATGATATTTGAATCTTGATTCTTGACATTTTTATCTCCTCATATCGAAAGGTAGGTTTTTTTCTTTTGCTTCAAATTTGCGGGTGCAAGTCAATGGCCACAAGATGTGCACTAGGTCTTTACACCCAGTGCCTATTAGTCCCTTGGCTTTAGGGTTTTAGGGTCAATGGGGAGGTTCCCTTATTAAAAGGTGAAATACAAGTGAACCTCCTATGATTATTCTAGTGTGCAATGGTGCTTTTATTCAGACTACAATGTTTGGTGCATTGCCATGGCTTGATCTTATGGCCTTGTAGGAGGTGTATAGGCCATGTATCTATCATTGTGAGCCTACTACAATCGTGCATCCCACACCATGTGTGTATATGCATATTATGTAGGCCTCAATGAGTTAATAGATTGTTGTCAAGCCTTGGGTGGAACCCTCACCCACACCCGTACCATGGTATACCATGGTATAAATTAAGATCAATTCCAATATCTATCATGTTGACATCTTTATGTGAGAATCAACATTAAGCAACTTTTGGTGTACCTAAATTTGTAAAGAAAACTTGAAGTTTATTGTCATGTTTGAATGATTATTGGATGCACGATCAGTATGGCAAAACTCAACATCCATGGTTAGGACATATTGTGACTATTGTAGCCTAGGGTCAATTTCCATATGGACAAAATGAATAAATTTTTTTTTTCAAAAATTAATTACTTTTCATAAATTTGATTTGCTTTTCATGATGTTCTATGATATCCTCATGCAAGGAGTGATATTATTTAGTTTGTGGCTTGTGATAATTATGATGGTTTTCAACAACCCAACTTCAAATTTCACAAAAAAATGTTTCACAATTTTAAGGTTAGTGATAACATTTTGAAATAAATGTTATAAATTAATGCTGTGTTTTTACATTTTTGATTTAAAATAATAATAATGTGTAGTTATTGATTTTGAAATTTGAGACATGTGATATTTTTATTATTATAAACTATACACTTAAATTATTTTATGGTCGGAATTTGTAAAATAAATATTATGTCATAATTTGATATTGACATGTTATGACATAAATGCAATACATTAATTGCAAAAAAATGAATTTACATAATCACATAATTTTATAATAGTTTGTGAAATTGAAATAAATATGTTTATGTGAGATGACATTATTTGTCACAAGGGGAAGGGGGTGGACGAATCATCAAGGAGTTGGTGTGTGGTTGACGAAGTCAAGGGCTCACCTCCTTCCAATAACATTGAATTCCATGACTACATAGTCAAAATGAACACTCGTGACCTACACAACTACAATCAATCAAATTAATCATTTTGACAATGGTTTAATATGACTGTATTCATATTGCAATATTGTCAAAAATAATAATAATAATAATAATATAAAGGTTTGGCAATGGATATGCCCACAAATTGGGATAAATTGATCTAGCTAAACCAATTGCCAAACCTTTTTAACTTTAAAAATGTGTGTGCACATGTGTTTTGTTTGTTTGTTTGTTTGTATTTCTTTTCCTAAAGATAATTAACCATGTTCTTGTATTATGAATTTATGATAAAAACAATGGGTCTTGATCAATCATAAAATCATGCAATCATGTGTGTCACAAAAAACCATAAACATAATCACAAATGTATAATACATCTATTTCATTGTTTGATTAATAACAAGTTGTTACACTGCAATACATGATGGAACAAGTTGTGACTAAAAGTTTCATTCTATAACAACTACAAATATTATATCAAGTTTTTAAAGAAAAAAAGTACATGCTACTATTATCATAATGTTAATATGTTCCTCAAAGTTATTCAAGAGGGGTTAATCCATTTACCTATTAAAAAAAATAATCCTAGTGATACAAAAATTAATAATGCCCACACCCAATAGTGATGATATTGGAAATATTCGCCCAAATTCAAGAAATGCCAATCTTTGAAAGTCTTAGGATTTTTAATTGTTATGTTTTGACATTTTTTTAATCACCAAATCATTGGTGATAACTTTCATCCTTCAGCACAAAGAAAGGTGTTGAGTTCATACTTTGGAAATCCTCACTTTCTGAAACTATACATTGAGGTAGTCATTACTTCAAGATGATATGCACGTATAGTTTAATTGTCCTAGGGACGTTTGATCTCTTCAAAAAATGATATGTTATTCTTTTTTTTTGGGTTAAGATTAATTTTTTGGGTGATATTAATCAAGCCTAGAATTCATAATAATATTTATAATTGTTAGTTTAAGTTTAGAAAACTTTGAAAATTTAACATTTTAGAGTTTCAAAGTTTCAATGTGAACAAGGTATTTTTGGTGTTTATCTAACATAGGAAGAGGGTGAATGGAAGATTCCTTCTCATCATTGATTTTCTATTATTAGTAGACATTATAAGTATTAATCAATGTTAGTAGGCATAGTCCTTGCATTATCCTAATGAATATTCATATTTGTTAATGAAGAAAATAAATTTACCACCATTGCATTGATATTACTAACATTATTTAAATATAATCAATTGTGTTGCCATTCCAATTTAACTCATATATGCTAAATTTTTTCAATAAGTTTGATGATTTTGGGTAAAAGCACATTAAGGTTGCCCCATTTTAGGAAAATATCATGAAATGTTAAGTTTTTTAATAGTATTTATAAATTCATTATTACAATTCATGGTTTTTCAATTGGGTTTTTTAATAAAAAAATATTCACAAATGATAGGCATAAAAAAACCACCTTGCCTACTTACCTACTTAACTTGGTGAAGTTAAGTTGGTTAGCTAGGTAGGTGTTAGTTTAACCTACTTAACTTCACCAAATTACCTTAGTCTAACCTACCTACCCTAACTTTTTAAACATGTGCATAAATTGTAAGTATAAAAAATTGAACCCCAAACCTTCACAATTATAAATTAAGTCCTTACCAGTGGATTGCACCATTAAAAATGTTTAACTTTTATGCTTTTTATTTCACATGTTTATTTCACATCATTCAACATAATGAATAAACCTAGGTGATAACTAATGGCTAAAATTAAGCTAAACATAATGGTTAAATTAAGTGGTTAAACTTAGTGATTTAAAATAATGACTACTTGATGGCTAAACTCAATGACTTAAAGTAATGGCTAAACTTAATGGTTAAATTCAATGATTTAAAATAATGACTAAATTTAATAGTTAAATTCAATGACTTAAAGTAATGGCCAAACTTAATGGTTAATCTTAATGATTCAAAGTTATGACTAAACATAATGGCTAAATTTAGTGGCTAAAATTAATGATTTAAAATAATAGCTAAACCTAATGATTAAATTTAATGACTTAAAATAATGGTTAAACCTAGTGGCTAATCTTAGTGATTTAAAATAATGGTTAAACATAATGGTTAAACCTAGTGGTTAGAATTAAATAAATAAATGGGTGGATAAGTAAATAGATAATATGTATGTAAATGGGTAGGTATGTAGGTAGGTAGGTGAAAAGGTGTAGGTAAATAGGTAGGTAGGTAAGTGGGTGCGTGGGTAATAGGTAAGTAAGTAATTAATCATGTAAATAGGTGGATGAATAGGTAGGAGGTAAATACATAGGGTAGTAGACCATGTTGTATTTGAATAAAGATCATTAGATTAAATGTTCAACTTGATTAAATATCAAATTTGATCATTTTTACTAAAGATCATTAACCATTTTGACTAAATGTTCAACTTCACTAAAGACCATTGATTATTTTGACTAAAGATCATTGGCCATTTTGACTAAGGTTGTACAACTTGACTATTGTATCTAATCAAATAAATCATTATAATCAAGTTGATTAATCAACAAATATATATATGTCACTCAAGCCTTTGGCCTTTAGTCAAAATGTACATGTCCATTAGCCAAAATGACAAGTTAATTAGTTTGAACCTTTTAAAAAACCATAATTTGTAATAGTGGTATTTTTTGTGACATAAAATTTATGCAAACATTTAAAATTGTTCCATCCCAATCAATGGTCAAGATGTAAAATGATTTACAACTAGTTCAATTTGCAACCATTTTAATTTTCATTAATATCATTCACCACCCAAAGTTTCATGCAAAAATACTTTCTACAACCCAAGTTTTGAATTATATTTTAAAATTTTCATACTTTTTGACATATAATTTTGTGATAAATTTAATATATTTGAAATTTTCTATCATTTAATAATTTTCTTTTTAGAAATGGTTAGCCAAGTTTGAAGTTAATCAAATCTCTTCAAAATTCGCAAAAACAATTCCATTTATAAAAATGCATTTCAAAAGAAAATTCAAATGTTACAAAATAGTGTTTGTGATTACAATATTTGTGGGACTTTTGTGTGTTTTTACTAGTGTTAGGTAGGTATCAAAAATGCCTATGGGTATCACCAATTCATCACTCACTTATCCCTATTTGAAACGTTGATTGAAACGTTAATCATCAATTTTCACTTGTATGAAAATTGGATGAATGAGATTGTCATGTGTCATTGGGATGCCATTAATGAGGCCCAATTCCACCATATATTATAGTTTCTTTTTGTTTATTGGTGTTACAATGAAGGTTCCCAACATTAGTGCCTTAAGAAATATCCTTGGGTGTCTACAATAAAAAAATAATGTAAAGAGTGGGTTGAAAGGATTGGGGAAAAAATTGGGCAATAGACTAGCTATTGGGACCATGAAGGGTAACCAATTTAACTTTTTCTTTTTGGGTGATAAATAGTCAACATGGGATGAATTGGCGGGTTGTGGGGGGGGGGGGGGTTTGGGGTTGGGGTGGAACAAGAATGATGGGAACATTGATGTGTAATTGAAGCAATGGCAAGGGTGTCAAGGTGAAACATAATTTTCTTTTCAACAATGGGCAAGTGATGAGTACCAACATTATGAGAACATGGGGTGATTTGCAACTAGCCTTGCAACTAGGGTTTTTGAGTTGCAATGATCATGTACAAATCATTGCAATTCATCATATGTGAAAATATATACATATGCAATTCATGTAATTCAATTACAACTATGTAAGAACAACTATTGTGTAATTTTAAATGCAACTAGTTTACAACTATCATGATAACGTCATGTTGATGCCATTTTTCATTGATATATCAAAATCTAACACATGGCATTATGGGGATTTTTGGGTGATTTAAATAAGTAGATAAATATATCAATCTTCATCATGCATTATGATTATTTTGTTTATATTGGTCTTAGATTATGACATGTGGCATAATAAAAAAATCTCAAGTGACATATTAATAAATAATATAATAATATAATAAAAAAAAATATTATTTAAGTAACTATGTAGGTCAATACATAAGCATAGGTATGTAGGTATGACATACTTACATACCTAGGTTACATACTTAACTATTACACTACATATTTACTTACCTACCTAGGTATGTAGGTTAAAAAATAAGACTAATTGCTTTCTTACCTAGGTAGAAAGGTAGGTAGGAAGGTAAAAGTATAGGTGATTTAAAGAGTATGTATGTAAATACTATTTTATTTTATTTTATGTTTTTTTTTTAGAGTTAAACTTTTTTGAGTTCATCCCAAATTGACACATGGTATTTTAATGTGAACACACAAGAAAATACACCTTTGTTATATAATTTGTGAAATGATATTCAAGGAAAAAACTTATGGGTTAAATCTTTTAGTTGCACATTAATTACAAATTGGGTTGTAATTAAAAAAAGATTTTGCCACATTCCTTCTATTCATTTTTAATTTTTTAAATTCGAAAATTAAATAAGTAATTATTTTATAATTATATATCTGAATTCATTATTTGAAATAGTCATTTGAATTAGTTTTTTGAATTAATCAATCTAATTTAAATAATTATTTAATCAGTTATAAGATAATTAATCATATGGATTCCCAAAATTAATTATTTGGATTATCTAATAATTAAGTAAATTATGTGTTACTGAATATAGTCAATAATTAATAAATTATTGAAAAAAAATATTAAATATTAAATATGAATTAGGGTAGAATACATAGTTATCAAAAACTAATTATCTGAATTTTTGAATTGATGATTAATTTTTTTAACTTAATATCTTTATGAATAAGTTTAATTTTAAATTTTAATTAATTAATTAATTATAAGTAAATTATTTGAATCAATTAAAAAATAATTTTCTGAATTAAAATGATTAATTAAGATTAAATATTAAATAATTTTTAATTCTTAATAATTCATTAATAAAAATTAAAAATTAAATATAATTTTTTGGTTATTAATTTATTAATAATTGAATATTAGTCACAAAATAGTGGAAAAGTAGTATTTATGTAGTGGGAACATAATGAAAACATAATAGCATAGCTAGTTATATCAATGGGATTGATAGTCGACAATTAGTTGCAAGTGTCATATTTACTGGGCGGTGGAAGTGTGTACACTTGACATGATCGTTTGTGTCAACTGCATACGTTAGTTGTAACGTAGTTACTAATTGGATGCTACATTTACACCAGTTATAAAGTAGTTGCCACATGCAATTAAAGTGCAACTTTGTTAAAAAGTCGAACATGATTACATTTATATGTATGATGAGTACATTACATTGTATAAGTGTCCCATTTGCAATTAAGTTGAAACTATAGTACAATTTTTTGATTTTTTGATGTGACATTTTATTTATTAATTGTTCATATTTCCATGCTCTAGTTGTATTGTAATTGTACATTAGTTGTTTTGGAACTTTAGTCACAATGCAATGTGGTTCTAACGAACATGATTTCTTATAGTGTAATGAAGGCACTAAGGGATGATGGGGTGGAATGGTGGGGGAATATAAAAATATTTCAGGAAATGGATGACCAACGATGGATGAAAAGAGGCAATGAAGGGGCACAAGGGGATGAAAGGGGCAATGGGATGTTGAAGGGCATGGGGTGAAAAGGATCCCCCCCGCCCCAACTATTTTTAGTGTTTCAATAGTGAACAATGTGGGTAATTGGTGGGAGTGCAACAATCATAGATTATTGTGGAATAAAGTGTGACCATTTTGCTTATCAAATATGTGAATTTATGTATGGTGTAGGTATGTTTGGTTTTGTAAATTATCATCATTCATAGTTTTCTTTTTATTACTTTTGTTTTGCATTTCATTTTGATATACTTCATTAGTTTTTATTAGATATGTCCCAATTTTATTTTGCATCGAGGTGATTTGTGCCATATTGCCTATTGATCATGTGATTCACAAAACCTACATGTGTATTATCCTATGTTTGTTTGTTATCTTTTTATTTCTGTCCTAAAAAAGTCATTGATTGTGTATGAACTAAATAGGAAATAGAGGAGGTAGGTGCAATAAAATCTTCAAATTCGCAAAAGGATGATTACAAATGGGCATATCTTTCTGTGTTTGGAACCACTAGGATTATGAAGGTATGAGATAAATAACAAAAACCACTCTGGAAATTTCACTAGTGTAAGTGGAGGCAAATTTATGTTTTTGGAGCGAATTTTTGTTCTTTTAGACAAAAAAAAAATCTGGGAAATTTTGGGAAAATGTGCTTTTGTATTGTTATTTTGACCAATTTTGCTATTTTTGGGGTAAAATTCACCAAATTTTTGACATCACAATTATGGCAAAAAAACATTAATTGGAGGGCACCTCCTAGAGTGGGATCTGACATCGACACAAAAATCCAACAAAAGATTGATGGCCAGAACCATCAAAGGGGAGACAAAAAGGGAAGGCCACAGAGAAAGGCCAAAAGATGCACAACCCACAGGAACCAAAAAAAAGGGAGAGAGCTAATCCCTCTCATGGTAGGGACATCTAGTCAATGTCTGTGCCTTGTGTTTTGTAGTAAGGTGTTTTGATTTTTGGGTGGTATCTCCTGTTTTTTTAGAGCCTTTTGGCCTTGCCTATCAAGGCAAGGAGGATATTGTGTTTAGATTCACTATAGAGTATAGTAGCTTAAGGGATTTTGGCCCCTAGGTAATAGATCTATTTTTTATTTGAGGATTTTTAAAAAAGATGATATTTCAGCTTGTGTTGAAACTTGAGATTAGTTATACTAGAGTTATAATTTTTTTATTTCTGGATTTTGGTT
>Ga0116229_10015403_pt1 | contig 10428 bp, 8 predicted proteins | sample S1TSphgellanicum_3_FD_87313 | JGI IMG/M metagenome (GOLD analysis project Ga0116229, IMG submission 87313) | Host-associated microbial communities from peat moss isolated from Minnesota, USA - S1T2_Fc - Sphagnum magellanicum MG | ecosystem: Host-associated > Plants > Peat moss > Unclassified...
CCACTAAAGGAAGAAACCGCCCTCAAATCACTGGAAATTCTCTTCTCTCTCTTCCAAATGCCTTCCAGAAATCAAATCAGAAGACAGGAGCAAAGATCGAATTAGTGAACAATCAGACGAGAAAAGAAGTTGTTTGATCTCATCGTGACGCGAAAACAATACTCGTCATAATATGATAAAGCATTGCATTTACCGACCGCAGAGAAGAATGTGAGCTCACAACGTCTTCAGGCTGTCTGAACATACTGTTTCCGTATCGCTCCTTTTGACAGGCAACTAAAATATGTAGCAACCTCGCTTCTTTGGCCTCTCTCTGGTGATCAAGGTTTGCAACCTTTCATGGGCAGGGTGTGTTTTGAAATACATGCGGAAGCTATTCTTTTGGCAAGCTCCCATGACCACTACACAGCTGTCATCAACAATGCACTTTAGCTCCTTGCTTGTCCTCTCTCTCTAAATCTCTCTCTAGCCATTTCTTATGTCGATCGGCGTCGTTTCCCCGTTTTCTCCTCTCTGTCAGTTTACGTACTTACAACCAAGTCTCGTCACTGCAGCGAGGTCTGAAATTTTGGTGAGTAAGAATCCGATGAGAACAGAGGAGAAACCTGATCAAACCACGGAGGAACAGATAACATCGAACTTTTTTATCTCAATAGAATCGGTGATGAATGAGTTAATGGAAGAACAATACCCAGTACAGCAATCACTGATGTACTTATGACGAGTGTGGCAGCAAGTCAACACTTGTATTCGCAAAGTCAGGTATGACACTATGACACTAGTGGTATGCAGGTAGTGGAAGAAACCTCAATGAGGATGAACGAAGATTATATTCCAGCATTCAGAAACAATCTTCGTTACAACCCGACAAAGCAAGTTGATGATTATTGATGATTAGTCGAGTTGCTGGAATTTGTGTGAATAATGCAGTACACACAGCATGTCATGGGCATTTGCGTTGCCAAAACGTAACCATGATGATACAAGCATAGACTCAAGCGCCTAGAAAACAAAAGAATATATGATTTATATGCAATGAATGGTCCAGGGCAGGGTGTTTTTTTTCTAAATTCTGTGATATCAAGAATATGGCAACATTTTCTGAAAAGAAAAATAGTTGAATTTACACTAGGAAAACAAAATTTTCAAGTGACAATAATTATTGAAAAACAAGACTTGGTCCAGGGGGAATAAAAAACATGAATCACATGGTTTCACATTCAGTCAAGTGTTGCACATAAAATGCTTTCTCTAACAACAAACAAGGCGTCACAAACACGCTGGCCCTGCCAATAGATAAGATGTTGTACATGTGCATTTATGTATGTATGCAAATACAGTGTGAGAAAATTACAATTAGCTAAAAAATGGTTGCACACATTTTGTTATCAATGTTGTGTGCAACAATATGCATTTGCAATCATGAAAAAAAAGTTTCAAATTAATGGACTGAAATATTTGAGATTTAAATAAGATAATTCAATTTTTGTTATGACAATTTTACAAAAGCCTCAAGCTTTTATTGTGTGGTAATACAAATTGGGGAACATGATCGGGTAATTTGAAAGCAAAATAAATGAGTTTATGATTTGTTCAATATGTTTGTGTTGTTCTGGAATGACATTGTTGTATTGGTGTATTTGTCCATATGTGATCTATTTGTGTATAATTAATAGTGGTGCTTTTTATAAAAATGAGTTTAAAATTATATTTATTCATAAATGTTTGTAATATTGATGATTGATTTGTTTTTGTTAAAGAATCTATATTGAAATCTCCAATTGTTGAAATCAGACAATGTGAAGGCATTTTTTGTATAATGTTTTTTAAGATAGAATTCAAATGTGACAGTTGCATTTTCGGTGGTTTATATATTGCAATTATGTGTAATGTTTCTCTTGTGTTGTCATTAAAAAGTGTGATGATAAATTTAGTACTAGAATTTGTGATTGTTGTGTTTTTTTGTCAATGACACATTGTCATCATAAAGTACCATAATGCCATATTCATCATAACATGATAATATGTGGAACTTTCGTGATAAAGAATTATAAATTTCTGAGTTTAAATGAACATTTTTTATTTTTGTTTCATTTAAACAAAGAATATGTGATGTTAATAGATTTGGATCCACAAGAATATTTTCAAAATTTAATGTTAAAAAATGAGTATTAAGAAATTTTACACTTAAAAATTATGAATGGTAGGACTTTAAAGAAGCAATAACAAGTTTGTATTGTGCATTTGTTTTTAATTGAAACATTTCTTTTTGAACAAGATGATTCACTTGAAAAAAATTATTCAATAATGGTTAAAGTAAATACAAAATTTCTTTTCAACAAACCTTTGATAAATATATATGTTAAACCATGTTTTGTCACACTGGTCAAATCAAATGTTAAATAATCAAAAGTCAACCCTTGTGAATGATGTATAGTGCATGTTGCATCTAATTAAATTGGGAAATTGGATTCTCATGATAGTGTGAGAAGGATTTCTCCCTATTTGTATTTTGACAATTTTATATTCAATCGGTGTCCATTGTTTGTCAAGCCTTGGGAATTTGTCATAGATTTGTAAATTTTTAATTTGTGTATTATGTCCAATTTGAGGATTATGAAAATGTATCCATACTAAAGATTTTGAAATAGTTTTTGTAAAATCTTCAAGAATTCCATCAATGCCATTCACAAGACCATCTAATGTTTCATAATTCCTTGCACATAATTCCACCAACATTTTTCTTAACTAGAATTTTGTAATGTAAACTAGTAGTTTGAGATGATAAATTTGATCATTTAAAATGAGAAAGGCATGTTTCAACATGAACATCACATGTTAAGAATGTGAATGTTTGACCTAATGTGTTTCAAAATACATTTTTGTTATGCATAGTTATTTTAACATTAGTGTAAAATAATATGGTGAAGTGTTTTCCATCAGTGGGGTTCTCAAACAATTATTGTTATACATTTTATGTCTTCACTTGTTTGTGATGCAGTTCGAAACCTATTTAATATGTTTATAAAATTTATATCATCTTGTCGCATCACTTCTTGTAATTCATAACATTGTACAAATTCTAACCAATAATAATTTAATGCAATAATATTAAAATTGTTGGTTACTGGTTTTAAAATCCATGAATTTTGAACAGGGGATGCTTAATAGAAGTCACTAGTCATTATTACATCTCAGCCATCCATAAATTCATTATGGACTTGTTTTATAATACTTAGTCTACAATCACATTCTATTGCTAATTAAAAATATTTCATTTATAACTAACAAATAAAGTTGATCATATGTAATTATAAAAGTGTCATGTCTTTCATCACTTAATGCATTAAGTTCTGTTAGATTTTTATTTAATGGAATTGCAACTGCAGAATGTTTTGTTGTGCTATTAATGTTAAATGTTATTTTTCTTATATATGTTAATTTCATGATTTTTGGTTTTAAAGGATCATCATTTATAATTTTTTTAGTACAATATTGTAACATATTTTGTATAATACACATGAAAGTGAAATCTTTTCCTATCCCTACACCACTTGTTAAAAAAATACGAAATGGATTTGTAAGGTTTTTTTTTTTTTTTTGGTAGAAGAAATCATCAACAATAGTTTTTGTTCATCATTCAATTATCTCATATGTGACGAAAACTCTTTGTATGTCATTTATTCATCTATTCATTGAAAAACATTATGTGTCAACAATTTATTTTAACATTTTTATTTTTTAATTGTGTAAAATTTTCATATGATACATCTTTTGGTTCAATTTATTTGGTATTAATGAATAATATATTTTTATGTGGATTACTTGCATTATTAATTATTTCATTCAAAAATAAAAAATTTCCTTCCATTTGTTTGATGAATTTTTGTGTATTATTTGACTTGTGATTTTAAATTGTCCCATTCAATATCAAAATTGTTGGATGGGTTTAAATTATTTACAAATTCTTTTCACACTTTTTCTATATCATTTTTTCCCCCATACAAGCATATTTCCATGAATCACAATTATTTTTCAAATTGAATTTTGAATTTGAAAAGGTTTTAAATAAAAATAATAATTTTCAATAATGATTTTCTGGATCTTTATGTCGATTGAATGAAACCTAACAAATTATTTTAGATTTACTGTGTTTTTTTATTTACTTTTGTACCATAATTAGCCACAAATTTTGCTAAACACAAATGATTTAATCCTTCATCTCAATTAATATACTTATCAACTAATGATTTACAATTCATATGAGTTCGCTAATATAATTCAATCATACCTTAATAAAGATGGTATATTTTTAAATGAACTATACAAAATCAAAATGTTTTTTTTCAATCCAATATGCCCACAATATGGTCAAATATATGTTTAATATACTTTAAATACAAATTATTTAGTCTTAACATAACATGAATACAAGTCAAATATGCTTAATATATTTTGAATATAATTTAACTACACTTTAAAATGTTAAATAAGCTTAATAGATGTTTAATATACCTTGAATAAAATCTATATAATATACTTTTAATGTAGTCCACCTTACTAGGAAATGCGTCCTAGTTCATTCTAGGTTTCAGTAGATTTTTTAGTGAATTTGGACATTTTCACCTAGTGAAATTGTTTAACCCCCTAGTGACCGGGGACTAGTTGTTACGGACAATGACTTATTTCATTAGTACCTAGTGAAACAAGGTTATTTTCAAATGAAATACAAATTTACCAAACTATTCACTTGCTAATTAATTAACTAACCAGTATGGAAATTAATTAAATTTTAATTATTTTAATCAACGTTGGTACGAATTTGAAAAGAGAATATTCAGTCAACATACCATTGTTGACCACACACAACACCACCCATGAGATTTGATCCCCTGACCTTAGGAAAGGGGCAAACACCTTTACCATCAAGCCACCATACTTGTTGTGATAATATGTTACATTACATTTTATTTATCAAGTACTTCATTTTAAACATTACAAAAACATAAACTTTGAAAATTCATATCTTATTGACATTTTGTTCAAATGAAATGATTCGAGTTTACTTCTTTTTTTAATTTAATAATGTACATAATTACATTTATTTCCTTTTGAAAGTTTAAAATCATCTGAACAAAAAAACAGTTGAATATCATTATTCAATAACATTTTAATGACCATTCTTTTGAAAAAAAAAATTTAATAAATGGGATTTTTTTGTTAATATAATAATACTACCTATGTTAAACTACTTTCAATTATTATATGACTATTTTTCATTAATTTAAATTATTTCACCCTACATTATTTATGGTTATTTATGGCTATTCTCAATTACTTTTGGTTATTTTTGGCTATTTCACCCTAAGCTACTTTTGGTTATTATAAGTTATTTTTTATTATTTTAACTTATTTCAACGAAAGTTATTTTCAGCTATTATAAGTTTTTTTGGTTATTCTATGTTATTTTTGGCAATCCTAAACAATTATAATATATGGCTATTGGTTGTTCTTTTATTAGTGTTATTAGTGGTTATTAATGGTTATTGGTACCTATTCTATTTGGGGCTATCAATGTTTTTTAGTGGTAATTTTATTAATAGTTATTGGTGGTTATTCTATTAATGGCCATTAGTAGTTATTCTATTGGTGGCTATTCTATTAATTGTTATTGATGGCTATTATATTAATGGCTACTGGTGGCTATTATATTATTGGTTATTAATGGTTATTTTATTAATGGCTACTAGTGGCTATTTTATTAATGGTTATTCGTGATTAATCTATTAATGGCTATTGGTGGTTATTATATTAATGGTTATTCGTGATTAATCTATTAATGGCTATTGGTGGTTATTATATTAATGGTTATTTGTGATTAATCTATTAATGGTTATTGGTGGTTATTTTATTAATGACTTATTGGTGGTTATTCTATTAATGGCTATTGGTGGCTATTCTATTAATGGCTTATTGGTGGCTATTTTATTAATGGCTTATTGGTGGCTATTCTATTAATGGCTTATTGGTGGTTATTCTATTAATGGCTATTGGTGGCTATTTTATAAATGGTTATTAATGGTTATTGTATTATAAGTTATTGTTGGTTATTATATGTTATATTATAACTATTGGTGATTATTGTATTATAAATTATTATTTGATATTCTATGTTATAATATCATAGGCTATTGGTAGTTATTATATTATAGGGTATTTATAATTATTTTTCATAGGTTATTATGCTTAGGATAAAATAATTTATTATAACATAAAGTAGAATGACCTTGAATAATTTAAAGTATAACTTGAAATAAGATATATTAATTTTAAATAAAATAACCTAAAGTATACCCTAAAGTTAGTTGAATAATTCAATTTAAAATAATTTAAAATCTTATAATAAAATAGTTAAGATATTTTAAGGTAAAATAACATATAATAATTTAGGGCACAATAATTTATAATAGCATATAATAACATAAAATATATGTTAGAATTACTAAAGTAACTTAAAATAATATAGAGTATATCATAAACTAAAATAGATAGAATATTTTTAAAAACATATAAATAAACCTATTTGCTATAGTAAACTATAATTGTGAATTATGTTAACTAGCAATGAAACATCATGTCTACATAATGATATTATAATGAAATAACTTTCACTATATGAAATCAGTAAAATGCAATGAAGTTATTTCACTTTTAAGGTCCCATAGTGATTTAAGCTAGTAAATTACACCCCACTTTGGTAGTAGTGCCATAAAACCCTAGTGTACATTAATAAATGTATAAACACACCATAATAATTAACCAAATTGCGATTAATTTTGCAACCAAATGAACATAGGAACTTATTCTTAGATGAAAAATCCAAAAAGCTAATGAATATGGAAGGATGTATAACTTAATAATCACACCATAGTCACAAAAATAGTTGTAAAGTTTAAAAGACAGTGACTAGTTGTAAAAATGATAAAAAAGAGTTGCAAATGATAAGTAGTTGCATGGAATTGCATATAGTTGCAAATTGAATAGTTACATATTACAAGATTTCTTCTAATGTGGTCATTGATAACATTCTGCCAAAAACTACATGTTTTGTTCACTACAAGTTCTATAGACTATTGGTTACTTGTCAACATGTTTATCAAATTATTATAAAACTATTTGTTAGGTTTTGTAACCGATTAGGTTTTAGTACAAATTAGGTTACAGGTTAGGTTCTATTACATGTTAAGTCACAAATAACTTATTATTTTTATCAACCTGTTACATCAACCTCTTAAACCACCTGTTACAAATTCCTAGGTAACATTATCCCCCCTTAAAATCATATTTCATCCTCAAAATGCTAGCTCCAAGTCTAAACAAATCTTCAACATGTTGATGTAAAATTCTTCAATAGGTACAGTTCATCATCTTCACAGGTTTAGCCTAACTCAATCCTTAGTACCTATTTTTTTCTATAAATTTGTGTTGGTCAAATGTTTCATAAAAAATTACAAGACTTCTGATGCATGAATTGTCCTAGAAATCAAGGTGATTTTTAGTCCCCCACCTATTTATGGTGGTGTCAAAGATAAACTAGTAAATAAGAACTCAAATGGTTCTATTCTATTGCTAGTGGTTAGAGTATTAACAAGTTCAATATCCTTTCCTACAAGTTCAATGTTATCCTCAACAAGTACAATAGAGATCCTAATAAGTAGAGGTTCAATTTCTAAACTTGTTCCATTTCTAAGTGGGTTAATTGGTTTTGTAATAACAACATGTTGTTGTTTCTATTTAGAAACAAAAATGTGAGAAGTAACACATGTGGTCCTAATACTAATTTCAATTTCAATATTAAAAAAATTGGGTGGTACATACTTGAATTTTGGGAAAGCAGTGTGATAACCGTGCAACTCCAATTGGTAAACCTATTCATCAGATCAAGCTAGTTTTAAACTTTCTTGAATTTAATCCTCCATGAACTCTTGAATTGTCTCCCACCACTCCTTCCACTTTGGATTCTTATCTCTAAGAACTTGGTTTTGTACTTTGAGCAAGGTGTTATCCAACAATAGCTCCTCAAACTCCTTCAACTTGTTCTACATTCTAAAAGGTAACTAAGTTGTTTTGTTCATTTGTATCGAGCCCTTTTCGAAAAGCTTTTTGGTTAACACGTCCATGATAATAAACAAAGTCATGCCATTATGGGCCAATTATAAAACACCTTTTTTTTCTCATAGTGATTATATCCCATGACAAAATATTTTGAACCTTATTCACATCTAAACTAATTCAAGATAAAACTACTCAACTTTGGTAACACAAATTATCCTTAATTAAGTGAGTAACTAAACTAACACACCTGACAACTATGGTGCGCTCCTATGTTAGCACCTACAACTATCCTTTATTTTATAATGGGGTAGTTGCATTATGCCCATTCATTATATGGAACAACTATTGTCCATACTTGTGGATAGTTGTTTACTGACACCACAAGTGCACAATCTTGTCCATATGGATATAAGGAAACATTTTCATAAGGGACTTTATCAACTTGCATCACATGTAGCACTACATATAATACCCTCAACTTTTTTGTTCTATATGAATCCATATACCTTGCATTGTAATGCATACCAATAATGTGTGAGGATATTTCCTACCAAATGGTAATTAAACCAATCAATACGTCTACTAATGAAACGTTGTCTAGATGAGGTTAGGATGAACTTGAGCTTTCCATGGTATGATTCAATGGCTACATTTGTGTGTTGTCCTATGTGGGGAATATTCTTATATCTAATAGCCCACATTTTCACCTTTTTCATTCAATTTTTTTGGAAGTATTTGAAGAAATGTCGGGCTATTGGGAACTTGTCATTCATGTCATACTTTTATTCCTTTATCCATGCAATACAATTGTCACCAACTATTAAGTGCAAAATTAATGCATCCTTAACACGTCGACTTGGGTCACTCCCCTTTACCCCCTTGGAGATCATGAAAGGGGGGAATCACAACTTATTACCCAACTTCCATTCCCCTACTCCTTGTTTTTTTTATTATATCCTTTTCCCTTATTTGTTATAGATTGTTATCCTACCTCTTCTAATTCTAACAACTTTCTTCCTTACTTTTTTGGTTATACATATCATTTTCCCCTATTTGACACATAGCTATCTATCGAACTCCTTCTAACAACTTTCTTTCCTTACTTTTTTGGTTATATCATTTTCTCTTGTTTGTTATAGACAACTATCCTACCTCTCCTTCTAACAACTTTCTTCCTTACTTTCTTGGTTATATCCTTTTCCCCTATCTACTATAGATAGTTATTCTACCTCTCCTTTTAACAACTTTCTTTCCTTGCTTTTTTGGTTATATCCTTTTCCCTTGTTTGTTGCAGACAACTATCCTACCTCTCCTTCTAACAACTTTTTTTCCTTACTTTTTGGGTTATATCATTTTCCCCTGTTTGTTGTAGATAGTTATCCTACCTTTCTCTACCACTCCTTTCTCCTTACATTTAACTAACTACAACCTTAGACTAGGTTAATTTTATGCAAGCATCATCAGACAGTAATTACAACAAGTATTTATTAAAAAAAATGTGCACACCTCCAAGAAAGGGTTTCAATGCAGTTTTGGTTCAATACCTAAGTCTTCCACTCCTTTTTCCTTACTAAACCCTAACACCATCTCTACACTATTTCCTCCACTACAATCTTACCTCCCAACTACCTATATCTTTGGAACTCTCTACCACACCCCAAAATAGTCTTTTTCCCACTCTACCTCTATTAAATAACCTAAGCTCTAATTCTTCTTTCTCTTGCTACATAAGAGGGCAAACCTTTACCTTTGCTCCTTAGGTCCCACAACCAACATTCTCCACTTTCTCCTCCTTCTATTCTTCTTTTCCTGCATCAACCAGGTTAGGTACCTCTTCTTAACTTTTCCCCATTCGCTTATAATCACCATGTTCATTATGTTCCCCCATTTGAACAACCACCAATGCCCTTATTTGATGATCTTGCCTTCATTTGCCAAGGTGACTATTGATTTGATTACCCTTGAGAAGCTTGCTCCTTCATGATGTTGTAGCCTTATCACCCTTTCACCTACCTTGCCCTCTCATGATGTGCCAAGATCCCCTCTCCATCCTTACAACCATCATCATCACTCCTTTTTCCTCACACCCCCTCAAGCCCCCATTCATCACACATGAAGAAAAAAAGAAGGTGAACAATTATTCTTCTTTGTTTCATGGAAGCACCAATATTACTATCATGACCTAACCCTAATTGCTAGAAGCTACTGAGAAGCATCCCCCCCCCCCCACCCTCTTTGCTTTTTTTTAACCCATACTATAAAAATTCGCCTGTATTTACTAAAATATAAAACATACTGCCACTTAATTCCACA